>Ga0136611_10001667_pt1 | contig 15485 bp, 16 predicted proteins | sample AntDrymUQ2232306_2_FD_106645 | JGI IMG/M metagenome (GOLD analysis project Ga0136611, IMG submission 106645) | Polar desert sand microbial communities from Dry Valleys, Antarctica - metaG UQ223 (23.06) | ecosystem: Environmental > Terrestrial > Soil > Desert | place: Antarctica: Dry Valley...
CGCCGACCCTCAGTCGTGCGTAGCTCTCGCGCAAACGCGCCATCCTGCCAGATGCGCGCCAGCGTCAGTTCCGTGAACCCGTCCGGGAGCGACGAACGCATGACTTTCCTCGCACAGATCGCGAATATCGGTCGTCAAGCTGGTATCGATACGGCGGGCAGTCTATCATCGTTGATCGGCCGGACGTTCTGCGGCAGTACTCAGGTGCGCCAGGTGGAGGGAATCGCAATCTTGTCAGCAACCGAGGGAACAACGAGCGGGCAAAAGACCGCACTCATCACCGGAGTCACCGGACAGGACGGCTCCTATCTTGCCGAGTTTCTCGTCGAACAGGGCTACCGCGTCGTCGGCATGATGCGCCGCACAAGCACCGAAACCGTTGGGCGCGTCTCGCACCTGCTCGACCGAATCGAGCTCGTCCACGGCGATCTTCTGGACCAGCTCTCCCTCATCTCGCTCGTGCAGGAATACCAGCCCGACGAGGTCTACAACCTCGCCGCCCAGTCGTTTGTGCCAACGTCATGGCAGCAGCCCGTCCTGACCGGCGAGTTCACCGCCATGGGCGTCACCCGCATGCTGGAAGCCATTCGCCTCGCCAAGCCGGATGCGCGCTTCTACCAGGCATCCTCGTCGGAGATGTTCGGCAAGGTCCGCGAAGTTCCCCAGACCGAGGATACCCCTTTCTATCCGCGCTCACCCTACGGCGTATCGAAGGTCTACGGTCACTGGATCACCGTCAACTACCGCGAGTCGTACGACCTGTTCGCCGTCTCAGGCATCCTTTTCAACCATGAGAGTCCCCGCCGAGGCCTCGAGTTCGTGACTCGCAAGGTGACGCACGGAGTCGCCCTCATCCGCGAAGGTCACGCCACGTCGCTCGCACTCGGCAACCTCGACTCCCAGCGCGATTGGGGCTTCGCGGGTGACTACGTCCGTGCCATGTGGCTCATGCTCCAGCAGGGCCGCCCCGACGATTACGTGATCGCCACCGGCCGAACCCACAGTGTCGAACGTCTCTGCGAGATCGCGTTCGAGACAGCCGGCCTCAACTGGCGCGATCACGTCGTACTTGACGAACGCTTCCTTCGCCCCGCCGAAGTCGATCTCCTCGTCGGCGACGCGGAGAAAGCCCGCACCGAACTCGGCTGGGTTCCTGAAGTGACCTTCGAACAGATGATCGCCGACATGGTCGCCGCCGACATCGACATTATCCGCGCCCAACCCCGCGGCATGTGGCCGCTACGTGTAGGTTCGAGGTCATAGGTCGCAGGTTCTCTGCTGGGTTGGTCTCTTGGCGCCTGACCAACCCGACGCAGCTCCGTAGCCCTTTGAACCAACCACCTCGTCAGTCCACCCCTGGCCGCGCCTCAATCTCCGCCGTCTCGCCGCTGCGAAAGACGAAGCGGCGTCGGCGGGCTGCCGACTGCTGCTGTGTCTGCTGTTGCTGTTGTTCGATCAAGGATTCGGCCATCCCGACTTCGTCTGAGAACCGCGCCTGTGTGATGACCGGGATGCCCGACGCGGTCGCCAGACTGGCCGCGAACGAATCTGACGTGACGACATTCAGCCTCACGTCCCGCCCGACTGCCAGCATCGCCATCTCCTGCATCACCGGCAGATCGTCCCACGTCGCGACATCCGGACCGACGAGCAGAACGAGCTGCTCACGCTGGAAGTTGCCCATCTCGTCGCGTGCCTCGACCAGTTCTCCATGTGTCCTGATTCCCCGCACACGGCGCGGAGGAGGATTAGCAAGCTCGAAATACACGGCTTGGACGATGATCTTGAACGCCGCCGTCAACGGCACTGCCAGCAACAACCCAAGTGCGCCAAACAGATGCGCTCCCGCCAGAACCGCGAATACCACCAAAACTGGATGCACCTTGACGATCCGCCCGATCAGCTGTGGGATAACGAAATGATCCTCGATCATCCGCAGGGCAAAATATGTCAGCCCAACTACGACTCCCAGTTCAACCTGCGACCAGTCAAACGGTGCATGCCCCTGCGAAATCGCGACCGTGACAGCGATGGTTCCAGCAATCCACGGTCCAATCAGCGGCACGAGTTCAAGCAGCCCGGTCGCCAAAGCGATCGCCAGTCGATACTCGACGTCAAGCACTGTCAGCGCGGCGTAGGTTGCCAACGACATGATGACGAACAGAATCAGCTGGCCGCGCACAAAGGCGCCGAACGTTGCATTTACCTGACTCCCGACTCGGTCGATCGTCTGCCGGTGCCGACGCGGTACAAGCAGACGCGACTGCCGCAGAATCCCATCACCGTGCAGCAGGAAATAGAACGTCGCCAGGAAGTAGACCAGCGTATGAATCGCTAACGTCACCGTATGCAATACGAGCGGGACAGCCCGCTCTCCGAACCGATTCGTGAAATCCGCAACCACTTCATCAATTTGCCGATCGAGATCGGAGGTCGCGTACCGCACACCTCCGATGCGAATCTCCTCCTCGTCGTACAGCTGCCTCCGCGCGTCCTGCGCTGACGATGGAAAGGAGTCCGCCAGATCCTGAACCTGATCGACGACCAGCGGGCCAAGCCGTGACACCGTGAGAACGATCAGCCCGATGAACAGGACATACAATGCCGCCACCACCGCGATGCGGGGCAGATGGAAGGCTCGTTCAGCCTTCGAGACCAGCGGAAAAAGAAGATACGCAGTGACCGCGGCCCAGAGAAACGGCGGCAGGACGCCGGCCACCTCACCGATAAACAGGGCAAGCGCAACCACGGTGATGCCGAGCAGCACCGGCAGAAGCCGCGTTTCACGCAGGCGGTCGAGCGGGTGCATCGTGACCTTTCGTCACCCTGACAGGCGCGTCTGTACGAAGACTCGTCCAGCGATTGTAGCAGAGCCTCCAGAATTACCACGATTCCAGCAGAACAGCTGTGACCCCTTGACATGAACGAACACACGTTCTACTATGTGTACGTACATATGTTCGGCTCGTTTGTTCGACACACGTGTTCGCATTCGAAGGAGCAATCACTATGACGCAGCAGATGTCTCGTCAGATCGCCGTAATGACTGTCTTCACCACCTGCATGTTGCTGATCGTTCTCGTGCTCGCCTTCGGCCTGGGGGCCGCCGCTCGTGACGCACTGACACAGGCCTTCCCGCTCGTCGTCATCTGCGGTGGAGCGTTGGCCGTCCTGATCACTGATCCCTTTGGAACCCGCTGATCGCGCACATGGCCACCACCGACGCCGCCACGATTTGACGGGTGGCGAAGCACCGTGGTACGTTCTAAAGGTCACTAGTCGTGATCGTTTTCGCCGCATATTACAAGATGGAGATCCTCACCATTGTTCGCTATTCGCTCGGTCGCAGATCAGTTGAGGTGCACCAGGCGTTGATCGCCCGCCGCCCCGTGTGGAGGGTACGCCGTCATGCCGTGCAACCGTTCAGCAGAACCGCGAATGAAGCGAATGTGAAAGCGAGCATCCTCACGTGTCAACCAAGCCACAGGTAACCAAGGCCGTCCTCGCCTATTCTGGCGGACTCGACACGTCGATCATCATCCCCTGGCTCAAGGAGCACTACGGCTGTGAAGTCGTCGCGTTCTCAGCCGACGTCGGCCAGATGGATGAGCTCGACGGCCTGGAGGCCAAGGCGCTCGCCAGTGGCGCTTCAAAGCTCTATGTCGAGGACCTGAAGCACGAATTTCTGACCGAGTATGCCTTTCCGACGTTGCGTGCCGGTGCGCTCTACGAGCGCAAGTATCTGCTCGGCACCAGCTTCGCCCGCCCCGTCATCGCCGCCCATCAGGTCGCCGTCGCCAAGCTCGAAGGAGCTGACGGCCTCGTGCATGGTTGCACTGGCAAGGGCAACGATCAGGTCCGCTTCGAGTTGACCTATCAGGCGCTTGCACCCGAGATGGCCGTGATCGCCCCCTGGCGCGAGTGGGACATCCATTCCCGTGAAGACGCCATTGACTACGCCGGCCTGCATAACATCCCGATTCGCGCATCCCGCGAAAACATCTACTCGCGCGATCGCAATCTCTGGCACTTCTCGCATGAGGGTGGCCAGCTCGAAGACCCGTGGCAGGAGCCGCCAACCGACATTTTCGGTATCAGTGTCTCTCCGGAAGAAGCCCCGGACACCCCACTTGAAATTGTCCTCGGCTTCGATGAGGGCTTCCCGACGACGCTCGACGGTCAATCGCTGTCACCCGTCGATTTCATCAATGCGCTCAACGAGCTGGGTGGAATGCACGGTCTCGGACGCATCGACCTCGTCGAGAACCGGCTGGTCGGCATGAAGAGCCGTGGCATCTACGAACAGCCGGGCGCGACGATCCTGGCGACCGCCCACAAGGAGCTCGAGTCGATCTGTCTCGACCGGCAAACGATGCACTACAAGGACATCATCGCCCAGCGTTACGCGGAGCTTGTGTACGACGGCCTCTGGTTCACACCGTTGCGTGAGGCACTGGACGCCTTCGTCAACGTGACCCAGGCGCGCGTCACCGGAGAGGTCAAGCTTAAGCTCTACAAGGGCAATTGCATCGTTACCGGACGCCGCTCACCATACTCGCTCTATTCGGAGACGTTCGCGACGTTCGGTGCCAGCGCGGTCTACGACCACGCTGACGCCCAGGGCTTCATCACTCTGTTCGGCCTGCCGCTGAAAATCACGGCGCTGAGCAAGGCCGGCGCGCCCGTTTAGCGCGACCTGGATCAGTCCGGCAGTCGAATCAGTTCGTCCAATTCCGACTCCCCGGCATCGTACGCCGGGGAGTCTTCACGCGCACCAGCACTCGTCGCGACGCCGCGTACCGCGAGACCGTCTCGCACAAGGCCAACGACGTGCCCGATGACCCAGTCTGCGTCCGCATCGTCGAAATCCGGTTTCAGTGCCAAACCGAGATCGCGCAGAGACACGCCGTCCGGAGATTCGCGCAACGCGGCCACGATCCTCCCTCGGTAATACCGATTAGAAGACTCGAAGCGTTCAGGCTTCTTCGCTACTGATCGCGGCATCGTGGCCAACACCAATTGAACCAGAGGCCGAGCACGGCAATCCCGCTCAAGTGGACATCGCGCGCATTCCGCCATCCTCGTTCGACAGACCGTCGCGCCAAGCTCCATCAGCGCCTGATTCCAGACGTAACCCTGTCCGGCAGGCACAAGCTCGCGCGCCACTTCGATAACCTCGCGCTCAGTCATCGCCGGTTCAGGCAGCTCAGGTCCGGCCACCACCCGATGAATCACCCGTCGGATGTTGGTGTCCACGAATCCGACGTCAGCCTCGAACGCAAAGCAGGCTACCGCCCCAGCGGTGTATGGACCAATCCCTGGGAGTTTCGCTAGCACGCCAGGATCAGACGGCATTACCCCGCCGTACTCCTCCGCGACAACGCGACACGCCCGTTGGAGATTCAGCGCCCGCCGGTTGTAGCCGAGCCCCGACCATGCGCGGATTACCTCGCCAGCTGGCGCGTCTGCTAATGCTGCGAGTGTCGGGAAGCGCGCCAGGAACTCGTGATACTTTGGAACAACTCGTTCGGCCTGCGTTTGCTGCAACATGATCTCTGACACGAGAATCCGATACGGATCACGCGTCTCGCGCCACGGCAACGCGCGATGATGCTCGTGATACCAGTCGATGAGGCGCTGTCGGGCGGTAGTTGACGGCAGTGGTCGTTGTGTCATGGAGAAAGTGTACCGACGCAATCTGGCAATTGCCCCGCGACGGAACTATCATCCCCGTGGAAAGGGAGGAACCCACAATGGCATCTGAACGTGAACGAAAATTACGCGCTGGGCTGATCGGCGCTGGCACAATCGCCTTCAGTGCGCATCTGCCAGCCATTCGCAAGTTGCGCGACGACATCGAGCTTGTCGCCGTCGCCGATGTGCGCGAGGAGAACGCCGCGCGGGCAGTCGCTGAGTTCGGCGGAGAGACGCACTACAGCGACTACCGCGACCTGCTCGCCCGCGACGATCTCGACTTCGTCGATATCTGCACGCCCGAGTTTCTGCACGCCGAGCAGACCGAAGCCGCCGCCGCTGCTGGCGTCCACATCATCTGCGAAAAGCCGATGTGCTCCTCGCCCGAAGAAGCTGATCGCATGATCTCCGCGACTGAGCGAGCGGGCGTCCTGCTCATGATCGCCCACTCCCGGCGCTTCACCGGCCGCTATCGGCAGATTCGTGCGGCCATCGACCGGGGAGACATCGGCGAAGTCCGCTACGTCCGTGAGAACGAGCGCCGCCCTCGCTCCATGTACGACGGCCTCGGCCTCGGCACAGGCTACTGGAACCCAGAGTCAGGCCGTCCCTGGCTCACAATGGCGCAGTTCTCCCAAGGGGCCGCACTGACGAACGCCGTCCACGAAACCGACCTCGCCCGCTGGTTCGTCGGTCAGGAGCCGGTGTCGATCTTCGCCGAATCGCGCATCACCGAAGCGGGCGCCGAAGTGCCTGACATGCTCTCCTACACCATCGAATTCGCGAACGGCGCGATCGGTGCCGCCGAAATTGTCAACCAGCTCCCACGCGGTTACGCCTTCTTCCACATGATGGAAGTCATGGGAACCGGTGGACGCATCCGCGCGACCGACCCTGGCATGAGTCCCTATACCGAGTTCGATGTGAACGGCATGCGCCAGCCAGTCAACTTCCCAACTCTGCTGCATGTCGATCAGGCTTACGCCGAAGAACTCGCCGCCTTCGCTGGCTGCATTCGCAACGGCGATCCGCTTCCGATCACCCCGCTGGAAGCGCGCGGCGCCGTCGAGCTCTCAGTCGCAGCTGTGCGCTCAAGCCAGATCGGCAAGCCAGTCGCACTACCGCTCACGAACCTTGGAGGACCGGCCTGATGGTAATGGACATGACGACGAATTGGAACATCCCAGGAGACAACAGCCTTGCAGTAGGGCTGCGCGGCGTATCGCGATACGTCGACATCGACTCACCAGTCACGATTCTGACCGAATCCGGCCAATCCGGAGCAAACGCCTTCGCTCTCGGCGCGGCTGTTCTCGACAGCGATGCGACCCGACTCGTCCCTTTCTACGCTGGATTCGATGCGCTCGAAACAGTCAAGCGTGCGCTCGACGCTGGCGATGTCGGCTCGGTTTACGGCGGCTTCGGCAGTTTTCGCGTCGCACGCGGCACGTCGGGTGAGGAACTCAAGCTGAGCGCACTGCTCCCCATCCTCGCGTTAGCCCTCGATCTGCTTCCTGAACCAGTCATTTCAGTCTTTGCCAATCGAGCATCTCTATTCGCAGCAGACGATGCCTGGTTCGTAACCTTGCGTCTTGCGAACGAAACCATCATCACGCTCGAAGCGATGGCGTCCTGCGACCCTGCTGCTGGTCGCGAACTACTGATCGAGATTACAGGCTCCGACCGGGTTCTCCGCGCCGAGCCATTTCGCCAATCCGTCGTTGTCGAGTCACTCGGCGCCGCGCCCGTCGCTCAGACATGGTGGGAAGACCCCTACGAGCGGTACCTCCAGCTCCTCGCCACCCGAGCGTCACAACCAGCCACCAACGACATCGACCGCATCCGCAACGTCTGGCAAGCCATGCTGGAGTCCGCCGACTCGGGCCAACGAATAGAGCTGTCCTGACGGGAATTTGGTGACGCCTAATTTCGTGATGAATCAAGCGCAACTGTTCGTCAGATGACACACATACTGTAAGGGCGGGTTTCTTCCCCAAACGACCGGCCTGCGACCAACCTGTAACCCGCCCAGTCGGCGACCGGGCACACTGATGGGGCATCGCGTCGTGGCGACGCGATCCCCGATACCTATCAGGTCCTGCGGCGACTCGGGCGGGTTATATATTGGTCCAGTCGAGTCCGACCTTCGTAGAGGCAAGCTGTCCCTACTGTGCGAGGAACGCTCGCACCCACGCAACCGCGACATCTTCGAACCCCGCATCGCTGCTGTCCAACCATTGAACATCAGCAAACCGCCGAAACCACGTCTCCTGGTGCCGCACATATTTGTGCACCATCAACTGCGTTCTGACGATCGCGTCTTCCAGCGTCGTGACGCCCTGCACGACTTCAAGTGCCTCGCGGTAGCCGTGCGCGCTCATCGCAGGCGTCGCCGCAGTCACGCCGCGTGCATACAGGTCGCGCACCTCAGCGAGCCAGCCACCCGCGAACATGTCGCGCACCCGCCGATCGATCCGGTCATACAATTGCTCCCGATCCTGCCGCAGTCCCAGAACAAGGAATCGATAGGGCGGCGCGTCCTTGCCGGCGAGAACGCTCATCGGCACACCGGTCAGCGTGTGAATCTCCAACGCTCGAATCATGCGGCGTTTGTTTTGCGGTCCTATTCGTTCAGCAGAGACAGCATCGACATGCAGCAGTCGCTTCGACAGATCTTCGACTGGCTCCAATTCCAGCCGCTGCCGCAGCTCAGCATCCGGCGGCACCTCTGGCACGTGCCAGCCCTCGATGAACGCACGCAGATACTGCGGGGTCCCGCCCGCGACGATCGGCAGATGCCATCGCGCCGCCACGTCTTCCACCGCAACGTACGCGTCAGTGAGAAACCGGGATAACGAATAGTCGTCGCGTGGATCGGCTATGTCGATCAGGTGATGGGGAACACCAGCCCGCTCCTCGATCGATGGTTTGGCCGTGCCAACATCCATGCCTCGATAGAAGTACCGCGAGTCGGCGCTGATCACCTCGCCGTCGAACGCCTGGGCGAGCCGTATCGCAAGCGACGTTTTTCCAGTCGCCGTCGCCCCAAGCACGACGATGACCGTCGTCCCTGAAGTGAGTGCACGTCGTTCAGCTGTAGCTCGTGCTTGAAGCATCATTCAGACCGTTAGTACACTAGCCGTAGAACCAGATCGCCGAATGCATTCACTCGCGGTCACGTTGAGATGTCAGATAGAGGGCCACCGGTTGCGTAGATCATCCCGACAAGTCATCGTCATTCTCTCGGTTGTCGTGCTGGCACTCGCAATTGTCTACGTCACTCAGCGTATCATCGTTCACTACCTCGATAGTGGCACTGACGATACCGCCCGCACGGTCTACTTCATCGTTGAGCGAGATGAAACCGTCGATTCGATTGCCGAGCGACTCAAGGACGACGCACTCATCCGCTCCCCCGGCTACTTCCGCTTTCGCGTCCGACTCGATGACTCTGGAAACCAGATCGTCGCGGGAAGGTACCGGCTAGACACTGCCATGACCACCTCGCAGATTATCAACACGCTCACATCCGAAGATGCGGCATTGGCCCAGGAAGTTGCGGTTCAGTTCATTGAAGGTTGGCGCACCGAGCAATTCGCCGAAGCCCTCGTGAGTACTGGGCTAAATATATCCGTCGAAGATTTCATCGCGGCGACCCGTGATCCGAAATGGAACGACGATTTCGACTTCCTGCACACACGTCCAAGCGGAGTCGCCCTCGAAGGCTATCTTTTCCCGGATACCTACAACCTCCGCAAGGACGCTACCGCTGACGACGTTATTGAACGCCTGCTCACAACTTTCGGGGAGCGAGTCACCCCTGCTATGATCTCCGAAGCCGACGGTCTCGGCATGACGCTCCATCAAGTCATAACCATCGCATCGATCGTCGAACGCGAGGCAGCCATCCCGGATGAGCGCTCGCTGATTGCGTCGGTCTACTACAACCGTCTCGCCGATGGGATGCCACTTCAGGCGGACCCGACCGTCCAGTTTCATCTCGGTACGTCAGCCAGCTGGTGGCCGGAAATTACTCAAGCCGACCTCCAGGAGAACGGCCCCTATAATACGTACCTGAACCCGAGTATCCCCCCCGGCCCGATCTGCAATCCCAGCCTCGCATCGATTGAGGGCGCGCTGCAGCCAGATCAGACCGATTTCCGGTTCTTCGTCGCGACTGGTGATGGTTCGCACGCCTTCGCGAACACGTTTGAAGAGCACGAGCAGAACATCGACCTGTATCAGGACGGAAATTCGCCGTGACGCCTCCTTCCAACGAGCCGCAGCGCATCGTCCTCATTGGCGATCCCGTCGCCCACTCCCTCTCGCCACACTTCCAGCAACCCGCCTTCGACGCGCTCAACATCAACGTCCGCTACGAGCTAGCACAGACGTCAACGTCTGAATTACCACGTCGCATGCAGCAGCTACGAGACGGCCTGTTCGCCGGTGCCAACGTCACCATTCCCCATAAAGAAGCAGTATTTGCTATGATGGATCGCGTGTCGCTCATCGCTCAACGCGCGGGTGCGGTCAACACCATCGTGCTCGATGGCGACGAGCTCTTCGGTGACAACACCGATGTCCACGGCTTCTCATCCTCGCTAGACGATATCGATTTCACGTTCGAGAGCCAGCACGCGGTCATCCTCGGTGCTGGCGGAGCGGCGCGCGGCGTCGCCGTCGCACTCCTCGAGGCTGGGATAGGTTCACTCACGATCCTCAACCGCACGGTGTCCCGCGCGGAGAGCATTGCCGCCACCCTTGACGATGCACGAATATCGACTGCGTCGGTCGACGACGCGCGTCAGAAATGCATCGGAGCGCATATGCTGGTCAACGCCACCGCCCTCGGTTGGCACGACGATTTGCCGGTCGATCGTGACGTTTTTGCCATCCTTTCCCCGAACGCCATCGCCTACGATCTAACCTATCGAGAGACGCCGTTTCTCACTGCGGCACGTGCCGCGGGACTGGCGACAGTTGACGGTCTTGCGATGCTCGTCCATCAGGGAGCACGTTCGTTCGAACTCTGGACCGGCAGGCAGGCTCCGCTCGATGTCATGTGGCAGGCGGCGGTCGCTGAACGAGTGGCGCGTTCAGACCGCGGCGACTAAACGAAACACGAACAGCTGCACATGGACAATATGGTTCTCGCACTGACCGCGATCATGCTCGGTGGGATAGTCGGCACACTCGCCAACATCATCACATCACGCCTGCCCGCCGATGGCGATCCTCCAGCATTCGGACTTCCGCTGCGCCCCGGAACAGGCAAGCCCGATTCGATGGGTTTGATCCCGTACATCGGAGCGTTCATGACGCGTGGTTCCGGAGTAGACTTGCCCAAGCTGGCGACGGAACTTGCCTGCTCGTCCGTGATCGCCATTGCGCTCATGCGATTTGGGACGACCTTCGACGCATTCAGAGCAGCGACATTCTCAATCGTCCTGCTGCTCATTCTGCGCATTGATTGGCAGAACCATCTGATCTTCACGATCACGATAGTTCCCGGCCTGCTGCTGGCGCTCGGCCTCCAGGCGCTTGACTCTCCCGAAACTCTCCTGACCTCCATGCTGGCCGCGTTCCTCGCCGCCGCCGTCTTCCTCGGACTCTTCGTCTTCGCACTCGCGGTCTACAAGCAACGCGCGCTCGGCTTCGGGGATGTATTGCTGGCTGCGCTCATCGGCGCAATGGTCGCGGAACGGACCCATGCGGCCATCCTGCTCGGCATGATCCTTGGCGCGCTCGGCGGCCTGTTTCTCATCGCCATCCGCGTGCGTGGCCGCGACGATCACATTCCCTACGGCGCGTACCTCTGCCTCGGGGCCATGATCGTCCTGTTGTAATCGTTCGCGCTTCGCCTACGATATGACCGACTCAGCACCTCATCAGATCGTCCCACTCTGGCTACCAGTTCTCGCACTCCCTTTCCCAACGGTGAGCACGGCGGCGATTCCCGCGCCAGCGATCGTGCAGCACAGGTTGACCGCGTCGTTGTCCATACCCCGCACGCCGCCGACATGCACTGTCGCGGTTCCACAATGGTGTACACGTGCTTCCGTTGGCAACTGGCAGTCGGGACACCAGCGACGCTCCTGAATCAGTTCGCCAATTATGCTGTCCTCCACCGACCCGCCGACACCTGCTATGAAACAACCAACTCCGTGCCGTGCGCGCGGCCTGGACATCAGAAGCATGTGAACGCCACTCACCAATGCAGATCCACCTAGCGCACCCGCCATTCCACGCGTCGTCACACCCCCAGACTCGCCTTGCTGGACGTTCTGCCGCCGGATCAACGTTCGTGGCCTCCGCGACGACGTAGACCCGATCTCGGTCGCCCTGGTATCCGCCGCTGCCGCCGCCAACGCCCCGGTGAGATACGTTAACGCCCGATCCTGCCCGACACTTCCAGCCACAAGCGCGATCGCCGCTGCGACGCCGCCGTTTGAAAGCACCTGACGCGCATCACGCTGGCTCCCTTTGGCAACGATATTCGACGCACGACCCATCCGGGACAACGCGCTCGATGACACGAAGAACGTCCCGAGCACCGTTGCCCCGCGCCAACCGGTCCCGCCGATAATCGCTCCACCGACTCCAGCAGCGGCCATCGCGCCACTTCGTGTCAACGCGCCCGCCCGATAGCCGACTGCGCTGATCACCGTTGAAGCCCCCAACCCGGTGATTCCACGCCGCGTCAGGAGGTCGGCGGCTTCACGCGTGGTCGCATCAGTTCAACGAGTTCATCATCACGAATCTCGAACGTCCAGCCGCCGACGCTCGCGATCGCTGGCGACGAGATCTCGGAAAAGTGAATTGTCACCGTCTGCCCATCCACAATCTCGTCATAGGTCGAGCGCATCGAGAACGGGTGTCGCGGACTCCCTACGATGTAGCGATTTCCCCCCACCCGTTCCACTGCTTCTTCCACCAGCCGCAACGCTTCTGCTTCATCAAGCATCACAGATTGTCCCTCGCGTTTCATTGCTGTCTATCAGGACAGAACCGCGTCAATGCTATACTTTGAGGCGGGACTCCGTAGCTCAATGGCAGAGCAACCGGCTTTTAACCGGTGGGTTCAGGGTTCGAATCCCTGCGGAGTCACTTTTATTTCTGTCGGCATTCATCGCGTCCCGTCTCGGCTGAGCGTCGTCCTGTTGTCATGCGCTTGCCAGCGACGAATCCGTCGCGCGGAAGCGTGAAAGCGAATCCATCATGATTGAGACACGCCTGCTTTTTGCAGACTACATTCGTTCGCTGGCGACCTGGCGTCGCACCCGTTATGACGACCCCGACCGTGACCCGCGTAACCTGCAATCGGCGGCCGGTCTCGACGCGTTTGCTGAATACGTCCTCACGCTGCCGGATAATGACCCACGCTTCGAGCGCATCCAGGCACTCGCCGTCGTCGGCGAGCGCGTCGAGCCGGGACAGCAGGCCCACGTCGGTCTGTCGCGCTTTCACTTCCACCACACCGAAACGTCCGTAGAGGGCATGCTCAACCATTTCATCGAGCTCCAGGAAGCCGACGTGGCCGAAGCCGGGAACTTCGCCGGCCGCCTGCCGGAAGGCGATGATCCCTTGACTCTGCGGGCTGTCTAAACAGTCAACGACCGCGACCTTGCACGCCTCGCCAGGCTAAAGTCACCATTCCGAATACGATCAAATCATGCCGAAAACGCCTCGTATTGGTCGAGACGCGCCGCTTTCGGATATTCCGCGTTACAATGCCGCCGTGTCGATCATTTTGCACTACCAACTCGCCACGCACACGGCAGAAGCGATTCATACGCGCTGCCAGATGGACACGTTTCGCGTCATATTGTGAGGAGATAGCGTCGATGGCCCGACCGGTAGACGAGCTCGATCGCGCCATTATCAAGCGCCTGCAAGTCGACGGCCGCATGTCCAGCGCGGAAATCGCCCGCCAGCTCGGTGTCGCCGAGCGTACCGTCCGCGCCCGCATCGACCGGCTCAATAACGACAACATCATTCGCCTGGCCGCATCGATCGTCCCGTCCGCCGTTGGATATGGTGTCACCGCTGATGTCTTTCTCGAAATTGAAGCCGGTCGTGTACAGGAGATCGCCAACCTGATCGCCGAGAAGCCAGAAGTCGGCTACGTTGGCCTCAGCACCGGTGACCGCGACATCAGCATCCAGATTCACGCACGAACCGTCGAGGAGATGTACGACTTCGTCACGAACGACCTCGGTCGTATGCCCGGTGTGGTGCGTACCAATACGTTCATCATCCCGAAAATCATTAAGACGCACTTCGGGTTCGTCGGTCCGGACATGCTTCTCGCTGGTGACGACGACGAACCGCCCGTGGAAGCAGCCAGCGTTGTTGACACTGCGTCGTCAGTGGATTGAACTGACGGGGTTCAAGCGTCTGGGAAAGGAACGGCAGCAGATGGCAACGTCAACTCAGGTTTCGAGAACAGAAGATCTGGTCGCACGCGCACATGCCGCACTTGGCGGCACGCTCGGCATGTTCATGCTTCCGGACGACATCGCCGTCGTTGTGGAGCGCGCCGAGGGCGCCTACCTCTACGACGTCGACGGAAAGCGATACGTCGACTATCTGCTCGGTTCTGGCCCGATGCTGCTGGGTCACGCCCACCCGCAGGTCGTCAAGGCGGTTCAGGAGCAGGTCGCCAAAGGGCTCTCCTACTATACGCTCAACGAACCAGCCATCCGCCTCGCCGAGCGCATGATCGACATCATTCCGTGCGCCGAAATGGTCAAGTTCACATCCTCCGGCACCGAGGCGACTTTCCACGCGCTACGCATCGCCCGTGCATTCACCGGCAAGTCGAAGATTCTGAAATTCGAAGGTGGTTTCCACGGCGTCCACGACTACGCCCTCATGAGCGCGATGTCGTCCGTCCAGACCTCGTACCCGACGCCCATCCCGGACTCAAAAGGCATCCCCAGCCAGGTCGCAGGTGACATGCTCATTGCGCGCTGGAACGACCTGGAAATGACCGAACGACTCATTCGCGAGCACGCCGCTGACCTGGCCGCCGTGATCTGCGAGCCGCTCCAACGCGCTCTCATCCCAGCGCCCGGCTTCCTGAAGGAGCTGCGCCGCATCACCGAGGAGACCGGCGTGCTACTGATCTTCGATGAAGTGGTCACCGGCTTCCGCCTCGCATACGGTGGCGCGCAGGAGAAGTACGGCGTCACGCCAGACCTCGCTGCCTTTGGCAAGGCGCTCTCCGCCGGTTACCCGCTGGCCGCAATCGCTGGTCGACGCGACGTGCTGGACATGACTGCGCCACGCCGCATCGCGACCGGCGATGTCGCTCGCTTCGGCGGCACGATGTCCGGCAATCCTGTCGGAGCAGTCGCATCGCTCGTGTCACTCGACCTGCTCGGTCAGCCCGGCGTCTACGAACGACTCTACGCCGTCGCCGATCGCGTGAAATCCGCCGCCCGCGATCTGGCGATGACCTACGATCAGCACGTCCGGGTGCTCGGCGAAGGACCTGTGTTCCAGATACTGTTCGCCCGCGACGATATCATAGACTACCCCGGCGTCCTCGCCGCCGACCACGACAAGTCCCGGCAGTTCGGCCTCGAATGTGTCCGCCGCGGCGTCACAACAACCCCCGGCGAGAAGTTCTACATTTCCCTCGCCCATTCCGACGAAGACATTGAAGAAACCATCCGTGTCTTCGAAAAGGCGTTCGAAGCCGTATCAGGCGGGTGATGAGTCTTGAGGTAGATGCAGAAGCCGACAAATCACCTCATTACCCGTCACCCGTCACCCGTCACCCG
>Ga0136611_10001668_pt1 | contig 15478 bp, 16 predicted proteins | sample AntDrymUQ2232306_2_FD_106645 | JGI IMG/M metagenome (GOLD analysis project Ga0136611, IMG submission 106645) | Polar desert sand microbial communities from Dry Valleys, Antarctica - metaG UQ223 (23.06) | ecosystem: Environmental > Terrestrial > Soil > Desert | place: Antarctica: Dry Valley...
CCACACTGCGGCAGAGCCTCGTCAACCGGCTCCTCGAGATCCGGAACCCGAAGACGTCGCTGCTTATAGTCGAGCACGATATGGGTTTCGTTGGCCGGGTGTGCGACCGGGTTTACGTCCTGGACAAGGGCCAGGTCATCGCGTCCTGCCTGCCTTCGGACCTGATGGACAACCCTCGTGTGGTAGAGGCGTACCTGGGTGCTCCACGAACCAAGACGACCAGTTAGGCGGTACGACAAGCATGAGCATCACAGCCAACGGTCTGCGAGCCGGCTACGTGCCGGACGTCGACATCCTCAAGGACGTCGACCTGCACGTCGACGACAGCGAGATAGTCACCCTCCTGGGCCCGAACGGCTCCGGGAAGTCCACTGTGCTGAAGGCGCTGATGGGTTTCGTGGACACGCGGAAGGGGAAGGTCGACGTGAACGGCACGGACTGCACGTCCCTGTTGCCGCACCGGCGGGCGCGCAAGCACGGGGTTGCCTTCGTGCCGCAGTTGGACAACGTCTTCGGTCCGCTCACCCTTCGCGACAACCTGCGCGCGGGCGGGCTTGGTCTGAAGAGAGGCGACCGGGAGAGCCGCGTCACCGAGCTGCTGGACCAGTACCCAGCCCTCGGCCGTCGCCCCGGTGCGCGGGCGGACTCACTGTCCGGCGGTGAGCGGCAGATGCTCGCCCTGTGTCGTGCGCTGATGCCGCGCCCCCGCGTGCTGCTGCTCGACGAACCGTCGGCGGGTCTTTCCCCTGTCCTGGTGACGAGTCTGTTCGAGACGATCGCCGAAGTCCGGAGTCGCGAGGAGCTGACCGTACTTGTTGTGGAGCAGAACGCCACCCAATCGCTGGCCGTCTCGGACCGGGGATATGTGCTGGTGCAGGGAGAAGTAGCGATGACGGGGACGGCAGACAGTCTCCTCAACGACCCACATGTAAGCGAACTGTATCTGGGTGGACTTCCCGAGGACATACCGGAGGCAGTCGGACGGGCGCCAGAGACGCCTTCAGAGACCAAGTGAGCAGGTTGCCGTTGTTGGGGAGCCATGACGCACTCCTGAGGCCGGAGAGGCTGGCTCCGCTGCTTGCCGAAACGCTGGATGACCAGCGCTGGCTCGAGTTGAGCGCCGACCTGGTCGAAGGAGGGAAATCCAACCTGACCTTCCGGCTTTCGAGCCCTGCCGGAGACCTCATCCTGCGTCGACCACCGTCGGGCAAGCTCCTGCAGAGCGCGCACGATATGGGGCGTGAGGCGCGGATCCAGAAGGCTCTGGCCGACACGGGAGTACCAGTCCCCGACGTGATCTTCCAAGAGACGGGCGGCCTGATCGGGGTGCCGTTCTACGTGATGTCGCTGGTGCCCGGCCATGTCATCCGCGAGCACCTCCCGCCCGGTTATGCCGAGTCAGACGAGGAGAAGACGCGGCTGGTCGACTCGCTGGTGGACGTACTCGCCGACCTCCATGCCGTAGATCCTGCGCAGGTCGGGCTGAGTGACTACGGCAGACCGACAGGCTTCCTGGAGCGGCAGATCCGCCGGTGGAACCAGCAATGGAACCGCAGCAAGTCCCGTGACGTCGGCCAGGTCGACGAACTAGCCGACCGGCTCAGCGGCCAGCTCCCCACCCAGCAGGCGGAGTCGATCGTGCACGGCGACTACCGGTTGGACAACTGCTTGATGGACCCCGTCGAACCTGGCCGGGTGGCCGCAGTCATCGACTGGGAGCTGTCCACGCTCGGGGACCCGCTGACCGACCTGGGAATGCTGATGTTCTACTGGCGCGAACCGGGCGAGCCGCAACGTGTACTGACTCCGACCGTCACCGCAGCGGCTGGTTTCCCGGGACGCGACCACATTCTGAAGCGTTACGCGGAACGAACCGGAACCGCGCTCGACGAGATCGCCTTTTACACCGCGTTCGCACACTTCAAGTTCGCAGTGGTCGCTCAAGGCATCGCGGCTCGCGTAGCGGCGGGGTCGATGGCCGGGCAAAACTTCGGAGACCTCAACGACGAGGTGGCGAGCATCGCCGAGAGCGGTCTTCGCACACTGGACGGGAAGGAATGAGGATGGATTTCGCGATGTCGCCCAAGGCGGAGGAGACCAGCGCCCGGATGTGGGACTTCATGCGGGAGCACGTGTTCCCCGCCGAGCCTTTATACACGGCATTCCTCGCCGAGCACGGACCGCACGAGCCTCCTCCGATCCTCGAGGAACTGAAGGTCGAGGCGCGGAAGCGAGGGTTATGGAACCTTTTCCTGCCCGAGTTTTCGGGACTGACTAACCTGGAGTATGCAGCGATCGCCGAGATCTCGGGCTGGTCGCCGGTGATCGCCCCGGAGGCGATCAACTGCCAGGCACCGGACACCGGCAACATGGAGACACTGCACCTGTTCGGCACCTCGAAGCAGAAGAAGCAGTGGCTGGAACCGTTGCTATCCGGAGAGATTCGGTCGGCCTTCGCGATGACCGAGCCCGATGTCGCTAGCTCCGACGCCACGAACGTCGCCACCGTGATCACCCGCGACGGCGACGACTACGTTCTCAACGGGCGCAAGTGGTGGATCAGCGGCACCGCGGACCCCCGTTGCGAGATCTTCATCGTGATGGGGAAGACCGACCCCGACGCCGAGACCTACCGGCAGCAGTCGATGGTCCTGGTGCCACGCAACACGCCGGGCATGGAGATCGAGCGGCACCTCCCGATCTTCGGCTACCAGGATCAGCACGGTCACTCCGAGATCGTCTTTCGCGATGTGCGCGTTCCCGCGTCGAACGTGTTGGCCGAGGAAGGTGACGGCTTCCTGGTCTCACAGGCACGACTGGGTCCAGGCCGCATCCACCATGCGATGCGTGCCACTGGGATGGCCGAGCGGGCTCTCGGCCTGCTGGTCCACCGGGCCAAGTCCCGCAAGGCGTTCGGCCAGCAGCTGTCCGAGCAGGGGGTGGTCCGTGAGCTGATCGCGAAGTCGCGTATCGAGATCGATCAGGTGCGGCTACTGGTGCTGAAAACCGCGTGGCTGATCGACCAGTACGGCGCCAAAGGGGCGCGAACCGAGATCGCAGAGATCAAGGTGGCCGCGCCAGCCGTGGCGATCGCTGTCATCGACCGCGCGATCGAGGTCTTCGGTGCCGCCGGTGTCAGTGACGACACGCCGCTGGCCTACTTCTACGCCTGGGCTCGTGCCCTGCGCATCGTGGATGGGCCCGACGCAGTGCACCTGCGGACCATTGCGCGTGCAGAGCTCATGCGGGATCGTCCCTACGTGGATTCACCTCGGTGAGAGATGCCGCTGCCTGCCCGTACTTTCCCCGACCTTACAGTCCTCCGCGACACGTCTCAGGGCAACCGGAAGTTACGGTTGGATGCGACTGCGGTAGCGAATATGGGTTGCGAAAGGCGAGGCTGAAGTAGTGACTGTGACCGCTCGTGCGGGGTCTCTGACCTATGAGACGCACAACCGCTTACGCACCGACATCATCCAAGGCTCGATCCGTCCCAACGAACGGTTGATCGCAGCCGACCTTGCGGAGCGGCTGAGCATCTCCCGGACTCCGGTGCGTGAGGCGTTGCAACTGCTCGAAGCCGAGGGACTCGTCGTCGCAGTGAAGCGCGGGTACATGGTCCGTGAGCACACCAGCGAAGAGATCCGCGAGATCTATGAGGTGCGCGCTGCGCTCGAAGGCATGGCTACCCGGCTGGTTGCCACGCGCGCCAGCAACGAGGCGCTCGCGGCCATTGAGGACCTCGGAGCCCACGACGACGAGCTGGCGACGGTCGAGCGCGCCCGACTTGTGAACCTGAATGACCAGTTTCACGCGGCCATCTTCGAGGCCTCAGGCAACGAGCGGCTCGGTCGGATCAACCGCCTTAACAGCGAGCACTTCTTCAACTACAAGATCGCCGAGCTCTACACCGACGCAGAGGCGCTGGCATCGGTCCGGGGGCATGCCGCCATTGTCAAGGCGATCATGGCGAGGGACGGTGACGCTGCGGAGAAGGCAGCTCGAGAGCACAGCGACGAGGCCCTGGAAGCGACGCTGACCAAGATACGGCGACTGTAGGTCAGACGCTGCCGTTCACGATGAAACCACCGTCGACGACGACCGACTGACCGGTCACGTAGCTCGCGTCGGAGGACGCGAGGAAGGCGACCACTTTGGCGATCTCGGTGGGGTCGGCCAGCCGTCGCTGGGGGATCCGGGCGGTGAGGGTCTGCTCGCTGAGCTGCCCGCTGGCGATGCCTTCGGCGATCATCTCCGTGAGAGTCCAGCCGGGCGCCACCGTGTTGACCCGGATGCCGCGGGACGCCCATTCCACCGCCAGCGTCCGGGTGAGTCCGTCCAGGGCAGCCTTCGAAGTCGTGTAGGCGACACGTCCCGCGAGACCGACCTGACCTGCCACCGACCCAATGTTCACGATCGCGGCACCATCCGACTGTGCGAGCCCGGCGAACGCCGCCCTGCAGCACCGGAAGACTCCGGTCACGTCCGTGTCGATGACCTGCCGCCATCCCTCGTCGTCGAGCTCTTCAGCGGGTCCGCGAGCGATCACACCTGCGCAGTTCACCAGGACTGTCAACGGTCCGATGTCTCTGGCGACGTCGGCGAAGACGGCCTTGACCGAGTCCGGCGACGTGACGTCGAGACGCTTGCCGATCACTTGGATGCCGCGTTGGTGCCCCTCTACGATGCTGGCGACCACCGAGGAGATGGCCGTCTGGTCGCGACCGGTGATTACCAAGTTCCAACCACGGTGGGCGAGCTCCTCGCTAATCGCCCGGCCGATTCCCTTGGCTCCACCGGTAATGAGGGCGGTCCCCTTTCCAGCGGTCACCGACGGACCGCACGGACCTTGAACGGCTCCATAGGTACGGCGGCCCGGCGCCCTGCCATCACGTCCACTAAGGCCATGCTGGAGCCGCACGCCATGGTCCATCCCATGTGACCGTGACCGGTGTTGTAGTAGAGGTTCTCGTGCTTTGCGCCGCGGCCAATGATCGGCGGGCCGTCTGGAGTCATGGGTCGCATGCATGAACGCATCCGTGCGGTTTCCCAGTCCGCTGCGTCCGGGAAGAGCTGGCGCGCCGTGCTCAACATGTTGGAGAAGTCGGAGGTGTCGAAGTTGCGGCTGTACCCGTCGAACTCCGCAGTCGAGGACATTCGCAGTTCGTCACCCAAGCGGGACCAGGCCACGAGCGTCTTCTCGTCGACCCCTCCCAGTCGGGGTGCGCGCTCTGGGTCCTTGACCCCCACCGTGAGGGAGTAACCCTTGGCCGGGTAGATCGGCAGCGACTGGCCGATCGTCCGCGAGACGGACGGACTGCGGATACCGAGAGCCAGGACGTACTGGTCCCCGCGAAACTTGCCAATGTCGGTTTCGACCGACGTTATCCGGCCATGCTGTGCATGCAGCCGGGTTACGCTTTCGCCGAGTCGGAACTCGACGCCCAGCGCCTTGCAGCGTTCAGCGAGGACCTTGGTGAAGAGCTCGGAGTTGCCGCTGGAGTCCGTGACGCCGTGGATGGCGCCGGCGATCTCGGTTTGGCAGGACTCGAAGGCAGGGTCGAGCCGCGCGAGCCCGGGTCCGTCGATCTGGTCGAGCTTTTGACCGTGCTCCCGCAAGAGCTGCATCTTCATCAGTCCGAGCTCGAGCTGCTCCTGGTCGCGGTAGAGGTACACCGCCCCGCCCTCGGCTTGCTGGTAGTCGATGTTCTCGGTGCGCGTCAGCTCGTCGAGCCGGTCCTGGCTGTACTGGCAGAGCCCCAGCTTGGCGAGGGTGTTGGTCCGCGCCCGCTTGGGGGTGCACTCGCGCATGAACTGCAGGCCCCACCACAGGAAGCGTGGGTCCACGCTCGGCTTCACGCGGATCGCTGTGGCCTCTCCCCGCAGGGAGCGCAGCAACATCTTCGGTGCCTGCGGAGATGCCCAGGCGAAGGAGTGGCTTGGCGCGATCAGGCCGGCGTTGCCACCAGTCGCATCCTGACCGACCTCGGACAGCTGGTCGACGACGACCACCTCATGTCCGTCTTGGGCAAGGTAGTAGGCGGTAGTCACGCCGACCACTCCGGCGCCGAGCACGATTGTTCGCATGGACATCTCCTCTTGAGCGGTCAGGCGCTGGGACTGATCAGGCGGTGGGCAGCGCGGCGATCGCGGTGACTTCGACAACCAGACCTTCGATGAGGAGGCCGGCGACGACGGTCGCTCGGGCTGGCTTGTGGCTGGTGAACACCTCGGACCAGGCCTTGTTCAATCCGGACAGATGGGACAGGTCAGGGATGTAGACAGTGGTCGAGGCGATGTCGTCCAGGGTGGCGTCCTTCTCCACGAGGACCTTCTTCACGCGCTCGAGGGTGTAAAGCGTCTGCTCGTAGGCATCGTTCGGCGCCACGACCTTGTTCTCCTCGTCGAGTGCGACCTGTCCGGCCGTGAACACCAGTCCACCAGCGACCGCGGCCTGCGAGTAGGGGAACATCACGGGACCGAGGGTGGACGGGTTGTAGGTTTCTACGTTACTCATACCGCTCCTATTTCTGTGGTTGCTCGTGCGCTGGTTCTTCTTGTGGGACGGTTCAGAAGATCCCCTCGTACCGCCGGGGCACGACGGCGTTGTAGACGTAGGTGATGTAGCTGGCCCAGTCGAAGACCGGGAGGCCGGTCGCATCGTGGACGGCCTTGCTGTAGACCGGGAGATCGCTGCACTCAAGGAGGATCGCTCCGACCGAAGGTTCACGATTGACCATCTCAACAGAGGCGGCGACGACCTCGTCGCGGATGCGCTCCGGGTCCATGTCGCCGGTCTCCTTGAGAATCACATCGTGGAAGTGCTCGTAGTCCTCGAGTCCCTGGACCACCACGCGCGAGTGATCCTCGAGGCCGGCAGCGGAGAGCAGGTTCGGCTTCATCCCTGCAGAGTTGGCCGTGACGATACCGAGCGTCTGTGCCCTGCCCAGCATCGACGCCAACATAGGTGCCTGCAGCAGGCTGGAAAGGAAGACGGGGATCCGGACTTGGTCGGCGACGTACTCCTGGTAGGCCGCCATAAAGCCACAGTTTCCGGTAATGGCGCGGACGCCCTCGGCCTCGAGCGCCTGGGCCGCTTCGCCGAGCGCCTCGGCGAAACCTTCCCCGGAACCGTCCAACACACCGGCGCCAGCTACGCCGGCGACCGTGAGGTAGCGGACCGGGAACGGGAAGGTTCCGGCGTTGTTGAGGTCACCGGGAATGAACGGGATGTGCCACTCGGCGCACAGCATGCCGATCGCGTAGCCGTAAGCGACCTGGCCTGGTCGAGCTCGATAGATGGTCATTCTCGGTCCTGCCTGGGTTGAAGGTGTGAATGCAGTCTTGCATGCATATGTGTATGTTCATTCGGGTCAGGGGGCGGCGTCAACCCCTGCGCAATCTTTTTCCCAGGCTTCGCCGGGTCCCTCGCACGCCTCTTGCGCGATCCCGATGTTTGCATGCAGGATTGCATGCATGACTGACTTTCGCTTCGTCCCGTCACCCGAGCCGGTCGAACCGTTCACCCTTCTCGCTGTCGACGGGACGCTTGCTGTGGAGCAGCCCCCGCTGTCAGACGCCGAGGTCGTCGAGGCTCTGCGTTACATGATGCTCACCCGGGTATTCGACGAGAAGGCCACCAGCCTCCAGCGCCAAGGACGCTTCGGAACCTTCTCCTCGGTGCGTGGTCAAGAGGCCTCGGTCGTCGGCGCGGCGAGCGCCCTCGACCCAGGCAAGGACTGGATCGTCCCGCAGTACCGCGAGCTTCCCGCCCTGGTTCGCCACGGTCTGCCGATTGAGAACTTCGCGTTGTACTTCATGGGCCACCCCAAGGGAGGGGTGATCCCAGAAGACGTCAACGTCCTACCGATTCAGATCTCGCTTGCGGCCCAGCTCCCGCAGGCGGTCGGCCTTGCCTGGGGTCTGAGCAAGCAGGGAGGCGACGGCGTCGTGATCACCTTCTTCGGTGACGGGGCCTCGTCCGAAGGCGACTTCCACGAGAGCCTCAACCTTGCCGGGCTCATCAAGGCTCCCGTTATCTTCTTCCTGCAGAACAATGGCTGGGCGATCTCTACGCCACGCAGCGCGCAGTCGGCCGCGCGAACGCTCGCCGAGAGAGCTCCCGGCTACGGAATCGAAGGCGTGATCGTGGACGGCAACGATCTGATGGCCGTGCACCAGGTCACCGCCGAGGCGGTCGCGAAGGCGCGCGCAGGTGGAGGACCTACCCTCGTCGAGTCCCTGACCTGGCGGACGGGTGCGCACAACACCGCCGACGACCCGACCAGGTACGTCAACCCGGCGGACGCCGAACCATGGGTGGAGCGCGATCCCGTTCTTCGGGTGGAGCGGTACCTGCGCGGCAAAGACGCCTGGGACGACAGTGCGGCCAAGGAACTGCAGGAGGAGTGCGCTATCGAGGTTGACCGCGCGCTGCGGGTAGCCCGCGAGACGCCGGCTGCCACCGCTGCTGCGTTGTTCGAGCACGTGTACGTCGACCCACCCGAGCGTCTGATCGCCCAGCAGCAGACGTGGACACGAAACCAGAAGAGGGCCTGATGACCACGAAGACCATGGTCGAAAGCATCCGTGAGTGCCTGCGTCAGGAGATGGAGGTCGACGACTCGGTTCTCGTCATCGGAGAGGACGTGGGAGCCCTCGGTGGTGTCTTCCGGGCCACCGACGGTCTGCTTGCACAGTTCGGCTCGGACCGGGTCGTCGACATGCCGCTGGCCGAGGGCGTAATTGTTGGCTCCGGAATCGGGCTCGCCCTCAGCGGTATGCGTCCGGTCATCGAGATCCAGTTTCTCGGCTTCGGCCACCAGGCGTTCCACCAGATCGGCCAGCAGGCCGCGCGCATCCACTTTCGGTCACAGGGACGGTTCCGGGTGCCCTTGGTGATCCGCGCTCCCTTCGGGGGAGGGGTCCGCACACCGGAGCTGCACTCCGATGCCTTTGAGGCCTTCTACACCCACACGCCAGGTCTCAAGGTGGTCGCACCGTCGACGGCGTACGACGCCAAGGGACTGCTCGCGGAGGCCATAGCCAGTGACGACCCGGTCCTCTACCTGGAACCGCTAAAGGGCTACCGGCTGACCCGCGACGAGGTCCCCGACGAGAGGTATCGCGTCCCGTTCGGCAAGGCACGGGTTGCACGAGAGGGCACCGATGTCACGCTCATCGCCTGGTCGGCCGCCGCAGTCACCGCGGAACGCGCCGCCGAAGCGCTCGAGGAGAGCGGGCTTAGCGTCGAGGTCGTCGACCTGCGCTCGTTGGTTCCCTTGGACGTCGACACAATCTCTGCCTCGGTCGCGAAGACCGGACGTGCCGCTGTCTTGCATGAGGCTCCGCTCACCGGCGGGTTCGGTGCCGAGGTCGTGGCAACGATTCAGCAGGAGTGCTTCTACAGCTTGCAGGCACCTATCCATCGCATCACCTCCCCGGACACGCCCTACCCGCTGGCCGGCGTCGAGGACATGTACATCCCCGATGTCGACCGGGTCGTCGCCGAGCTCTCTGAACTGATGGCGGTGGCGCCGTGAACAACTCTGTCGAGTTCAAGCTTCCCGACGTCGGCGAGGGTATTGCCGAGGCCCAGGTGATCGAGTGGCTCGTCGCCGTGGGCGAGGAGGTTGCCGAAGACCAGCCGCTCGTGGTCATTGAGACCGACAAGTCGCAGCTGGAACTTCCGGCACCTGCCGCCGGAACCGTTGTCGCCCTGCGCGCTTCGGAGGGTGACATCGTCAAGGTGGGGGAGGACCTCGTGGAGATCTCAACCGCGGGTTTAGCTCCCAAGTCGTCAGCGACCGACGGCGCTGCGGCCGCACATCGGCCCAATTCTGACCTGCCGAGTGTCGAGGGGCCCGCGAGCTCCGAGGCTTCTGAGGCAACGATGCCCGCCCCGTCTGCGGCGACGCGGGGGCTTCGGCCGCTGGCCAGTCCGAGCACCCGTCGTCTTGCGTTGCAACTCGGGGTCGACCTGGGTCGGGTTCAGGGCACCGGTCCCAACGGGCGGATTCTCGCCGAGGACCTGCGCGGCACGGGTGCCAGCGGCGGTGCGGCTGCGGTGTCTGCAAACGCCGGGCTGGAAACCACTGGAGCCGTCTTGGGCGCGGACGTCGGGCTCGACCAGGCGCTGGACGCGCCCGTCGCCGAGAGCGGTTCGGTCGCGGCGGGGCCGACGGGCGCCAACCCTGTCGGCGCGCAGACCGTTGACTCTCGTCCAACTCGTTCCGAGCGTCCGCAGGACACAACAGTCATCGAGCTCCGCGGAGTACGTCGCCAGATCGCGAGATCCATGACCGAGGCTCTGCGGATACCGCACGTCACGGAATTTCGTGAGATTGACGCGACTGCCCTCTTGGAGGCACGTGCAGCGCTGCGCCCACGGTTCGAGGAAGCAGAGCTCCGGTTGTCGATCCTGCCTTTCCTGGTCAAGGCGTGCACCTGGGCGCTGGCTCGGCACCCGTCCTTGAACGCCAGGTTCGACGCGGAAAACGAGCGGATCACGCAGCACCGTGCGGTGCACCTCGGAATTGCCACCGCGACCAAGGACGGACTGATCGTGCCCGTGTTGCGCAACAGCGAGGAGTTGTCGCTGCGAGAGATCGCCTCGGAAATCGACCGGTTGGCTCGCCTCGCCAGGACCCGCAGGGCTTCATCCGAGGAACTCGGCAACGGTACGTTCACCCTGACGAACTTTGGGTCGTACGGCACGTGGCTGGGCACTCCGATCATCCGGCCGCCGGAGGTCGCCATCGCTGGTTTCGGTCGAGTGGAGAATAAGGTGCTGCCCGTCGACGGTGCTCCTGCGGTTCGACCGGTGCTGCCCATTGTCGCCGCCGCTGACCATCGCATCAACGATGGAGCTCATCTCGGAGGACTGGTTTCCGACATCGCTTCCGCGCTGACTCAGCCGCTGCTCTTGCTGGACAGTATCTAGGCGCGCGTCTTAGACGCACCTAGCAACGACGCGTCCGGTCGACGCTCACTAAAGTGACACGGTCAGGAGACACTCAAGATGGTTGTCGGGGAAATGCCGGATGGCGTGGATCTGCTCGTCGTCGGCGGAGGACCGGGCGGGTATGTCGCTGCGCTGGCCGGTGTGCAGGCGGGACGTGATGTCGTGCTCGTCGATTCGCTGGGCGACGCCGGCCTCGGTGGTGTGTGCGTGAGTGTGGGCTGCATTCCGTCCAAGGCGCTCATCGAGATGGCCACAATGGTGCATTCGCTCGGCGGCTGGTCCAAACGGGGCATCACTATCGACTCCGCGCCGAAGGTGGATATGGCGGCGTTCCAGGCATGGAAGAGCGAGATGGTCGGTGGACTGACCGGCGGCGTGAAGCAGCTGCTCGAGGCGGCCGAGGTGACGGTTCGCCAGGGCCACTTCCGGTTCACGAGGGCCGACCAAGGGGCGCTCGAGTACGGCAACTCACCGCCCATGCACATGCAGTTCAAGTCGTGCATCCTGGCGACCGGGTCACGGCCCACGTCATTGTCGCATCTTCGTCGCGACGGGACGCGAATCCTTGACTCGACGGACGTGCTCGCCCTGACTGAGGTGCCGCGACGCGTCGCCGTGATCGGTGGCGGTTACATCGGGGTCGAGCTCGGCACGGCCCTGCTCAAGCTCGGTGCCGACGTGGTCATGGTCGAGATGGCGGACCGCCTGCTGCCGACCCTGCCGGTCGAGGTGGGCGCACCGGTCCAACGCAGGCTCAAGCAGCTCGGGATGGACGTGCGCACCGGCACCAAGGTCGCGGCGGACGACGGAACGCATCTGACGCTGGCAACTATCGATGGCGAGAAGCTGCTCGAGGTGGACTGCGTGGTGGTGGCCGTGGGACGGGTACCCAACACCGACGACCTAGGCCTTGACGCCCTCGGCGTGAAGGCTGATGAGCGCGGCTTGCTGGAGGTGGGTTCGGATCTATTGGTCACCCGCCGCGTTGCCGCCATCGGGGACATCACCCAGGGCCCGGCCCTTGCGCACAAGGCGAGCGCCGAAGCCCACGTCGCAGTCGCTGTGCTTTGCGGACAGCCGGCTGCGTTCGACCCGGCCACGATTCCGGCGGTCGTCTTCAGTGACCCCGAGATCGCGGTCACCGGCCTGACGCGTGAAGAGGCGCAGTCCCAGGGGATCGGTGCCTCGGTAGCGTCGTTCCCCGTCGCCGCCTCGGGGCGTGCTCGAACGCTTAACGAGACGACCGGCTTCACCCAGTTGGTGTACACCGATGAGGGTCGCGTGGTGATCGGAGCACAGCTGGTCGGCCCACACGCATCCGACCTCGTCGCTGAGGCATCGCTGGCGATCGAGATGGGAGCGAACCTCCTCGACGTGGCCGACACGATCCACCCGCATCCGACGATGGGGGAGACGTTGATGGAGGCGGCTCACGTCGGGCTGGGCCACCCGGTCCACGTGCCGCCGCAGGAAGCCGGGTCGCGCTAGCTTCCGTTGTACCGACTTGCAAGGTGCGCTTTCCTATAACGACTACGCTGACCACGCGTCATTTGGTGTGGTTTCCTAGTTCGATGAACCATGGCGAGGTACTCTCCCGTTCGCTGAATCGGCAATGCGCACCGGCGATCTGAAATCCTTGCTGATGCATCGGCGCAGCACACGGGCCTTCGGATTGCAGCCTCTGAACCTCGCTGAACTCGCCTCAGTCGTGTGGGCGGCGCAGGGTCGTACCAGTCCAGGTCGAAGAACGTGTCCCTCGGCGCACGCCTTGTATCCGCTGACGCTCACGGTCGTCGTGGGCAATGTCCACGGACTGCATGCCGGGGCCTACATCTACGACCCTGAACGACACCTCCTGCGGTCTTTCGCCGGCGGGGACCACCGTGAGGCGGTCGCGCGCACCACCCTCGCCGACCGGGATTGGCTGGGCCGAGCAGCTGCGCTGCTCCTTCTCACCGGTGACCTGGAAAGGGCCAACCAGCACTTCGTCGACCAGCCGCAAAGGGACCGCCGCGGCCCAGCCCACGGGCCCAGCTCGCCGCGACGGCCTTGTAGGTCCACCCGATCGCTGCATAGGACGGCTGGTCGCCGACCTGGCCGTCGCGGACCTTGACGTAGATCTCGTCGATGAAGCTCGCCGCGTAGACCCCGTGCAGGGGCGAGGTCCACGCTGGCATGTCCTCGATACCCGGTCGGTGATCCTTGAGACGCTGTTTTCGCTGACTGAGGCACCGCAGATTTCGGCGACCGCCGAATCGCCTTTGCCTTGTCGGCTGGGGTATAGGCGGCTACTACCTAAACACTTCCCGAAGGATCGATGTCCGGCCAGACTTGGTCCGAAATGACGCGGTAGGCGGTAGTCGCCCAACAGCGACATGATCGCTCGCTTATCTCCAGGTCGTCGTGGGCCGACACGCAAACCCCGAGGTAAATCAGGCGGAGTAGCCGGTCGTACCACTGCGGGACATCACGATCTTGGTGATCGAGGTGTTGGAAGTGAGGCCGAGCAACATGTCGACGACGGCGACCACGTCGCTGACCGGAATCATCGTGTCGGCTGACACCTTGTCCGTGACCCACGCCGACATGTCGGTCTCGACGTACGCCGGGGCGATCGCTGTGGCGGTGATCCCGTGGGGTGACTCCTCTAGGTTCACCGTCTCTATCAGCGAAAGCAGCGCTGCCTTGCTGGCACCGTAGACCGCGAGCCCGGCCTCGGCGTGAACCCCTGCTATGGAGGACAGTCCAATTACCTTGGCACCGAACCTCGGATCGTCCTTCGCTGCTTGTCGCAGCAACGGAATCGCCCGTTGGATCAGGACAACCGCGGAGGTGAAGTTCACCTCGATGGTCTTGTCGAGGCGGCCCAAGGGATAGTCGACGACCTTGCCGCCGGTCCCCACACCCGCGTTCACCACCAGCGCGTCCATGCTGGTGAAACGCGAACCGTGAAGCTCGACAAGTCCAGGCAGCGCGTCGCGATCAGCTAGGTCGGCTCTTTGGTGGATCACATCGGCTGCGCCCAGGATGAGCAGCTCATTGGCGAGGATAGCCAAGTCGTCGGAGCTGCGCGACGTCAGCGTGAGGCCGTAACGCTGCTGCGCGAGGCTCGTCGCGATACCCCGGCCGATCCCCCGGGAGGCTCCGGTGACCAGCGCCGTCTTCACAACGCCACTTCCAGTGCGTCGAAGCCGGCCGCCAGGTACGGCGCGACCGCCTCACCGGCTGAGTCGAAACCGGGACCCGATCCCGCGCCCAACCGGAACCGTTGGTCGATCCCTGGAGCGATGACGGCGATCTTGAAGTATGCCAGCGCCAGGTGGAACTCCCATCTGTTGAGTGGCACTCCGCCGGCCGCCTCGTACGCCGATGCGAGGCCTCGAGGGCTAGGCAGCCGGTCGCTCGTCCAGGTGCTGGGAGCATTCTGGGTCAGGTCTAGTGCCGGATTCCGGTAGACGCACATCATGGCGACATCGGCCGCCTGTTCACCAATGGTCGAGAGCTCCCAGTCCACGACCGCCGCGACGGCTGGCGTTGTTGGTCGTCGAGACAAAGCAGCGTGTTGTCGATGCGAAAGTCGCCGTGCACGATGCGACCGACCCAGCTGGCGACACCGACGACGCGAGCCTTGCACCAAGCTCGGCTGCGGCACGCCATGCGTCGGCATTATCGGTGCCGACCAACTCCCACTGACCCGCCCACCGCCGGATCTGACGCACGGAGTAACCGTTAGGACGCCCGAAGTACTCGAGCCCGACGGCCACGTGGTCGACCCGGTGCGACGCGGCCAGCGTCTCGACGAGCCGGATGACGGCGGCGGCCACCGTGTCGTCGTCGAGCCTGGCGAGGTCTTCCTGGGACTGCACTGTCCGGCCAGGGGCGAACTCCGCCACCGCGAAGGGGGAGCCAATGACCGCCACGTCCTCGCACAGTACGACGGTCGGTGGGACCGCAACGTCCGTATGCCGCAGTGCCTCGGTGGTATCCGGCTCATAGTGTCGATCGCCGAGATAACCCAGATAGTCATTGACCAACCGGATGTCCTCGGTGTCGGCGCCGGCCAGCGCCCATCCGCCGCGACGGGAACCACACCCGCCCCGGTGCCCTGTGTCATGAGACATGTATCCCAGAATCAGGAACCAAACTTCAAGACCCCCAACATCCCGGCGTGTTGTGATGCGCAGTCCCCCGATTAGCCGATAATTGGGAGACAGCACGGGCACCTACTGGGAACTCGACGGCGCTGATGAGCTCGCCGATCTGCAAGACACCGTCGACGAGGACGGTGCGACCCGGCCGATGGAGCAGGGCAAGCGGCCGTTCAGGCATTGGAAGGACTTCCGAACCGAACTGCCATCGGTCGTAGTCGCGATGGCTGTGACCCGCGACGGAGTTCCGGTGCGATGCTGGTCGTTTCCGGGCAACACTGCCGACACCTCGATCATCCGGACCGTCAAGGACGACCTGGACGGCGGAGGGGTCGCTGGCGGAGTACGGCGCCGAGAGGATCTACAC
>Ga0136611_10001669_pt1 | contig 15473 bp, 10 predicted proteins | sample AntDrymUQ2232306_2_FD_106645 | JGI IMG/M metagenome (GOLD analysis project Ga0136611, IMG submission 106645) | Polar desert sand microbial communities from Dry Valleys, Antarctica - metaG UQ223 (23.06) | ecosystem: Environmental > Terrestrial > Soil > Desert | place: Antarctica: Dry Valley...
GCGAAATCGACACACGCATTCGCAGCATCGATTGAGCTTCGGTTGCGCGCCGGTTCGCCCATCAAGTCAAAATTCGCGCGCGTATCGGTCGTGACGACAACCACGCCGTTGTTGAGTGCGCCACAACCCTCGATAGCAGGCAGGAGTGTCAAATCGCCGAACGAATCGTTACTGAAGTAGTTCGCCAGGCTCGGGAAGGTGCCACCGAAGAATGTCGTCTGTCCCCAGGTCTCATCGAACCCGGCTGGGAGCGAAAGGTCTGTGAAACCGCGCATAATGACCAGCATCGGACGATCCTGCTGTCCGGCCGCGACACCGTAGTAGCCACTGTGAGCGGTGCCGGGATGTGAGAAGTCCGGCAACCCCGCCGGATAGGGCGAGACGGCGAAGGCCGTGCTCCCCGCAATCAGCAAGACGAGACCGAGGAGCGTTCCAACGAGGACAGCACGCATAGATCGCGCTCACTTTCTCCAAAGAGCAGTCCATGACGACGCAGCATCGCTATTCCATGCGATGCTAACGTCGCCAATAACATGCGTTAGATACGTTGTCGCCACAACAGTCCCAGAACGATTCACCAACGCTTGCCAGAGGGTTGCGCCACTATGCGGACACCGAGCGTCAGCACACATCAACGCGCACGATCGCTCGTGCGGAAATTCCCATCGTGCCTGCGGGGTGCGACTACTACGATTGTAGGAAGAGGACCTTTGCAGGATCTTTGCAGGTTCTCAGTTGCGACACATCACCAGCCGACGACGATGGCTGTGCGTTGCTGGCCGGAGGCGTTACTGGTCCAGGCGCGCTCGAAGGTGGCGCGGTCAGTGACGCGATAGGCGCCCTTGCTGCCACGGAAGGCGGGATCGTGGTAGATCACGTTGCCGTCGGCGGTCAGGCCGAGGAAGACGACGTAGTGGTCCCCTCTCCAGCCTGCCTGCTCGTGGCCCGGCATGAGCGGGTAGTTCACTAGCAGGATCGATGGTCGGCCCATTCGGGACTCAGCGTCCAGCTCCTCAAGATACCAGTGGCGCAGCTTGCCGTTGGCATCGTTCGGGCCATTGACCGGGAAGTCGTGTCGCCAGGCCATCTTGACGAGCGGGTCCCAGGCGACGCCAGCGTCGTAGCTGGGATTGCCGGTGATCGAGATGATCGACTTGCGTACCTGTAGCGTCGGCAAAGTGATATCGAATCCACCGAGCACCATCGCGATGGCAGCGATACCGCAGTTGGAACCCTCCCACAGTGTGCCGTCAAACTGCGTCATATATGGAACCGTCGTGCGTCCGCTGTCGATGATCGCCTGCTCGCCTGCCGAGGGAGCCGGCTCTGGAGTCGCCACCCGCGCCTCGACCGCGATGATCGGTTCGCTGGTCGTCGTGACCGCTGGATCGGCGAGCCGCTCGCCCGGAAGAGCCTGGGTGAATCCGCCAAATGTCGAGAAGAGAACGGCCGCGCCGACGGCGCCACCAAGTACCAACTGCCGGGCATCACTGAACTGTGAGAATTGCAACCTGAAGGATCTCCACCATGCGCCGCAGGACGCCACGCCCGACAGGCGAGCCAGCTCCGGTCGCACAGATCAGGCACTCGCAACCTCGCCCGTGCGGTGCTGACATATACATTCAACGCATTGAAGACGCTATCAACGTCTCGATTACGCGAATTGTACCAGCGCCCGTGTACGTGCGACGAGTTGTCTGAAAGGCAACGCTTGCGTGAGAAACCCCTCTCCCAACCCCCTCCCCTGAGAAGAGAGGGGGCTTTTTACCCCCATGAATCCAAAGCCCCCTCTCTTCTCAGGGGAGGGGGTTGGGAGAGGGGTTTGTGGTACAATTATGTCACGCAAAGGAGCACGAATGGACCGCGAACACCGCTGGATGACAACTCAGGAAATCGCTGTCGAGATGGGCGTTTCGCCCTCGACAGTTCGCCGCTGGCTCAAGACCGAACGCCTGCATGGACGCCGGATCGGCAAGCGTTGGCTCGTGCCTCCGCAGGAGCGGATCGAACTCACTCCGCAGGAGGCTGCTGAACTGCTACGGGTCGCGCCAGGCACCGTCCGCCGCTGGTTGGCCGACGGCAAAGTGCCAGGCCGTCACGACGGTCGCCGCTGGCGCATCCCGCGTGACGAGATGATCGCACTCGTCGAAGGGACGTGAGGGACATATGTTGATCGCTGCAACTATCTATGTCCCTCATTCCCTCACGTCCTCGGAACGAGCCGGTAGCCCGCGCGGATGAAGCGGGGGTGTCCGCCGACATCACCAACGAACTGGGTAATGTCGTTCTCTTCATCTGGCTCAACACCAATGAACTCATCGTTGCCGATCGGCACGATGTAGGATGGCGGCAGGACGATATCCTCGTGCGTCAGTGGATGGGTCAGCGATGCTTCAAGCTTCAGCTTGCCGTCCTCAACTGAGACGGTCACGACGCCTTGCGTGCGCTTGTACTCGCCAGCGTAGCGCTGCAGATCGGCAGTCGACATCTCGATCGGCTGATGTTTTTCGCGTGTCAGCCCGCAGTAGCGCTCCAGCGCCCAGTCGATGACCGGCCCGATCACCTCGCCGCCCTTGCCACTGTTGGTCAGGACCGAGATGGCGAAGTTCTTGTCAGGGACGGCGTACATCTGCGAGATGTGCCCGTTCGTGCCGCCGCCGTGGTAGAGCACACGCTGGCCGCCGAGCTCGCCAAGTGTCCAGCCGATGCCCCACTCCATCTGGGAGGTCACCCGCCGCTGCGGCTGTTGCATGGCAGCTACTGACTCGGGCGAGATAATGTCCTCAGCCGTCTTGCCGCCGCTCATGTGAAAGTGCATGAACCGCAACACGTCCTCGACGGTGGAGATCGCCGCGCCAGCTGCCGCCGCGTTGCGCGGGATCGGCCACGGCCTGGCGACGGTTGGTGCCTCCTGGCCGGGAAGCTGGGAGTGACCGGCAGCGGCGGAGTAGACGATGGCGTCGTTGGCGAACCAGAAGGTGCGGTCCATCCCGAGTGGCCCGAACAGCCGTTCGTTCATGATCGTCTCATAGGTCTGGCCAAGGACGTTCTCAAGGATGCGGCCCGCGATGTAGAAGCCGCTGTTGCAGTAGCTCCACTGCTCGCCCGGCGCGGTGTCCTGCTTCCACTGCGGCGCTTTCAGGAGCAGCTTCTCAAGCGCGTCATCTCCAACGCCGGTGTCATCGAAGATATCGCCCTCAAGACCACTCTGGTGCGTCAGCAGATTGCGAACCGTGATCGCCTCCTGCGCCGCCTTGTCGGCCAGCTCCAGATCCGGCAGATACTCGGCGATCGGCGTGTCGAGCTGCAGCTTGCCCTGCTCGACCAGTTGCATGACGATGGTCGAGGTCATCACCTTCGTGTTGGACCCGATCTGGAAGAGCGTGTCCGGTCGTGTCGGATACTGCGTCTCAAGGCTGATGACGCCGTAGCCGCTGCCACGGAAGTCGCCGCCGATCAGCGTCCCAACCGCGAGACCCGGCGTCTGCGATTTCACGCGGTGATGCTCAACGACTTCGTCGAGTGTGTCGAAGGTTGGTGTTTCTTCTGCCACGAGCTAGTCCCTCCAGAATATGCGGGTTTGGCGAGGACGAGGCTACTTGTCCTGTCATCCTGAGCCGCAGCGAAGGATCTCTGCTCGTTGAGTCAGCCAGCGGATAACAGAGAGATCCTTCGCTGCGGCTCAGGATGACAGGACAAGTAGCCTCGTCCTCGCCAAACCTTCCTACGAACTTCTTCCCAGATGCCGGTCGTACCAATCGGTCACTCGCTCTAGCAGGTCGAGCATGTGCTTGCGCTCCTGGAGACCGTGCGGCTCTCGTGGGTAGAGGACGAGCTGAGTCTCGACGCCGCGGCTCTTAAGCCCTTCGTACATCTCGAACCCCTGGCTGGGTGGGACGCGGTCGTCCTGCTCGCCGTAGAGGATGAGTGTCGGCGTCGTCGCGTTCTTGATGGAGCGGATCGGTGAGAGGCGCCAGTGCGTTTCCGGGTCTTCATCGACGCGACCGAGGTAGCCGTCGAAAACCGAGCGGACATCGGCTGTCCCCTGGAACGAGACCCAGTTGGCGATACCAGCGCCGGAGACAGCCGCCTTGAAGCGGTTGGAGTGCGTCACCGTCCAGTTGGTCAGGAAGCCACCGCCGCTCCAGCCGCCGACGACGAGCTGGTCGGGATCGGCGATGCCCTCGTCGATCAGGTAATCGACGCCGGTCATCAGGTCCTGCCAGTCCGGCTCACCGTAGCACTTGCTGATACCGCAGAGGAACTCGCTACCCCGGCCCGACGAACCGCGCGGGTTCGGCATCAGGACGGCGTAGCCGCGCTGCGCCATGAACTGGCCCCAGTCGTGCCAGCCCGCATAGGGAGTGATCGTCCAGGCGCCGCACGGGCCACCGTGGATGTGGAGCAGCGTCGGGTAGCGCGTGCCTTTCTGGTAGCCGACCGGCAGGATCAGCAGCCCCTGAATCTTGAGCCCATCGGTCGATGTCCACGACACCTCGCGGATTTCGCCGAGGTCGACATCACGCAGCCACGGGTTCAGATCGGTCAGCTTGCGGGCGCTCCCACCAGCCTCAGCCACGTAGAGATCGCCATACGAGGTCGCGTCGGCGTGGGTGAAGGCGATCCTGCTGCCATCTGCCGAGAGCGAGAACAGACCAGACGTGCCCGGCGTTTCCGGACCGTCGAAGAGCGGCTTGACCGTCTTCTCCTCGGGATCGACAACGCCGATCGTTCGCCGCTCGCCCTGCTCGACCGTCGTGACGACCTGGCCACCGTCCGGCAGCCACTGGACGCCGCCGAACGACGCCTCGTACTTCGGGACCATCACCTGTGATTCGCCGCCGCCCGCCGGGATCGTCCGCAGCGAGAAGAACGACGGCGTGACATCCTCACAGCCCATGAAGCCGATTGTCGAGCCATCCGGAGACCAGGCCGGTGTCGCCAGCAGCCCTTCGAAGGTGCCGAGTGACTTCATCTCGCCGTCGAGATCGAACGTCACGAGATCGGGCGCGAAGCCGTAGTGCGCCTTCGGCGTTGGCGCGACGACGGCCACGAAACCCTTGCCGTCCGGCGCCCAGTCGAAACCGCGCCCGGCCTGCGTCCCAACGTGCAACTCCTCCGGCGAGATGCGCGTCGCTTCCGGAAGCGCGTCAGCAGCCAGCGTTGCCGCGTCGTCCGGTACATCGATCGTGAACAGCCCGGCTCGCATCGGCTTGTCGTCAATGATCTTGTGGTCGTTGCGCTCTTCGTTGCGCTTCTTGGTTGCCTCGTCCTCCTCGGACATCGCCGTGAAGGCCAGCCGCGCGCCGTCCGGCGACCACTGGATCGCCGTCAGCGGCCCCTTGGCGTCGGTCAGCCGGATTGCCTCGCCACCGGCCAGCGCCATGACGTACGCCTGCGCCTTCCCACGATCCTTGCGGTCGGAAAGAAAGGCGATCCGGCTGCCGTCCGGCGACCAGCGTGGCGTGCTGTCCGCCGCCTCCGAGGTCGTCAACCGGCGCGGTGTGCCGCCGGCGGTGTCGACCAGCCAGATCGCCATGACCGGCATCTCGGCGTCCTTCGACGCTGCCGTCGTGACGTAGGCGACCTGCCGCCCATCCGGCGAGATCTGGACATCGGCGATGTTGGTCGCCGAAACCGCCTGCTCAAAGCTCAGCATACGTGTATCTGCCACGATGCGTTCCCGTCCCTCCTGGACATGTGCGAAACGACTCCGCAATCTGTTTCCGGCTGCCGAGGACAGTATCGCAGGTATCTTGGCCCGTTCAAGTCCATTTGAATCGACGTTCCAGGACGATGCACCGATTCGTTTACGGCACTCGTGTCCGACATCATCCGTTACTAACCTATTGACGTATCACCGTGAATCAGCATAATACGCATAGAAGATTTCCCGACAACATATCCTCCCTGTTCCGGGTCGTGCCGAATCCAGCATGTGCACGACGTTCCCACGTTCGACTACTCGCGGTTCATGGGTCAGGAGGTCGACGATGTCTCGTGCACGCACGCAGCCAGACCGCCCCGTCATCGATCTGTCAAGTGACGAGGTTGAGCGCTACCGGCAAGCATTCCTGCGCCGCTCGCTTCACCGGCGCGCGTTCCTGGGAATCGGCATCGGCGCCGGTATGAGCGCATTACTTGCCGCGTGCGGGGGCGACGATGCCGACGACGAGGGTGCCGCCGATCCAACTGCCAACCTGAATCCAGTCCAGCCGACGAATGTGCCGCAGCCGGCCGTGCAGACCGCCGCGAGTCCGACGACTGCAACATCATCGACGGCAGCCACGGCGACGCCAGCCAGCCAGGGGACCGCGTCCGAGGCGCAAACAATCGGCAGCCTGACACTCAACACGGAGCCATACCCCGAGTATGAGGGGACGCCGGTGGACTCCGATCTGTTGTCGATCGCGAGGGCCGAGGACCTGACCGACCTCAGCCCAACGGCAGTTGCTGTCTACGGCCCGCTCACCTACATCCTGGACCCACCGATCTTCATCGATGAGTTCTCGATCGAGCCGGAGCCATGGGTGGCAACGAACTGGGAGGTTTCGGCGGACGGACGCACCTATACGGTCAACCTGCGTGATGATGTGACCTTCCACGATGGTGATCCGGTCACTGCCGAAGACGTTGCCTTCTCGTTCATTGCCTACCGCGACGATCCGGACTCGGGCGTCGCGCGCTTCTTCGTGCTGATGGGCCAGGATCCGGTTGCCGTTGACGCGCAGACGCTTGAGGTGACGCTCGACTCAACGGCAGGTGACTTCCTGTCCAACACCTGCAACCAGTTCATCATCCAGAAGAAGCAGTTCAACGACTACTGGACAGAGAACGGCTCACTGACCGGCTACGACTTCGTCGCCAACCCGCTGATCGGCTCCGGCGCCTGGCGGATGACTGGCTACAAGCCCGACGAGGGTGTCCTGGAGATGGAGCGTAACGAGCAGTACTTCGTCGAGGTTCCACACTTCGAGCGCTTCATTTTCCGGCATATCGAGAGTGCAGCGAACCGCATCCTGGCCTGGAAGAACAACGAGCTGGATGTGCTCTGGCCGATCACGGCCACCGACGTCGACCAGGTCAAGGATGACGAGGCCTGGCTCTACTCCGCCTACGCCGTCGCGTTCATGAATGCCTGGATCAACTTCGACAACCCTGCCCAGGACATCCCGGATATCTTCGCTTCGAAGAAGGTACGCCAGGCGATGATGCACGCGATCGACCGTGACGGCTACGCCGAGGCGATCTTCCAGGGCTTCGTCGATCAGAACGCCTACGGCTCGATCTGCTTTCCCTGGGCACACAAGGCGGATGTCGTCCACTACGAGTACGACCCGGACAAGGCGGTCCAGATGCTGGAGGAAGAGGGCTGGACGATGGACGGCAACACGCTTGTCAACGCGGCTGGCGACCCATTCAGGATCGTCGCGATCACCTCAACCGCCAACGGCTACCCCGTCGATAAGATCGCCGAGTCGGTCCAGGAAGACTTCCGCCAGATCGGCATCGACATGCAGCTCGAACGGCTCGAGCCAGCCGCCGTCCGCGAGCGCTGGCGCGTCAGCCGCGACTTCGACCTGTACTTCGTCTCACGCATCCTGTTCGCTGGCTTCTCCGACTACAACTACTACCATTCGTCGTTCGTGATCTCGACGAACGAGCAAGGGCGCAATTCTGGTTGGGTCAGCGAAGAGGGTGACCGCCTGCTCGACGGCATCATCCGTGAGCCGGATCTGGAAAAGCAGAAGCAGCTGCTCTACGACTTCCAGGATCTGATCGCCGACGATCTGCCAGCGCTCTGGTTCGGGTTCCCACGCGACCTGATCCTCGTCCGCGACAACATCAAGGGCTACCAACCCAACTCGATGTGGCAGACATGGAACACTTGGTCGCTCTGGCGCGAGGAGTAGATTGCGGTTGCCGGAACGATGAAGAAGAGGCAGCGCGATCGTGTGTCAATGTCGGGTTTACATAGACTGAAGGAACTGCCAAGCCATGGGTGCATACGTCGTGCGCCGCCTGCTACAGGGGATCCCACTGATCTTCGGCATCACGTTCGTGTGCTTCATGATGCTGTACTTCGCTCCGGGCGACGCAGCCGAATTCGCCATCTCGTCGAGGGCCAGCGAACTCGAGATCCAACGGGTTCGCGAGTCGCTCGGCCTCGACTTACCCTGGTACCAGCAATACGGCAAGCTGCTCGGGCAATGGGTCCAGCTTGACTTCGGCGACTCGTGGATCCAGAAGCGGCCAGTGACGGAAATCATCATCAACCGCGCCCCGCGCACGATGATCCTGCTCGGACTGTCGATCGTCTTCTCACTGCTGATCGCCATCCCGATCGGCATTCTCGCGGCTGTCAAGCAATACAGCTGGGTCGACAATGTCGTCACCGTGGTGGCGTTTGTCGGTATCTCGATCCCGTCGTTCTGGCTGGCGATTATGCTCATCCTGGCATTCTCGATCCAGCTAGGCTGGCTACCGACTGGTGGGACCGGCACGATCGGGCAGGATTTCACCCTCATCGACGGACTCAAGCATCTGGCGATGCCGCTGGCCGTATTGACGCTGATCCGCACTGCCAGCTGGATGCGCTACCTGCGCTCGTCTATGCTGGAAGTCCTGCGGCAAGACTACATTCGAACCGCTTACGCCAAAGGACTCAAGGCACGTGTTGTCCTGCTGCGGCATGCGCTGCGCAATGCGCTGACACCAATCATCACCCTGCTGGGACTGAGCCTGCCGGATATCTTCGCGGGAGCGATCATCACCGAACAGATCTTCAACTGGCAGGGACTCGGTCAGCTTGCCGTCTCCTCGGCACTGCGACGCGACACGCCGGTTGTCATGGCGCTTGTGATCCTGACCGGCATCGCGATCGTCGTCGGCAACCTGCTGGCGGATCTGTGCTATCGTCTGGTTGACCCACGCATCAGATTGTGACCGGCATGGTTGATGACGCCGCCACCACAGCTCATCGCGCTGACGAGCACAGTGTCGTCGCCCTGCCAGGCGGGGTGCCAGCAATCGATAGACAACGGCTTCTGCTGGAGCGTCCGCCGTCCAGACTCGCTGTCTGGGTCCGGTTTGCGCGCAACCGCATCGCCGTTGTCGCGGCACTCGTGCTGGCGATCATCTGCGGCACGGCGCTCGCAGCGCCACTTATCATCGACCACGAACAGGTGCTCGTTCAGGAGCGACGGCAAACGTTCGCGGCGCCGAGTAGTGATGCCTGGTTTGGCCGCGACGAGCTTGGCCGGGACGCATTCGCGCGTGCCGTCTACGGCGCGCGCATTTCGCTCACGGTTGGACTTGTCTCAGCGCTGATCTCAACCGTCATCGGCGTCGTCTTCGGCATGCTGGCCGGCTACTTTGGTGGCTGGATCGACGCGATCATCGACCGCTTTACGGAACTGATCCTGACGATCCCGTTCCTGTTGCTGTTGATCCTGGCCGCCGCCGTCATGCGTCCATCAGTGACATCGATCATTCTGATCCTCGGATTGTTTGACTGGGCAGTCCTCGCGCGGCTCGTCCGCGGGGAATTCATTGCGATGCGTCATCGCGAATTCGTCGAAGCTGCCCGAGCGCTCGGATGCGACCATAGCCGCATCATCCTCAGGCACATCCTACCTAACGTCGTCGCGCCGGTCATCGTCTCAATGACGCTGCTGGTAGCCGTCCACATCACCGCCGAGGCTGCCATCTCATTCCTCGGCCTCGGCATCCAGCCGCCTACACCGAGCTGGGGCAATCTGCTCACCGAGGCCCAGCGCTACATCATCTCCGCTCCCTTCCTCGCGATCTTCCCTGGTCTGCTGATCCTCATTACCGTCCTCTGCATCAACCTCGTCGGCGATGGCCTGCGCGACGCCCTCGATCCCCGGTTGAAGCGCTGAGGGTTGGAGTGCAGCGCCGCTCGTGCCATGCTCTCCTCTCATTGGGCGGTTCGACAGGAGGGGGCGTGAACATCGATCGCTGGCTGCTTGCGATCGTCGCGATCGTGGCCGTGGCCTACGTCGCGATGACACCAACGATCTTCGAGCGGCTCGATCCGATCACTGGCGACGAACCGTTTTATGTCATGACAGTGTTCAGCCTGACGCGCGACAGCGACCTGGACGAATCGAATAATTACGCCCAACGTGACTACGACGAGATTTTCCCCAGCCAGCCGCTGCCAGATGGCTGGCGCGGCTGGACGCGCCTCGCGCCGACGATCTCGCCGCACCTGGCCGTCACCGACCGCGACGGGCAGTACACCAAGCACGGACTTGGGTTGCCACTGCTGATAGCCGTTCCCTATGAACTGTCTGGACGGACCGGCGCCGTCGCTGTGATCCTGCTTGCGGCGGTTGCCCTGGCGGGGCAAATCTATCTACTGGCGCGCCGGGCGACATCGAGCCCGAAGGTCGCGGCGGTCGTCGCGCTCGGTTTGGCGTTGGTGATGCCGATCGTGCCGTACACTCACCTCCTCTTTCCCGAGGTTCCAGCGGCGCTGTGTCTGGTGTACGCGATCCGTCGCGTCGCCTCGTCGAGCAACACGCACGTTCAATGGCTCCTCGCCGGGCTGTCGATCGGGATGCTGCCCTGGTTGCACCAACGGTTCGCACCGACTGCCGCTATCCTCGCGCTCCTCATCGTCGTGCGCGTCTGGCGTGAGCGAGGAGCGCTGCAACCAGTGACGGCTCTCATCCCGATCCTTATCGGCGGTGTTTCACTGATGGGGTTCAACCTCTGGTTGTATGGTGCTCCGGTCCAGCCGCCTGAGAACCACGATGGCTTCAACTCACTCTCCGGCACGGTAAACGGTGCATTCGGCCTGTTGCTCGACGCCCAGTGGGGTCTATGGGTCGTTGCGCCGCTCATGCTGCTCGCGGTTGCGGCGCTGCCGTGGTGGATAACGGTCGATCGCGACACCGTTCGGGTCGCAGCATTCGCCCTCGTCCCGTACCTGCTGCTGCTGGCCTTCTATAGCGCGTGGTGGGGTTCCTGGGGACCGCCGGCACGCTACCTTGTGCCGGTAGTGCCATTCGCAGCCGGTCCCCTCGCGGCCTGGCTCAGCCGGGCGTCGTTTTGGGGTTGGGCAGTGGCGGTCACCGTCTGGATGACAGGCGCGACACTCACTGTGGTTGGCTTGAACGACCCACAGCGCTTCTATCATCAACCCGACGGTCGGAACAATATCGCCGCAGCGATCGACACCGCCATCGGAACAGACATCGCTGGCTGGCTGATCGCCTTCCAGACGCAGGGGCCGTCGCCGCTGGACGAGCGTCTGCGTGCTGGCAGTCTCGCCATCGTGCTGCTGGTCATTGCGGCGCTGCTGATATTTGCCGTCCCGCGACTCCGCTCGCGCGATCCTGCGAACGCGCGGCAGATCCCGGATCAGGCAATGGAAGGCAGAGCACGCCCGTGACCGCCACACAGCCTCGTGGTCCAGCGACAACGCCGGGTGGCGATCCACGGCGGTCCCCCGCAAGCGGCGGATTGAGCGACCGTATGATCCGGCTTCTCATGATATGGGCCGGACCTGCGATACCTGTCCTGTTCCTGGCAATCATGGGCTACCAGCGGCGCTGGGTAGCCGAAGATGCCTTCATCTCACTCCGGGTCGTCGAGCAGATCCTGGCTGGCAACGGTCCTGTCTTCAACCAGGGTGAGCGCGTCGAGGCGTATACGCATCCACTCTGGGTCGCGATTCTGGCGGTCTGGGGAGCGCTTGGGCTGCCGACACCGTTGGGATCGGTCATCCTCGGCCTTGTCTTCTCAATCAGCGGGCTGATCGCGGCACTCGCGGCTGCCAGCATGCTGTCTAACCGAATCACGTTGTCGCAGCAGCCCGCCTGTCGTCCTGAGCCGCAGCGAAGGACCTCCCCGCTTCAAGCGAACGAGCGGTCAAGACAGGGGAGGTCCTTCGCTGCGGCTCAGGACGACAGGCGGGTTGGCGAACTTTCCGTCCCGGTTGGAGCGTTGATCTTCGTGGCGTTGCCAGTTGTCTGGGACTTCGTCACGTCCGGTCTTGAGACGGGTCTCGCCTTCGCATGGCTGGGGTTGTCGTTCTGGCTGCTGGTGCGCTCGTGCTTCGACGAGGAGCGCGCCGCCCTCCTGTCCCGCGCAACGATTGGCAGCGCCGTCGTCATCGGCGTCGGTCCACTCGTCCGGCCTGATCTGGGCGTCTTCAGCGCCGGGTTCCTCGTTGGGCTGATCGTCTGCTCTCACGAACTGTCGCGAACCAGCCTCCTGCGACATGCCTTGATCCTCGGAACCGCTGCCGCATCGTTTCCTTTGGCCTACCAGATCTTCAGGATGGGCTACTTCGCCACGCTCGTTCCCAACACGGCGCTCGCCAAGGAAGCCAGCGTCGCGCACTGGTCCCAGGGCTGGATCTACTTCCAGGACTTCACCGGCACGTATCACCTCTGGCTACCGTTGCTGGTCGCGACTGGCTGCTGGTTTCTGCTTGCGCGGCAAGCGTGGGGGAATGCCGATCGGCAAGCAACGATCGTCCTCAGCGTGCCGGTCGCTGCCGCGCTGCTGCATGCCGTCTACGTCGTGCGCGTCGGCGGCGACTTCATGCACGGGCGCTTCCTGTTACCGACACTCTTTGGCCTGCTGCTGCCGGTCATGCTGGTTCGCGTGCCGGTGATCCTCCCACGTGCGCAGTCGACGGTCGCGGCAACGATCGTCATCGTGGCATGGAGTGTCGTAGCGGCCCTTTGGCTGCGCGTGCCGTATCCGGCACAGATCAACGATGATGGGCTGGCCGACGAGCGCAGTGTCTACGTCGAAAACTCCGGACACCCGAACCCGATCACCCTCGACGACTACATGCAAATGACCCAGCCCTGGCCGCGCGATGGACAAGCCTGGCACGATCTGGCGACCGATCATCCGCGCGTGCTCGTCATCGACATGGACCAGTACCCATTAAATCCAGCTGTCGATCCCGATATCGCTGTCGTCGCGCTCGCCTGGAACGTCGGACTGGCCGGATACGCGGCGGGGATCGAGGTCCATGTCGCCGACCGGCTCGGGCTCAGCGATCCAATCGCCAGCCGCTTGCGAATTGAGGAACGTGGCCGACCAGGACATGAGAAGGAACTGTCATCTGCCTGGGTGATCGCGCGCTTCAGCACGGCGCGCGGTTCGGTCGAGAACGTGGGCGCAGTCGCAGCCGCCCGGTCGGCTCTGGAGTGCGGCGAGGTCGATGACCTGCTCGATGCAGTCAGCCAACCGATGACGCTCGGTCGCTTCGCGGATAACCTGGTCCTGGCATTCTCGCTTCACGACCTGCGTCTACCGAATGATTCTGTCATGGCAGACGACGAGCTCTGCCAATGAACCGGCACCAATCTGCACAACTTCCGGTACGATGTGGCCGGGTTGGGATGGCCACCCGTGAGCATTGAGGGATGGGAGACAGGGTCGATGAACGTGTATATCTCGGTCGATATGGAGGGGATCACCGGCATCGTCCACGCCGACATGATGGGCGCCGACGGACGCGAGTACGACCGCGGGCGGCGGCTGATGACTGGCGATGCCAACGCGGCCATCGAAGGCGCTGTCAACGCCGGGGCCGATTACATCCTCGTCGCGGATGGTCACGGCCCGATGCGCAACATCTTCTTCGAGGATGTCAACCCGAAGGCGAACCTGATGACCGGCAGCGCCAACGCGCGCGACTACTGCCAGCTCCAAGGCTCCGACACCAAGCAGTTCGACGCCGCCATCTTCGTCGGCTACCACGCGATGGCGAAAACGCTCGACGCGATCGCGCCACACACGATCGCTGGCGTCGCCATCCACGAATTACGCATCAATGGCCGTCCGCACGGCGAAACCGGTCTGAACGCCGCCATCCTCGGCTCGCTCGGCATCCCGGTCGTGATGGTCACCGGCGACACAACGACGATGGCCGAAGCGACAACGTTCCTCGGTGAGGGCATTGAGACGGTCGCCGTCAAAGAGGCAACGGGCCGCAACGCCGCTATCTGCTACCCGCCCGCGACGACCCGGCCCGCCATCACCGCTGCCGCCGAACGGGCGCTAAAGGACCTCGGCAGCGCTCAAGTCTACGACCCCGGCCAGCCATTCAGCCTTGAGGTCACCTTCTTCAGCATGGCTCAGTGCGAGCGCGCGAGCCGCACCCAGGGCATCGAGCGCGTCGATGGCGTCAACGTCATCATCCACGGCGACAACCCGTGGGAACAGTATCGCAACCTCTGGGCAGGGCTGCGCTCGGCGCTGTACGAGCCTGCGAGCTGGCTGGCATAAGGTCGGGAAACGGGAAACGGGATTCGGGGCAATGGGTCAATCAATCGTAGTGGCGATGTCGGTGACTCGCTCAATAGCAATGGACCAGCTCCCTGGCTCCCTGTTGCGGCGTGGATCGTTCGAGGATTGACCCATTGCCCCGAATCCCGTTTCCCGACCAGTGGTTTACACTGCCCCCGGCTAACCGAGTCTCGGTACAGAGGGGATGGATGATGGAGAAGGTTCTTCAATCGCTCGACTTCCGCAATATCGGCCCGACGCGCGGTGGGCGCTGTATCGCCGTCACGGCCCATCCGACCAATCAGGCGCTGTTCTATATGGGGACGACTGGCGGCGGCGTCTGGAAGTCGGACGACGCAGGCACCTACTGGCAGAACGTCTCGGACGGCTTCTTCAAGCGCGCGTCGGTTGGCGCGATCGCGGTTGCGCCGTCCGATCCGAACGTGATCTACGTCGGGATGGGCGAGTCGACGATCCGTGGCAACGTCTCGCATGGCGACGGTATCTATAAATCCACCGACGGCGGGCAGTCGTGGACGAACGTCGGGCTGGGACAGATTCAGAACATTGGGCGCGTCGCCGTCCACCCGAACAATCCCGACCTCGTCTACGTGGCTGCCTTTGGCCGCGCCTGGGGGCCGAGTTCCGACCGGGGACTGTATCGCTCGCAGGACGGCGGCGCAACCTGGGACCGCGTGCTCTACATCTCCGACCGGGCAGGGGCAAACTTCGTCACGCTCGATCCGCACAACCCGCGCATCGTCTACGTCTGCTTCTGGGACGCCCAGCGAGGGCCATACTATCTGGATAGCGGCGGCCCCGGCAGCGGCATCTACAAGTCGACCGATGGCGGCGACTCCTGGGAGCGGCTGGACGACAAGCCGGGCATGCCCGAGGGCGACAAGGGCAAGATGGAGGTTGCTGTTTCGGCCCGCGAGGGGCGGCTCTGGGCGATCGTTGAGTCGCAGCCGGAGATGCAAAAGAACGGCATCTACCGTTCCGAAGACGGCGGCCAGAACTGGCAGCACCTGACCAGCGACACCAACCTGACCGGCAGGCCGTGGTATTTCAACCACATCCGCGCCGATCCGCAGGACGCCGACACGCTCTGGGTGCTCAACTTCGAGATCTGGCGCTCGGTCGATGGTGGCAAGAACTATCAGGTGATGGCCGGGCCACACGCCGACTAC
>Ga0136611_10001670_pt1 | contig 15460 bp, 14 predicted proteins | sample AntDrymUQ2232306_2_FD_106645 | JGI IMG/M metagenome (GOLD analysis project Ga0136611, IMG submission 106645) | Polar desert sand microbial communities from Dry Valleys, Antarctica - metaG UQ223 (23.06) | ecosystem: Environmental > Terrestrial > Soil > Desert | place: Antarctica: Dry Valley...
GCCCCACACCCTCCCCGGCATCCGTTTTCGGCTTGGATCCCTTGAGGTTGCCTTAGCCGCTCGCGCCCTCCTTATCGGAATCCCCGTCGGAATCGGATGGATCGCTGGGGCGCGCGCCGGGGCAAAAAACATCGACGGTCATGGAGCCGACGTTATCGCGGTGGACGCAGTCGTGGTAGTTGAGGGTGATTGGCGCGCCTTTGCCGGTGAAGGCGATCGTGTAGACATGCGTCGGATCGTATGGACCCCACTTCGGGGTTTTGGTTCCGTCGATGACAGGATCGTCGATACCGATCCCCAGTTCGATTCCGGAGCTTCCTGGGCACCGGTCGGTGACGCCGCCGAGGTTTGTCGGATCGGACGGGGTGAAGGCGTACTCCGCGTCGGCGTCTGGGGCATAGGGGCGGACGAACCCGATGGTGCAGGTCCCGGAGGCGCGGAGGTAGTAGGGCACACCCGCGAGCAGCGTGGTGGACGACACGACCGGGGTGCGGGCGCACGGCACGGTGACGGACTCGATCAGGCTGCCGGGAACGCAGACGCAGCCACACGTCTTCGGATCGACCATCTGGCCCGGCGAACAGGTGGTCGATGGGGGGCAGACGCAGGCGCAGGTCGTGGGATCGGCCTGGAACGGGGCGGTGCATGCGCCAGCGGCGCAGACGCAGTCGCAGGCCTCCTCGGAGAAGACGCGGCCCTCGGGACAGGTGGTTTCCCCGCACCCTGGTTAGGTCAAGACCCCCGAGCCTTCGCCTTCCGGTTGGCGAGCAGCGGTGGGCCGTCGGTCTAGCGTCGCGCCGATCAGCGCCCCCGCGCCGGTCCCGGTCAGACCGCGCATGAACGCGCGACGCGTCGCCGCGATCGCGACCGTTTTGGCGATCGCATCGAACCGGTGAGTGTCCATCGCCATCTTCTCCAGCGTCATTGCCGAGAGACGGGGGGAGAGCGCCGCGGCGTGAGGGCTCAATGAGCGACGCCACCTAGGCGAGGGCAGACCACTCCCTGTGGAGGTATCCCGTGAATAGCAGTCTACGCCTGAAAATTCAATAGAAGTTACGTATTCGCTGGATTCGACCATTTATGTGCATGACGAAGCCAAAACGCTATCGAACAAACTGCGACCCATAAACAGATTTCCGCAGAGACCTTACGCGAGGCGTACATCGATGTCTCCGTCGCATCGGTCATCCTGACACCCGCAATCCAATCACCACCTTACAGAGATACAGGATGGTGTGAACCTCGTGACCCGCCTTACTCCTCAAAATGGTCGAATGCTCCGCCAGCGACGACCGTCTCTCTCCCATCCTTACCTCGCGCCACCAGCCGCGCCTCAGAGCCGTCCCGCGCCAGGATCTCCCCTATCGCGGTCACGCTCGCGCCGATTGCCCGACCATCGCGCTCGATGTCGGTAAAACGCTCTGGCGGAACGGTGAACAGCAATTCGTAGTCCTCGCCGCCACGCGTCGCGAGATCGAACCAGCGGTCCGGAAAGAGCGCTCGCACAGCGGCGGCGATTGGGATGGGTTCGGTCTCTATCCGCCCGTCGACCTCACTTGCTTCGAGGATCTTCGGCAAATCTCCATAGAGGCCGTCGCTCAGATCCATCGCGCTCGACGCGCCATGATCGAGGAGGATCGGAGCTAGATCCAGACGTGGCCGGGGCCTAAGGTGCGCCTCAAGCAGCGCATCCGCCACGCTTGCCCGACGTCTCGGATCGTCGGCGTCGCTCAGAAGGATCGCGAGTCCCGCCGCCGCCGCGCCGAGCGTGCCGCTGACGGCGATGATGTCCCCTGGCGACGCGCCCGCCCGGGTCAACGACCGGCCACCGCGCGTTTCTCCGATCGCGGTCACGTGGATGCCGACCGCGTCGGGCGACGCGACAATATCTCCCCCCGCAATGACGCAGCTCCACCGCGCGGCGAGGGCTCCCATGCCCTCATACAGAGCGACGAGATCCGCCACCCGTTCCGACCCACGCAGACCCAGGCTGACCGTCGCCAGCGCGGGAACCGCGCCCATCGCGGCCAGATCGGAGAGGTTGACCGCAAGGGCCTTGTGCCCCAGGCCGCTCCAGTCGCTCCACCCAGGATCGAGCCGGAAATGGATCCGTTCGATGAGGCTGTCGGTCGTGACGACAAGCGATTCACCGTCAGTTGGCCGCCAGACCGCCGCGTCGTCCCCGATCGCCAGGGTCAGGCGTGCGCTGGCGCGGGCCGCTTCCGGCAACGCCGCGCGCAGCGCGGCGATGAGGCCAAACTCCCCGATATCGCGGACGGTGCGGATGTCCGTCACGTGAGCGCCGCGCGATAGGCGTCGATTGTCCCAGCGGCGGACCGTTCCCAGGTGAACGTCGCCGCCCGCGCCAATCCCGCGGCCCGCAGAGACGCAGCGAGATCAGGCTCGCCCATTACTCGTCCCATCGCGGCGGCTAGGGCCGCCGTGTCGGATGGCGCGACGGTCAGGGCGGCGTCACCGACGACTTCCGGCAGGGACGAGGTGTTCGCCGTCACGACCGGAGTGCCGCAGGCCATCGCTTCCAGCGGCGGCAGCCCGAAGCCTTCGTACAACGACGGGTAGACGAATAGGTCCGCCGCGTTGTACCAGGCGGGCAGGTCCTCGACGGGCGCGAAGCCGTGGACCCGGACCCGCGCCCGGTGACGCAACGACCCGAGCGTCGCGTGGAACTCCTCCGTCATCCAGCCTTCGCCCCCGACGATCACGAGGTCGTGCTCCACGTCCGGCGCAATCTGGTCGAAGGCGCGCAGGAGCGTCGGCAGGTTCTTTCGCGGCTCCAAGTTGCCGAGATAGAGGGCGAATGGCCGCGCTAGGCCATGGCCGGTCCGAAACGCGGTCACCTCGGCGTCCGGCAGTGGCCGGAAACGCTCGTCCGCCGCCAGTGGCGTCACGGTAATCCGCTCCGGTTTCACCCCGAGCAGTTCGACGATGTCGGCCTTCGTGCTCTCCGAGACGGCGATGACATGGTCGGCCCGACGCGTCGCGACACTGGTCATTGCCTGGAAATACTGGCGCCGCCGGGCCGGCACGACCTCCGGCATCCGCAGATAGGCGAGATCATGGACCGTCACGACCAAGGGGCAGGTCGCGAGGATCGGCACGACGTTGACGGGACCATGCAGGAGATCGACCCCGAGCCGGAAGGCCTGCGCCGGGAGTAGGGTCTGCTCCCATCCCGCCCGGAGCCCGGGCCGTTCGAACGCACGGCGCACCCGGTCGCGAAACCGCGCCTTGGGGGACGACTCCGGATCTGGACCGTCGAACGGCCGACTTCGGACAACGATGAGCTCGTCCTCGTCGCCCATCACGAGCGGCAACGTCACTAGCAGCCGTTCGATGTAGCGGCTGACGCCACTTTGCCGGTAACCCGGCTCGGTCGAAAGCAGCTGCGCGTTGATCCCAATCCGCACCTGGCGCTCACCTTACCCGTTCGTGAACGCATCCGCGTCCCTTGCGCCATTCTCTTGCGCCGATCGCCCTTTGGTCAACGTGCCGTTCGCCCCATCCCCGTGTAGCCCGGAGACGGACGGACTCAAGGCCCCTCGTTACCATCACGGTGTCTCGTCCGGATGGGACGTGATCACGATTCATACCGGAGACGAGCCATGCCTCGCGTTACCCAGCCAGCCAGAATCGTCCCGGCTCCCGGCCAAGAGTCGGTTTGGGACTATCCCCGACCGCCCCGCCTGGAACCGACGGCTCGGCGGATCGAGATCGAGCTCAACGGAGCGACGATCGTCGACACCCGCCGCGCTATGCGTGTTCTCGAAACCAGCCACCCGCCGGTGTACTACATCCCCCCGGACGATTTCGCTCCGGGCGTCCTCGTCCCCGCTGGGGGAGGGTCGTTCTGCGAGTGGAAAGGCGCGGCCACCTACTATTCGATCACCGTCGATGGCTGCACCGTCGAATCCGCCGCCTGGGCATACCCAGATCCCACTCCGCTGTTCGAGGCGTTGGCGGGATACGTCGCCGTGTACCCCACTCTGATGGATGCCTGCCGCGTCGACGGGGCCGCCGTCACCCCCCAACCCGGCGGCTTCTACGGAGGCTGGATTACGCCCGATGTGGTTGGCCCGTTCAAGGGTGAACCAGGCACCTGGGGCTGGTGACTCTCCCATCGTGATCCATGCCGCCTGCTAGAATCGTGGAAACGGGCGCCGGAGGAGGTCGACATGGTTGTTGCGATTCGACCCAGCGACATGGCGCTCGATGCGCTCTGGACGTGGGAGGACCTCTGGGACATCCCAGAGGACGGAAATCTCTACGAGATCATCGACGGGGAGCTGTACGTCATGGCGCCGCCGATCCCGGTGCACCAGGAAATCTTGACCCGCTCCTTCCGGGCATTCGACCGAGCGGCGGAGTTCCACGGCGCGGGCAAGGTGTATGTTGCTCCGATCGGTGTCAAGTTGAGTGAACGCGACATCGTCGAACCCGATCTCATCTTCATCGCACGAGAGCGTCTCTCCATCATCCTGCAAAAGGTGGTCGATGGAGCTCCAGACATCGTGCTGGAGATTTTCTCACCTTCGACCCGGCTCAAGGACGTGAATTCGAAGGCTGTCTTGTATGCCCGCTCCGGCGTCCGGGAGTACTGGCAGATCGATCCTCGACACCGCTCCGTCGTTGTCCTGAGTTTGACCAACGGCGCATATGTCCCAACACCGATCGAGGATGGTGTGGCCAGATCAGCGGTCCTCCCGGGGGTCGCCATTTCGATCTCGGGCCTATTCGCCGATCTGACCTAGAACTCTGATCCTCGTGTAACCCGCTCCGCTCGCAACGCCGTTAGGTGGTGCGTTACATGTCCAGCGACTATGTAGGCGAAGGCCCGCACGCTCCGCACCGAGAACGACTCTGGCATGCGCCGCGCCCACGACGCGTCGTCCATACCCCGGAGCAGCGCCAGGGTTCCCGCCCGGATGATTGCCCACTCCCCCACGATATCCGCGGGCGTCCGGGCGCCGAAGCCGCCGTTCGCGACATAGAGGTCGGGTTCGAAATTCTCCCACGGGGTCTCATCGCATCGGGACAGCCGGAACGCCCGGTGCATCAGGAGCCGCTCCGCGTCCCCAAGGTGTCCCGCGACCTCGATCGCGCTCCACTCGTCCGGCGCGGCGCGCCAGACGGCCGCCTCGGTCGAGAAACCGGCGAAATACGCCCGGATCTCATCCACCTGGCGGTCCATGATCTCGATGATGGCGCCGTCCGGCACGAGAGCGGTGTACCGCCCCCAGTAGGGGAGGTACTCGTCCGCCTCGGGTCGTCCACGTCCGCCGATGTCGACACCCATCAAATGGTCCTCCACACGAGTAGCCTGCTCACTGGTGTTAATTGCGCTCAACGCCGTCCCGAACGCTTCCACCATGCTACGAACGGTGGCCCGCAGCGCAACGGCCAATCCCGACCGACTTCCGTAGACCAATTCGCGCCCGTGGTACCCTTCGAACTGGTCCCGGCCCAGACGCCGGTTAGCGATCATCGGACCGTCGGTTTCGCCGGCTCCGGGCAGGAAACAGACCTCTTTGCCGAAGCGAGCGACCACATCCACCAACCTAGACTCATCCGATCCCGACGTGAACCCCTCCGATTCCGGCGTCCCGCCGTCGGATGACGCGTCGCTCGATGTCGGCGCCCCGGTGGCGGCGAAGTCCCCCGTCAAACGTAAACGAACTCCGTCCGCGAAGAAGCTCAAGGGCCTGGCTCCCGGCCACGACCCCGCCATCGAAGCCCAGATTGACCAGTTCGCGGTCGGCTACCCCTTCGCGCTGGACGAGTTTCAACGGGAAGCGATCCGCACGTTCCTGCGGGGCGACTCCGTCATGGTGGCGGCTCCCACGGGAACCGGGAAAACCATCGTGGCGGAATACGGCGTCTACGAGGCGTTCAAACGTACTGGCCGCGTCTTTTACACGACCCCGATCAAGGCGCTCTCCAACCAGAAGTTCCGCGACCTGCGCCAGATCCATGGCGATCAGGTCGGTCTTCTCACGGGCGACGTGAGCGAGAACCGCGACGCCCGCATCATTGTGATGACAACCGAGATCCTGCGGAACATGCTCCTTCAGACCCCGTGGGATCTCGACGACGTCGATTGCGTCATCTTCGACGAGATCCACTACCTCGCGGATCAGGAGCGCGGCACCACCTGGGAAGAGGCGATCATCCTCTGCCCGGAGCACATCCAGTTCATCTGCCTCTCCGCAACCGTCTCGAACGCGGACGAGATCGCCGCCTGGATCAGCCGCACCCACCGCCCCATCCGCCTCATCACGCACTTGGAACGGGCCGTCCCCCTTGCCCTCTATTACTTCGTCGACGACGAGATGCACCTCGTCATCGACCACAACGGGGCCCAGGTCCACGATTTCGCGTCGGTTGGCGGCGAACTTCGCCGCCAAGGCGGCCGCGGCCGCCGCGGCCGCACCACCGAGCGCGGCACCCCGGAGATCGACGAGCCGCAACCGCGCGAGATCATCGACGCGCTCTCGGCTCAGGACCTGTTGCCGGTCATCTATTTCCTCTTCAGCCGCAACGACTGCCAGGCGTTTGCGGAGCGACTCGCCGTGATGCGGCCCAATCTGGTCACACCGAAGCAGGTCGAGCAGATCGACGCGGTGATGGAGAACCACCTCAGCGGACTTCGGCCCGAAGATCGCGAACTCGAGCAAGTCCGGCTCATCACGGCCCTGGCCCAGAAAGGGATCGGGTTTCACCACGCGGGACTCCTGCCGCTGTTGAAGCAGTTGGTGGAGGTGCTGTTCAGCCGCGGGCTCATGCAAGTCGTCTTCGCGACGGACACCCTGGCGCTCGGCGTCAACATGCCTGCCCGGTCGGTCGTTATCGGCCGGATGAGTAAATGGGACGGCCGCCGCCGCCGGATGCTGATCCCAAACGAGTTCCAGCAGATGGCGGGCCGGGCTGGCCGCCGCGGCATGGACGCCTTCGGCCATGTGATGGTGCCGTATTCGCCCTGGTTCACCTTTCGCGAGACCTTGGATGTCGCGACTGGCCCGCTCCTTCCCGTCCGGTCCGCGTTTTCGATCCGGTACAACACCGTCCTCAACCTGTGGGATCCGCCCCAGGGCGACCGCGTCCGCAACATGCTGCTTCAGAGCCTTGCCCAGTTCCAGACGGCGCAGCGGATTCGCCAGCTTGAGGATGACATCGTCGAGGTCGGTGGCGACATTGCCGGAACTCCGCACGGTTGTCTGATCGGCCTCGAAGGTGGCGACGATCTGCTGGAGGAGTATCGCGGTCTTGTCCGTACCCTCACCGCGGCGCAACATAAGGAACGACGACTCGTCCAGGAGTTCGCCGACGCTCAGCGCGAGGTCTCCGACGCAATGCCGTGGCCGGAACCCGGTCGCCAGGCGTTGCGGCGTGTCTTTCGCACCGCGCCGCCGGGGCTCGTGGTCCACACGAACGACGACGGGTGGGGAATCTATCTCGGGCACGGTGGGCAGGGCGGAGTCGGACGTTTCCTCTTCGCCGAGTCGATCCGCCTTCTGACCCAGTATCGGCAGATCGACTATCTGCCCGACGACAAGGTCGTCACCCTGCCGACGGAGCTGATCGAGCCGCCGGATGGCACGATCGACGCCACTGCGCTCGTCTCCGTCGCGGAGCTGCGCGGCATCGCAAAGCAGCTTCAGGACCTGGATCTGCCCGACCTCGCCCAAATGGCCGTCGAGTTCCGCGACCATGAGATGGGCCGTATGACCGCCAGTTTGGATGCGGTGCGGTCGGATGTGGCGGACGCGGAGGAGCAGGTGAGCATCCTCCTCGGCAGCCGCGACGCCCACCCGTGCCACGCCTGCCCCCGGCGCAAGGAGCATCGCGATTTCCTGGCCCGGATCGATACCCTGGAGCAGGAGCGCAACGCCCTCGAAGCCGTCCTCCAGCGCGAGTCCGAGGCGGAGGAGGTGCGGATTCGGGCCGTCATCCGCGGCATCCGAGATGTCCTGCACCGCTTTGGCTATCTGCATCGCGGCTACCCGACCAACAAGGCGGACATGCTGGCGGATGTCTTCGACAACGACGGTCTCATCCTTTGCGAGCTGGTGGACCGCGGCTGGCTCGACCGCCTCCCGGCGGAAGACATCGCCGAGGTTTTCTCGTGGTTCTGCTACGACCGCGAGTTCCGATACACCAACCACTTCACCTTGCCGGACACCCTGGTACTCCTGCGTCGCCGCCTAGAAGAGCTCGAACGCGACGTGATCGAGGAAGAGCGAGACCACGGCCTGGTGATCTCGGAAGGGCACAACCAGGCCTTCTATGGCGCCGTCCGCGCCTGGTGCTGGGGCGCGACGATGGTCCAGATCGGGGAGGCGATCGAGCTCTCCGAAGGGGATCTCGTCCTCACGATCAACAAGACCATCGACCTGATGCGGCAAGTGCGGGAGATGCTGGCGGACGTGATGCCGGACCACCCACTCCGAGCCACACTACGCGAAGCGGAACGCCTGGTTCGCCGCGGCATCGTCGAGCAGTCCCTCTCGATGGGATTCGCCCCGGTCGATCTTTCAGCGCTCGACCTTGCGGTTGAGGTGGCCGAAGCGCCCGCGGACGTTCCGCTAGAGCCCAACGGCGCGCTAAAGGATGAGCCAATCCCCGATCCAGCACCCGCCGCCGTCACACCGAAGAAGCGAGCGAGCGGAAGTCGGAAGAAGCCCGAGGTCGATCCCACCGTGGCGTGAAGCACGTTCTCCGATTGGTCCGTCCCATCGTAGAATGGATCTCGCGAAAGGGAGGACACGATGTCGATCGCGACGACCCCGATGACGTATGACGAACTCCTCCAGATGCCGGACGATGGGAAGCGTTACGAGATCATCGCGGGAGAGCTGTACGTGTCGGCATCACCAGGGTGGTATCACCAGCGTGTCTTGGCCCGCATTCTGGTTGCGATCAGCCGTTATCTCCAAGATCGAGGGCTCCCTGACACGCTTTTCCCCGCGCCGTTCGACATCAAGTTGAGCGATTACGACGTCGTGCAGCCAGACATCGTCTACATCCGTCCAGAACGAGTACCGGTCGTTCGAGGTGAGCGAGCGCCAGTCGAGGGATTTCCGGATCTCGCTATCGAAATCCTCTCCAGGTTGACACGAGCGCACGACGAGCGCCGGAAACGCGCCCTCTACGCCGCGTTCGGCGTTCCGGAGTACTGGATCGTCGATATCGACGCACGAATGATCCAGGTGATGATTCTCTTTGGTGACGCCTACCGCGAAATGCCAGACCCGGAGTTGGCGCCTCGATCACTCGTGCTTCCGGGGCTCGATCTTCAACCCGCTTACGTCTTCGACGGCCTCGACTGACCAATATTGTTGCCGGGTGGTGCCAATCTTGCGGGTTTCGATTTGGTTGGAACGCGTGTGCTCTTTTGCGCATCGCTATTTGAGCGGCATAACCTCCATTCCTGGAGGAGATCAAATAGCAACGACTCTGGAGGACAGGCATGAATCGACGCGTCTTGCTCATCGGAACCGGCGCGGGCGCCGCGGCTGTTTCACTTGGATCGCGGAGCTTCCTGACTGCGGCGCGGGAAGCGACACCGGTCGCGGATCTAGCGTCTCCACCGGCGAACGCCCGCGTGTTCGAGCTTCTCGGCGATCAGGTCTACCTAGAAGGCGTCGCCTACGATCCCGGAAGCAATCAGGTTTTCGTCGGAAGCACGACGGATGGCACGCTTTTTCAGGGCGATCTGGATACGGGTGACGTGACGATTCTGTCTCAGGGCGATCCGAACCGCACGACTGCCATCGGTCTGAAGGTCGATGACGCGGGCCATCTCATCGTGGCCGGCGGGCCAACTGGGAGCGTCTTTGTGGTCGACGCGGCGAGCGGAAGCACCGTCGCGCAGTTTTCCAACGGCCTCGGAGCGGACGCGACCTTCGTGAACGATGTCGCGATAGCGCCGAACGGCGACGTCTTCGCGACCGACTCGTTCAATCCGGCGCTGTACCGCATCGCCGCCGTCGACCTCGAGACTGGCGGCGAGCTCACGTCATTCGTAGAGTTTGGCGGCACCGCGTTCGAGTACGGCGAGCCGGGGACATTCAACGCCAATGGCCTCGCGATCACGGAGGACGGCTCTTACGCAATCGTGGTGAACCCGAGCAGCGGGCGATTGTTCCGCATCGATCTTCAGGGCGGCGAGGTCGCCGAGATCTTGATCGACGGCGAGAGTGTCGCGTTCGGTGACGGCGTCCTGATCGACGGCCAGATCCTTTACGTCGTGCGCAACCAGCTCAGCCTCATCGTCCGCCTTGAGCTGGACGCCGCGGTCGAGAACGCGACGGCCCTGGAAGCGTTCACCGACCCGGCGCTGATGTTCCCAACGACGATCGCGTTCGCGAACGAGCGGCTCCTGGTGGTAAACGCTCAGTTCGACCGCAGAGAAACTGGCGACCCGGCCCTGCCGTTTACCGTCGCCTTGATCGACATCCCGCCGGTCGCTCCTTCCGGGACCCCCGTCGCGTCGCCGGGCGCGATTCCAGTCGAGGATGCCACGCCGGTCAGCTAACGTACGGATCGACCCCTCCACAGCTAACTCAATGGGGCGCGATCGCGATGATCGCGCCCCGTTCGATTGCGGGACACGTCGACAATCGAAACCGGACCGACGCACGGTCTGGTGCTACGCTTCCCGCCACGAAATCCGCCGGGCGTCCGCGTTGGAATCGCCTGGCCGCATTACCTGATGACCGGTAAGGAGATTCTCGTTGGTAGCGTCGCCAATCCCCGCCGAAACCGCCGACATCCTCACCCGCGAGATGGTGGCCGTCGATGATACCTGGGACCTCTCCCAGATCTACCCGGATGACGCCGCATGGGAGGCCGACGCCGCCCTCATCCCGGATCTGCTGGCGACGGCGGCCGCCCACCGAGGCATGCTCGACGCCGCCCCGATGGCGCTGATGGTCGCGCTCGACGACGCGATGGAGGTCCGCCGGGTCGTCGAGCGGCTCCGGACGTACGCCGCGCTGCGGCGGGACGAGGACACGACGAAGGCCGAGTCGTTGGCGCGGTACGACCGCGCCACCGCCCTCGCGATCCAGGCCGGCGAGGGGCTCGCGTTCCTGATGCCAGAGATCTTGGCGATGCCGGAAGGCAAGCTTGGGGTCTTCGCCACGGACGCCGTTTTGAACCGCTATCGGCATCTGCTCGACGACGTGCAGCGCCGCCGCCCGTACGTCCGTTCGACCGAGGTTGAGGAGATCCTGGCCCAGGCCGCCGATCTCGCCCGCGCCCCAGCCGAAGCGTTTTCGGCCCTGGACAACGCCGATCTCACCTACGGCAAAGTCCGGGATGACGACGGGAATGAGGTGACGCTGACCAAGGGCCGCCACGGTCTGCTGATGGAAAGCCGGAATCGAGAAGTCCGGCGAGCGGCGCATGAGACCCTGATGGCGGCCTACACCGCCCATCGGCATACACTGGCGTCCCTTTACGCCTCGTCAGTCCGGAACGATGTTTTCGACGCCAAAGTCCGAGGGCATGAATCGGCCCGCTCCGCCGCGTTGTTCGACGACAACCTGCCGGAATCGGTGTATGACAGTCTGATCGCCAGTGTGCGCGAGGCGTCTCCAACGATGGAGCGGTTCCTAGGGCTCCGGAGGAGAGCGCTGGGTCTCGATACGCTCGCGCTGTACGATCTGCGTGTCGCGCTGGCGCCGGAGCCAGCCCGGACGTACTCCTACGAGGAGGCGGTGGAGATCGTTCTGGGTGGACTAACGCCGCTCGGGCATCGCTACGTCGACGACCTGCGCGAGGGGTTCGCCTCCCGCTGGGTGGATGTCTACGAGACGAAGGGGAAGCGGTCCGGCGCTTACTCGTGGGGCACGTTCGGGGCCAACCCGGTCATCCTCATGAACTGGAACGGCACCCTCAACGACGTCTTCACGTTGGCTCATGAGGCGGGCCACGCCATGCATACGTACTATGCGAGCAAGGCCCAGCCCTACCACGACTTCCACTACACGACGTTTCTGGCGGAGATCGCGTCGACCTTGAACGAGGTGTTGCTGACCTGGCATCTTCTGTCGGAGCTGCCGGAAGTTGATCTCCTCGGCCGGTTCGCGATCTACAACCGGTTCGCGGACGATGTCTATGGCACCCTAGTGGTGCAAACGATGTTCGCTGAGTTCGAACACCTGAGCCACGCGATCGTCGAAGGGGGCGAGCCGATCACGCTCGAACGCCTCAACCAGGTCTATGGCGACCTTCAGGCCACCTACACCCCAGGCCTCGAGGTCGACGAATCGATCCGCGGCCGCTGGGCCCGGATCCCACATTTTTACCGTGCGTTCTATGTTTTCCAGTACGCGACCGGCTTGTCCGCCGCCATCGCGCTGGCGGGCAAGATTCGGGACGAGGGCGCACCCGCCGCCGACCGCTACTTGAAGATGCTGGCCGCGGGTGGGTCCGACTACTCGCTGCCGCTCTTGCGGAAAGCCGGCGTCGACTTGACCACGCCGGAACCTGTCCGGGCCGCGTTGGCGGAATTCGCGCGGAACGTGACGGAGATGGAGCGCCTCGCCGCGCTTGGCGTCATCGGCGACCTGCGTTCGTAAGTGCGTGTGTCCGCTGATCCAACCGTCTATTTGGCGGTCGTATACTCGGGGTGGAGCCGAGCACCATGACAACCACGCTGATTCAGTCCGATATCGACCATTTGCCACCGGTTATCGAGATGACCGTCGACGAGTCGTGGGCCTTTTTCGATGACAAGGCACGAACGCTCCTCGGCATCAGCGGGGAAGAGTTCCATCGGCGTTGGAACGTTGGCGACTACGCGGAGATTGCGGACGATGGTGACCATTCGGACATCATGTATCTAGCGCTTCTTGGGAACGCTAGGTAGGAGTGGGGTGAGCGCCACAGCCCGGGCACTCGCCCCTCTGCAACGATCCCTCTCATGCGTTTCCGATGCGACGATCGTTCGGAATCGCGGTCGCGCCGATGAACCGGGTTCATGGATACTCAGTGATCGATCTGTCCTTCTCGACAGAGTCGGATGCCCAGAGTTTTCGTTCGTGTTTGCGTCGGCTTTGCGGGAAATCGGCGGGTGGTGAGTGAGTCTAGGCGCCTCCTTTTACCAGATGCGGGAGCGCTCGGGGTCCAGAATATTTGCGTTTCCTCGCCATCCCGGACCCACGGATCAACCGACGTTTCCGCATATTCACCTCGAAAGTCAGGCGCGGATCGCCACGATCGTAAAGAGACATCACGAGCGGAGCCACGTACGTGGTCGTGGATGTGGATCTAGCCCGATATGCACATGGAGTTCCCGTCGGAATGACAGGTGGGTGAGGACGAAACATGGATCCCAGAGCGTCTGAACGGGTTCGTGGCTTCGGAACGTCGGTCTTCACGGAGATGAGCCTGCTCGCCGCGAAACACGGCGCGGTGAATCTAGGTCAAGGGTTCCCGGATTTCGCGGGGCCCGACTTCGTGAAGGCGGCGGCGAAGGCGGCCATCGACGCCGATCTGAACCAGTACGCTCCGTCCAGCGGGACCCCTCGGCTCCGCCGCGCGATCGCGGCCGATTGGGAGCGGCGGTTCGGGCGAGCGGTCGACCCGGAGACCGAGGTCACCGTCACCAGCGGAGCGACCGAGACGGTCTTCGATGCGATCCAGGCGTTCGCGGGGCCAGGGGACGAGGTCATCGTCTTCGAGCCGTTTTACGACTCGTACCTGCCCAGCGCCATCCTGGCGGGGGCGTCGATCCGAGTCGTCACACTCAACCCTCCCGACTGGCGCTTCGATCCAGATGAGCTACGCGGTGCGTTCGGGCCTCGCACTCGAGTCCTTCTGCTCAACACCCCACATAACCCCACCGGAAAGGTCTTCGTACGGGACGAATTGGCGCAGATCGCTCAGCTGTGCGGGGAATACGATGTCGTCGCGCTCTCCGACGAGGTATACGACCGCATCACGTACGACGATGCCCAACATGTGCCGTTGGCGACGCTCCCCGGGATGTGGGATCGGACGCTGACCATCAATAGCACCGGCAAGACGTTCTCGATGACCGGATGGAAGATTGGCTACGCTGTCGGTCCGGCGGGCTTGAACGCCGCGCTGCGTGCCGTGCATCAATTCGTCACGTTCGCGTCCGCGACGCCGTTCCAGGACGCGATGGCGTCCGCAATGGAGTCCGCGGCGAATTGGGGGTACTACGACGAACTCCGCGCCGCCTATACCCAACGCCGGGATCGCCTGAAGGACGCGCTGGAGCGCGCGGGTCTGCCGACGTTGCCGATCGGAGGCGCCTACTTCCTCATGGCGGATATCTCAGGGTTTGGGTTCGCGGACGATGTCGCCTTCTGCCGCTCGCTCACGAGCGACGTCGGCGTGGCCGCCGTCCCGCCATCGGCGTTTTACCTGGACCCGGCCCGCGCGCCGCTGCTGGCCCGGTTCTGTTTCGCGAAACGGGACGAGACGATCGACGAAGCGGCGCGGCGGTTGATGAGGCGTTGAGGCTTCAGGCCTGGTTCCATTCCTCGTCGTCACCGAGTTGGCCCAAACCAATCAGGGACCCGATGAGCAGCCCAACGGCGCCACCGGTGAGGGCGCCCACGACGACGACCAAGAGCTGGTTCGTCATGTCGCTCAGCGTCGGGCTGACGATGAACGCGGCGATGGCGCCGAAGAAGGCGCCCACCGGCACCCCGCGCGCCGCTCCACGTTCGGCGCCCTCATTCGCGGCCCGCTCAAGCGGTGTATTGTCGATGCCCGATTCGAGCGGGATGCCGTACATCCAACCTAAGACAGCGCCGTAGACGAGGTGGACGGCCAGATTGCCCAGGACCGGAAGGGGGCCCGCGTCGATGTCCATGCCCAGAAAGCCCGCGCCCATGACTGGGAAGAAAACGACGATCGAGAGGACGAACGGTACGAGCGAGAACAGGATCCCTTTGCGGACTGGCCCGCCTGGCAAGAGTGGTTCCGCGAATCGGCCGTAGATCATTGCGAACGCCAATCCGGCGGCGATGTTCAGGGTGATCGCGAAGGTGATCCGGTCTTCCGTCGACTGCACGACCGGGTTGTTGGCGAGGTTCCAGGCCCATCGTTGGAGCTGGTTTCCCGTCTCCTCGCCGATCGCGCGGGCCGCGCCGTACGCGGCGGCAAGAACCGCGCTCAGCGCAAAGGTCGCGAAGAAGCCGCTGATCACGCTATCCCGCAGCCAACCGTCTTCCCGCTCACCGTACGAGCGCTCGGCGCGGACCGGTTCGCCGGGGACCGGCTCAGGTCGAGGACGCGTATGAACGTGACTTGTGGGCGGCTGAGACATAACGTCCTCCCCTTCGTTCATCCTGAAATCGCGAGCCGGGAATCGGGCCGTTTCGACGCACGACAGGTGTGAGATACGTACGCCCCAGAGGGAGCATCGGGTCTTTGGGCACGTATCACCCGATCGGTCTATGAC
>Ga0136611_10001671_pt1 | contig 15460 bp, 15 predicted proteins | sample AntDrymUQ2232306_2_FD_106645 | JGI IMG/M metagenome (GOLD analysis project Ga0136611, IMG submission 106645) | Polar desert sand microbial communities from Dry Valleys, Antarctica - metaG UQ223 (23.06) | ecosystem: Environmental > Terrestrial > Soil > Desert | place: Antarctica: Dry Valley...
CGGCGAGGACGTCGTCGTCACGGCGCAGGAGGTCGACGTGGGCAACGAGACGGCCGGCCGGGCGGTGTCCCGCGCGCTGGGCAACCGGTTGGACATCCGGGTGCCGGTGGGCGGGCTGCCGTACGACCTGCGCCTCGTCGGTGTGGCCGTCGACCCGGACGGAGTGCGCCTGCTGGCGACCGCGCAGGGCGTGGTCCTCACCCGCTGACCCTGGAGCTCGCGGCTGGAGCTCGCAGCCGGAGCGGCGGCCGGGAAGCGGCGGAGCCGGCCCGGCGTTGCACCCGCCCGTGACGGGTGTGGTGATCCTCTGCGTGGTGGCCGTGCTCACCACCGCCGCCGGGCTGGTCCACCGCTCACGCGACGGCCGGCTGCGGGACAGCCGGCGCCCGTCCGCCCCGCAGCGCGCCCTGCTGTCGCCGGACCCGGACGACCTGCGCCCGTTGCTCGCCCAGCTCGGCGGGACCCCCGGCGAGCGGGCCACGCTGCTGCAGTTCTCGAGCGCGTTCTGCGCGCCCTGCCGGGCCACCCGCCGCGTGCTCGCCGACGTCAGCGGCCTCGTCGACGGCGTCGCCCACGTGGAGGTCGACGCCGAGCAGCACCTCGACGTGGTGCGGCGGCTGGGTGTCCTCAAGACGCCCACGACGCTCGTCCTCGACGCCGGCGGGCGCGAGGTGAAGCGGGCCAGCGGGCAGCCCCGCAAGGCCGACGTCCTCGCTGCCCTCGACCACGCGCTACCGTGATCCCCATGCGCACCCCCGGATCCGGCGTGGCCCTCGTCACGCGCCGTGCCGTGGACCTGTGCCGCGTGGGCAGTGCCCTCTGTCCGTCCTGCTGATCTGACGCCCCCGAGCACCACCAGGCCCAGCTCCAGGAGTCCCCCATGGTCGACGTCCGAGGTCCGCGCTTCGCCGCGTGGATCACCACCGCCGTGCTGGCGGTCGTGCTGCTCACCGGCAGCGCCCTCCTGCTCGGCGCGCAGGCGGTCGTGTTCGCGCTCGGCGCGGCGGGGCGCAACCCCTACGCCCTCGCCTGGAAGCGCTTCCTGCGACGGGGGCCGGCTCCGGAGCTCGAGGAGGCCGCTCCGCTGCGGTTCGCCCAGCTCGTCGGCCTCGTCTTCGCGGTCACGGGCACGGCCGCCCTCGCACTCGGCGCCACGACGGTCGGCCTCGTCGCCGCCGGCCTGGCGCTGTCCGCCGCCCTGCTCAACGCCGCCTTCGGCATCTGCCTCGGCTGCGAGCTGCACCTCAGGATCGTCCGCACCACGACCCGCACACCCGCCACCACTCCCAACCTGAACGGAGCTACCCCATGAGCCGCGCAGACGTGCTCGTCGACGTTGACTGGGCCGAGGCCCACCTCGACGACCCGAAGATCGTCTTCGTCGAGGTGGACGAGGACGTGTCCGCCTTCGACGGCGGCCACCTCAAGAACGCCGTACGCCTCGACTGGACCAAGGAGCTGCAGCAGCCCGCCGTCAGAGACGTCATCGACCAGGACGACTTCGGCACGCTCATGAGCGCCAAGGGCATCAGCAACGACGACACGGTCGTGCTCTACGGCGGCAACAACAACTGGTTCGCCGCCTACGCCTACTGGTACTTCAAGCTCTACGGCCACGAGGACGTCAAGCTGCTCGACGGCGGTCGCAAGAAGTGGGAGCTGGACGGGCGCGAGCTCGTCAAGGACGTCCCCGAGCGCCCGGCCACGCAGTACGCCGCGAAGAGCCCCGACCTGAGCATCCGCGCGTTCCGCGACGAGGTCGTCGCGAGCATCGGCGGCAAGAACCTCGTCGACGTCCGCAGCCCCGACGAGTTCAGCGGGAAGATCAAGGCGCCGGCGCACCTGCCGCAGGAGCAGAGCCAGAAGTCCGGCCACGTGCCGACCGCGATCAACATCCCGTGGAGCAAGGCGGCCGCCGACGACGGCACCTTCCGCTCCGACGACGAGCTCGGCAAGCTCTACGGCGAGCAGGGCTTCGACGACAGCAGGTCGACCATCGCCTACTGCCGCATCGGCGAGCGCTCCTCGCACACCTGGTTCGTCCTCCACGAGCTGCTCGGCAAGACCGACGTCAAGAACTACGACGGCTCCTGGGTCGAGTACGGCTCCCTTGTGGGCGTGCCCATCCAGAACGACACCAGCCAGAAGGCCGTCTGATGTGCGGCGCCCCTGACCAGGACACCCTGCCCGCGCTCGAGGTGAGCGCCGGCGAGGCCGTCGTGCACGGCACGGTCGTACGTGGCGGTCAGCCGCTCGCCGGCGCCTACGTCCGGCTGCTCGGCGAGTCCGGCGACTTCACCGCCGAGGTGCAGTCGAGCGCGACCGGCTACTTCCGCTTCTACGCGGCGGCCGGTGACTGGACGCTGCGCACCCTCTACCGCGGCGGCTCGGTCGACACGGCCATCACCGCTGCGCAGGGCGAGGCGACCAGCGTGCAGGTCGACGTCCCCGAGTAGTTCACGCTCGTGCCGACAGGCCCGGGCCCCTCGTGGGGCCGGGTCTGTCTGCCGTCAGGGCCCGATCGGCGCTTCGTCGACGGGCAGGTAGTGGAAGCTCCGCCCAGCGCGGTTGCCGCGTGATGGTCTGATCACGCCGTCGTTCTCCAGTGTCCGGAGCACCCCGCCGACGGCGTTCACGGCAACTCCGACGATGTCACCAAGCTCCGTCGTGGACATGCGCCCTCGGCCCCTGACCCACTCGGTGGCGAGCCGAGCCCTTCCGGCCGGCCCCACCGCAGCGGCCATCCGCTCGCTGAACAGCGACCGCACGGAGTTGGAGGGTCGCCAAGCAGGTGGCTCTCCTGCTGGGGTGCCGGCGACGGGTACGACGACCGCCCCACCCTGGGACGTGGTCGCCTGCTCGAGGCGCTCGAGGACAGCGTCTGCTTCGACCGAGTTGCGCTGCAGTACAGGCGCGGCCCGCACGGCGTCGATCCAGCCGTGCTCGAGCAGATGCCGGAGCACGAGCAGGGCGTCGAGGTCGTTGCCGGTCGACGGTGGGGTCAGGCCTGACAGGAAGCGCAGCCAGGGCACATCGACGTGTCCGCCGACGAGTGCAGCACGCACGCGCGGGCCCGTCAGCTCCTCGATCTGGGGCGGCGGGTAGCCGACCCTGATCATCTCGCGCACCATGCGATCCACGCCGATCCCTTCCCGCTCCGCGACGCGCAGGGAAGCCATGATCTCGGAAAGCGACCGGTACCGGGGCTCGGACGGGTGAGTGATGATGTTGTCGGGCGTCACACCTCCGACGAAGCCGCCCGGCGAGGACACGACCAAGTTCGCGGCCGTGTGCTCGACCGTGGTCGGGGCGGGAGTCCGCCAGTCCCTGTGGACGACCCCGTTGACGATGGCTTCGCGGACTGCCAGCCGCGGGAGCTGCCGAATCTGGCCGACGCTCAGGCCGGTCGCCAGGTGGACGGCCGGGTTGGCAGCGGCAATGGCCTGTTCCACGTCGTACAGCTCTTCGAGGAGGCCGAGTCCGGGCCTGCGCAGCCTGATCGCGCTGTCGCCGCCGGCCGAGTCGCGGCGGATGTAGTCGATCGCGGACGCTTCGCGGCCGACGAACAACAGGGAGCCAGCGTTGGTGAGCTTGCCGTCGGCCGTGACGGCGTTGAGCCTCCGCAGGAGGTCAGCGTCGCTGGCTTCTGCGAGATCGAGCGCCGGTCCCTCGTTCGAGTCGCGCAAGAACTGGCGGGCACGTTCCAGCGCCGCCGGGCGCGCCCTTTCGGCGGCGTGCTCGCTCGGCTGGGCTGACCAGTCGTGGCCCAGCCGGTGCAGCCGGCCTTCCCACCACGACGCAGCGTCGACCTCCACGCAGTGGTCGTCGACACGCCAGTGGAGCTTGTTGCGGTGCCGGACGGGTTCGAGGGCCTCCGGAACCCGCAAGACCAGCAGCCGCGTCTGGCCGAACGTCGCTGCTCGCACGTCGACAGTGATCTGCCGGTCACTCATCGTGTACAGCTCGTGCCGCAGCCACTCCGGGTCCAGCTCCGTGCCGATCCGCGCGCCGTCGTCGTCGATACCGACGACGAGCGCACCGCCACCGGGCGTGTTCGCGAGGCATGCCACCTCTGGCATGAGGGATTGTGCGGCTACTCGGCTCTGCGGCTGACCTGCCCGTATCGCTCCGCCGGGCAGCCGTCGTCCGGCCTCCTCCTTGAAGTCAACGCGCCGGCTCTCCAGGGTTCGCGGGGCTTCACCACCGGCAACACGGGAGAGCAGCGACCCGATCTCCGCATCGAGCGGATCCTCGGCCATGTACTGCAGTGACATGGCGCCTCCATGAAGTATCGCTGCGTTCGGCGGTCACGCCGCCTCATACACTTTAGCCGTCGAAAGTATATGCGCGGCTGCGGCGCGCGGTCCTCCTCGGAGGTTCCCGCCTGACGACGTCCCTGATGCATGGCCGTGCGCTGGTTCGGGCATGGCCGATGGCGGTAGAGGAGAGCCCTGGCCCTCGTGAATGCCGAGGTCAGCCGGCAGGCGTCGTTGCTGCTCGGTCTCGATCCTCTCGGCGGCGCCGCAGGTGACCGCTTGGTCCGTTTCCCCGGACGGGTGACGGCCCTACGGGCTTCAGCCGAGCGGGACGACTGCCGGGCCCGGGACGACCTCCGACTCGATGACGCCGACGTGCTCGACCTCGAGCCGGACGACGTCACCCGGCTGGAGCCAGGGGTAGGCCCGCTCGCCGTGGACGCGGGACAGCTCGAGGATGCAGCCGGTCCCGACCGTGCCGCTGCCGATGACGTCGCCGGGGCGCAGCTCGGTGCCCCGGGAGGCGTAGGCGAGAACCTGCCCGAAGCTCCAGTGGATGGTCTCGAAAGTGCCTCGTGAATAGGGCTTCCCGTTGACCGTTGCCGTCATCTCGAGCGCGTACGCGTTGCCCGCGCGGTAGGGCGCGAGCTCGTCGGGCGTGACGAGGTAGCGGCTGAGGCTGGTGGCGGTGTCCTTGCCCTTGGCCGGGCCGAGGAAGCCGAGCATCTCGTGCTCCTGCAGGTCGCGGGCGCTCCAGTCGCACAGCACCATGTAGCCGGCGATGTGCTCCTCCGCCGTCGCCGGATCGAGGTCGCTGCCGGAACGACCTACCAGCGCGGCGATCTCGAGCTCGTAGTCGAACTTTCGGCAGCCGGGAGGTACCGGGACCGGGTCGTGCGGCCCGCGGGTGGCCGCGGGGTTGGTGAAGTAGAACAGCGGGATCTCGTACCAGACCGGGTTGACGGCGTGACCGAGCGCGGCGCTGCTGGTCTTGACATGCTCCTCGAACGCCATGAAGTCCCGGATCGAGGGCGGCGTCGGGACCGGTGCCAGGAAGACCGCCGAGTCCTCCGGCACGATCTCGAACGGGTCGAGCACGGCTCGCTCGGCCGCCTCGGCGAGCCGTTCGGCGAAGCCGTCGCCCAGCAGGTCGACCAAACGGGTCACGTCGCGCAGCGCGTGCAGCGAGCCGTCCTGGCACAGGGCGACATGGGGTTGTCCGTCGGTCGGAGAGGTGTAGGTGGACCAGCGCATCGGGTGGTGTCCTCTCGGTGTCAGGCGAGGCAGGTGAGGGGACGGCCGCCGTTGAAGGCCACCATGTCCTGGAGGGCGGCGAAGATGTCGATGGGTGCGCCGCGCTCCGCGCCGTCGAGCTCGGCGTAGGCGCGGTGGAGGTTGCCGACGATCCGTTCGGCGTCGGTGAGCCCGGCGTAGTCGCCGAGGTCGGTCTCCCGGGCAGTCTCGAGCGGGCTCAGGCCCGCCGCCCGACCGCGCTGCGCGACGTCGAGCACGAACCGCAGGTAGCCGGCGATGTCGTCGATGAGGTCAGGACCGGAGACCGGTCCGTGCCCGGCGACGATGGTCTGCGCGCCGAGCGGCCGGACGACCTGGTCGAGGACCTCGAGGGCACCCGTGACCGAGCCCATGAGCAGGAAGGGCGTGCCGCCGTTGAAGAGCAGGTCGCCGCAGAACAGCACCGAGCGCTCGGGGATCCAGACGATCGAGTCGTTGGTCGTGTGGGCCGGGGTCCCGACGTAGCGCACCTCGCACCGCAGGTCGTCGGCCCAGAGCGTGACGCCCTGGTCGTAGGTGAGGAACGGCGGCGCCAGCTCGACGTCACCCCACTCCACGTCGTCGAACAGTCCGAGGTTGGCGGGGGGCCCGGCCGCCAGGACCTCCTCGCGGGTGCGCTCGTGGCCGACGATCGTCGCGCCGGGGAACAGGTAGTTGCCGTAGGTGTGGTCGCCGTGGTGGTGGGTGTTGAGCAGGGTGCGCACCGGTCGGTCGGTCACCCCGGCGATCGCCTCGAGGTAGGCGCGGGTGCGTCGCTCGGTCGAGGTGGCGTCGACGCTGAGGACGCCGTTGCTGCTGACGAGGAAGCCGGTGTTGTTGACGTACCAGCTGCCGTCGGGTTGCAGGTAGGCGTAGATGCCCTCGCTCACCTCCTGCAGCGTGGCCGGGCCGAGGGCACCGTGCTCGCGGGGTGAGCTCATGCGGGTCCTCCTGTGGTCAAGGGGGTGGGGTGTTCACGGCTCGAGGTCCGGCAGCATCAGGACGCAGTCGAGCGTCCGCCGGATGTGAGCGTCGAGCTGCCCGAGGGCGGCCTCCGCGTCACCGGCCAGGAACGCCGTGACCAGCACGTCGTGCTCGAGACCCACGCTGGCCCAGCCCCCCCGTGGCTCCACGCTCAGCATCCGGTAGCGCGAGGAGTGGACGGACAGCGTGTCGGTGAGTGCCAGCAGCCACGGCGAGTCGCAGGCCTCGTACAGCGCGCGGTGGAACTCGCGGTGCAGCTCCTCGTGCTCGACGACGTCGGTGGAGTGCTCCGAGGCGGCGAGCGCGGCGTGCGCTGCCCGGACCCGGTCCGTGTCGACCGCCTCGGGGCGCGCCATCGCCTTGCGCAGCGCCAGCGGCTCCAGCAGCTCGCGCAGCTCGTACAGCTGCTCGACCGCCTTGCGGGTCAGGGGCGTCACCCGGCAGCCGCGGTGCGGGATCGACTCCACCAGGCCGTCGGCCTCCAGCCGCAGGAGCGCCTCGCGCAGCGGCGTCGGGCTGACGCCCCACCGGGCGGCGAGCTCGGTCGGCAGCAGCCGCTCGCCGGGCTTCAGCTCGTTGGACAGGATCGCCGCGCGCAGCCGGCTGTCGACCCACTGGGCACGCGTGTGGAGCGGCTTGTCGCGCGCGAGCGCCTTGCCAGGCACCGCCATCGCGAACTCCCCTTTCCGCTGATCAGAGGCAACCATGGACCACACATAACATTTTGTAAAGTTGCTTGACATCGCCCCGAGTGACGTGGACCACTGTGTGCGACCACGACGACGGCGTCCTCGAAAGGCACCCATGACGAGCGGGACCGGCAGCGCTGCCGCCACCTCGGCGGGCACGTCGACGGGGGACGTGCAGCAGCAGCCCGGCTCGATCCTCGAGGTGAGGGACCTGTCCATCACCTTCAGCGGTCTGCGGGCGCTCGACGGCATCAGCTTCGACGTGTCGACGGGCGGGGTGACCGCGGTCATCGGCCCGAACGGCGCCGGCAAGACCACCTTGTTCAACTGCATCAGCGGCATCTACGACGGCAACGGCGAGATCCGCTTCGCGGGGGAGTCCCTCCAGGGGCGCTCGGCCCACAGCCGGGCCGCGCTCGGCATCGCGCGCACGTTCCAGACGCCGGCCCTCATCGAGGACGACACGGTCCTCGCCAACACGATGCTGGGCGGCTTCCCCCACACGAAGGCGGGGCTGCTCGGCCACATGGTGCTGAGCGCCCGGTCGCGCCGCGAGGAGCGCGAGCTGCGGGCGCAGGCGGCGGAGGCGCTCGACGTGATGGGGCTGCTGCCGCTCGCCGGTGCCCGCGCCGCCGACCTGCCGCACGGCCTGCGGCGGCGGGTCGAGCTCGCCCGGGCTCTGGTGGCGAGCCCGCGGCTGGTGCTGCTCGACGAGCCGGCAGCCGGGATCAGCCACACCGAGGCGCATGAGTTCGCCGACCTGCTGCACCAGGTCGCCGAGCGCTCGGGTGCGACGCTCCTGCTCGTCGAGCACAGCGTCGCCCTCGTCATGCGGGTCGCCCGGAAGATCGTGGTTCTCGACTTCGGCAAGCTCATCGCCGAGGGGGAGCCCGCCTCGGTGCGGCGCGACCCCAAGGTCCTCGCCGCCTACCTCGGCGACGAGGGCTGACGCGTGGCGCTCCTGGAGCTGGCCGGGGTCCTCGCCTCGTACGACGGGGTGCAGGCGCTGCACGGCATGGACCTGTCGGTGTCGGAGGGCGAGATGGTGGCGCTGCTCGGTGCCAACGGCGCGGGCAAGACGACCACGCTGCGCGCCATCTCCGGCACGGTGGCCGTCCAGGGCTCGGTGCGGTTCGACGGCGAGGACGTCACCGGCTCGCCGGCCCACCGCGTGGCTCGGCTGGGAGTCGGTCACGTGCCCGAGGGCCGCGGGACCTTCGTCGACCTGACGGTCGAGGAGAACCTCACGCTCGGCGCGCTGGCGCGGGGGCGGCGGATGCGCGACCTCGTCGCGAGTGACCTCGAGACGGTGCACGGGCTGTTCCCGGTGCTGCGCGAGTTCTCCGCGCGCCAGGCCGGCGCCCTGTCCGGTGGTCAGCAGCAGATGCTCGCCATCGCCCGCGCGATCCTGGGCCGGCCCCGGCTGCTGCTGGTCGACGAGCCCTCGCTCGGGCTCGCGCCCATGGTGACCGCCGAGATCCTGCAGAGCCTGCGGGAGCTGCAGGGCGAGTGGGGCCTCGCGGTGCTGCTCGCGGAGCAGAACGCGCGCCGGGCGCTCGCCATCGCGGACCGGGCGTACGTCCTCGAGTCCGGCCGGGTCGTCGCCTCCGGCGACGCCGCAGCCCTCCGGGAGGACGCCGCCGTGCAGGACGCCTATCTGGGAGCCGACGATCCGGGGCGGTCGGGGCAGCCCGAGCAGACGGGGCGGACGACATGACCGAGCTCTGGCAGCAGGTCCTGTCGGGCCTCGGCACCGGCTTCATCTACGCGAGCCTCGCGCTGGCGATCTCGGTCGTCTACCAGGGCACCGGCGTCCTCAACTTCGCGCAGGGCGTCATGGCGACCGTGTCCGCCTACCTCGCCTGGTCGCTGGTGACGCGGGGGGTGGGCTTCTGGGTCGCCCTCGCGATCGTCCTCGTGATCAGCTTCGGGTTCGGGGCGCTCACCGAACGGGTCTTCATCCGCCCGGTCGAGGGGGCCAAGCCGCTGGTCCTCATCACCGTGACCGCCGCCCTGCTGGTCGGCTTCCAGGCTGTCGTGGCGATCATCTGGAGCGACGACCCGCAGCGGCTGGAGACGCCCTTCGGCGGGGGGAGCGTCAGCGTGCTCGGCGCCTCCCTGACGTCGCAGCAGATCGGCGCGGCCTCCGTCGTGCTCGTGACCCTGCTGCTGGCCGGGGCGTTCTTCCGCTACACCGACCTGGGGCTGCGGATGCGGGCCGCCGCCCAGAACCCGGCCTCGGCGCGGCTGCTGGCGATCGACGTCGGCCGGATGCTCGCGCTCGGCTGGGGGCTCGCCGCGACGGTCGGCGCCGTCGCCGGCGTCATCTACGCCCCGACCCTCGGCCTGTCACCCGGGATGATGGACAGCTCGCTGCTGCTGGCGCTGGCGGCCGCCACGCTCGGCGGGTTCGACAGCCGGGTGGGCGCTGTGATCGGCGGGCTGGTGCTCGGCGTCGCCTCCAACCTCGCCAGCCGCTACGTCCCGGGCATCCAGGGCGACCTGCAGCTGCTGGTGCCGTTCCTCGTGATCTTCGTGGTGCTGCTGCTGCGACCGCAGGGGCTGTTCGGCAAGGCATCGAGCGTGCGCGCATGACCGCCGAGGTGCGTGCCACGGACGTGCCTGGCGCGCCGGACGACTCAGGCTCGACGCGGGTGACCGGATCAGCCGCGCTGCCACCGGCACCCCGCGTCGGGCGCCGCACGGCGATGTGGAGCGCGGCGCTCGCGGCGGTCCTCCTGGTTGCTGCGCTCGCCCCGGCCAGCCTGATCAGCGACTACCAGTTCTTCCAGCTCAACCGGGTGATCACGGTCGCGATCGCCATCGGCGGGCTCAACCTGCTGCTCGGGTGGGCGGGGAGCATCTCGGCCGGTCACGGTGCGCTGTTCGCGATCGGTGCCTACACGACCGCCATCCTCGTCGCCGACTACGGCGTGCCCTGGCCGCTGGCCGTCGTCGGCTCGCTGCTGGTCGGCCTGCTCGTCGGCGCCCTGCTGGGCCTGCCGGCGCTCCGCCTCGGCGGCCTGAACCTCGGCCTGATCACCATCGCCATCGCCCTGGTGCTGCCGCCGGTGCTCAACCGGTTCGATGGCCTGACGGGTGGCCCGTTCGGCAAGACGACGCCGGAGGTCATGGCGCCGGGCTCGCTGCCGTTCTCCTCGCCGCAGTGGCTGTTCCTCGTCGACCTGTGCGTGCTCGCGCTGGTCTTCTGGCTGCTGTCCAACATGCTGCGCGGCCGCATGGGACGCGCGCTCGACGCCGCAGCCGCCTCACGCTCGATGGCGGCGGCCCACGCGGTGCCGACCAACCGGCTCACCGTCGCGGTGTTCGCGGTGAGCGCCTCCGTCGCGGCGTTGGCCGGGGCGCTGTCCCATCTTGGCGTCCGCACGTCCACCCCCGACAGCTACACGTTCCTGTTCTCGATCGCCCTCATCACGGGAGCGGTCGTCGGCGGCACCCGATCATTCGTCGGGGCGCTCATGGGCGGCGCCTTCGTCGTCCTGCTTCCCGAAGTGATCTCGGGCTGGGTCGACCCCTCGACGGCCGGTCAGTGGCAGCAGGTCGCCTACGCCGGCTCCCTGCTGCTGGTCATCTACTTCTTCCCCAGCGGGCTGGCCGGACTCGTCCGGCAGGTCCGACGCCGGATCGCCCGGCGGTCGTCCACTCGCGCTCGATCACAGGAGGCAACGCCATGACCCTGTCCACCAGGAGAAGCCCGCGGTCGTGGCGGTGGCTCGCGGTGACCGGCGTGGCTGTCGCGCTGACGGCCACGGCGTGCGGTGACAACAACCGCCGGACCGACGACGCGGCCGCCGGTGGCTCGCAGGGCGTGACGCAGACAGAGATCAAGGTCGGTGGCAGCTTCCCCTTCAGCGGCCCCTACGCCGCCTTCGGCAACACCAGCAAGGCCATCGAGGCCTACTTCGCATGCGTGAACGAGGACGGCGGTGTCAACGGCCGCCAGATCGTCTATTCGGCCGCGGATGACGCGTACGACCCGGGGCGTCTCGCGGCAAACGCGCGCAAGGCGGTGGAGCAGGACCAGGTCGCGGCGTTCATGTCGTTCGGCGGCACCAACGTCGCGATCCAGCCGTACATGAACGAGCAGGAGGTGCCGCACATCGTCCTGGCCGGCAACACCGAGTTCAGCCGCGTCGACGAGTTCCCTTACACCCACGCCTGGTGGCCGGACCTCACGTGGGAGGCGGAGTACACGACGCAGTTCGTCATGGAGCACCCCGAGCTCTTCCCGAACCCTGAGATCGGGCTCATCTCGCTCAACAACACTCTCGCCGACAGCCACATCCAGGGCACCGTCAACGCCCTGGGCGACAGGGCCGCCACCGTCTTCCCGGAGGAGAACCGCCAGCGGGTGGAGCCGACCCTCGCCGACTGGACGTCGCAGCTCAACCAGCTGCGGGCCGCGGGCGTCACCGTCCTCTACATGAACCCGGGCACCGCTGGACAGGTCAACGCTCTGAAGTACATCGACCAGATCGGCTGGGACGTCAAGGTCGTCCTCTACTCCGGTGGTGGGTCGTTCAAGACCATGCTCGAGCCGGTCGGCCTCGAGGCCGCGACGGGCGTCTTCACGCCTGCCTGGCTGAAGGACCCGCTCGACCCCACGTGGAAGGACGACGAGGGGATGCAGCGCTACCGCGAGGTGATCGAGAGCTGCGGTACGGACGTCGATGCCGACCAGGCGCTCACCGCCAACGGCTACGCGGCGGCGCAGGCCGTGGTGCAGGTGCTCGAGTCGCTCGGCGACGAGGAGATCACCGGCAAGGCCATCAACGAGGCGTGGATGGCGGTCGAGGACGAGGAGGGTGACGTGCTGATGCCCGGTGCCACCCTCACCGCCGGCGACAGCGGGCGCCTCATCCACCACTACCAGATGCTGCGCTTCAACGGCACGACGTGGGAGCCGGCTGCGCCGATCGCCGACGTCCGCGAGCTCGGCATCGCCGACTGACCGGAGGCTGCCATGAGCGAGGAGCAGGCCTACGGCGGCCAGGACGTGGTCGAGGACTACATCGCCCGCTTCTCCAACTGGGGGAGGTGGGGGGTCGAGGACGAGCTGGGCGCGATGAACCACGTCGGTCCGGCGCAGGTGGCGGCTGCCGCCCAGCTCGTCCGGCAGGGCAAGGTCCTGTCGATGACGCTGCCGTACGACCTGTCCGGTCCGCAGGGCGGCGGCTTCCGCGCCAACCCGCTCAACCTCATGACGGCGACGGGCACCGACTACATGGCGGGCGCGCAGGACCCGCTGCCGGCCGGGTTCGGCCCCGCCCACGGCTTCGGCTTCGCCGACGACGTGCTCGTCATGCCCAACCAGGCTGGTACGCAGTGGGACGCGCTGGCCCACATCTTCTGGAAGGGACGGCTCTACAACGGGTTCGACGCCTCCGGGGTGACCTCGGCCGGCGCGCAGCGGTGCGGCATCGAGAACCACTCACGCAGCTTCGTGATGCGCGGCGTGCTGCTCGACGTCGCGCGGCACAAGGAGGTGGACAGCCTCGAGCCCGGCTACGCCATCAGTGCCGACGACCTCGACGCGACCGCGGCGGCGCAGCGCGTCGAGGTGCGAGCGGGTGACGCGGTCATCGTGCGCACCGGTCTGCTCGAGGCGCGTCGCGGTCAGTGGGGCGACTACGCCGGCGGCCCGGCGCCCGGCCTGTCGCTCCACGTCGCCCCCTGGCTGCACGAGCACAACGTCGCAGCGGTCGCGACCGACACGTGGGGCTGCGAGGTGCGACCCAACGAGATCGAGCTGTTCCAGCCGCTGCACGTCGTGGCGCTGGTCCACATGGGGATCCCCTTCGGCGAGATCTGGGACCTGCAGGCGATCGGCGAGGACTGCGCGTCCGACGGGGTCTACGAGTTCCTGCTGTCGGCCGCGCCGCTGCCCATCACCGGGGCCGCGGGCTCGCCGGTCAACGCCCTGGCCGTGAAGTGAGCTGAGGCGTCCCCGTCAGGAGCTGAGTCCGTGGCGGGCCACGTCCTCGGTCACGACCTCCCGGAGGCGCTTCTTGTCGATCTTGCCGATCTTGGTGAGGGGGAGCTCGTCCACGACCAGCAGGTGCTCGGGGAGCTTGTAGGCCGCGACGCCCGCGTCGTGGAAGGAGCTGCGCACCGTCTCCAGGTCCAGCTGCGCGGCCGGTTCCAGGACGACGACGATCGCGACCCGCTCGCCCAGCCTCGGGTCGGATGCGGCGACTGCTGCGACGCGTGAGACACCCGGCAGGCGGTAGACGAGGTTCTCGACCTCCTCGGCGGAGACCTTCTCGCCCGCGCGGTTGATGAGGTCCTTGTCGCGTCCCTCGACGATGAAGTTGCCCGAGTGCCACCGGACGACGTCACCGGTCCGGAACCAGCCGTCGGGTGTGAACGCCTTGGCGTTGTGCTCCTCGGCGCGGAAGTAGCCGCGCGGCGTGTAGGGACCACGGGTGAGCAGCGCTCCCATCTGGCCCTCGGCAACCGGCTCGTCGTCAGGACCGACGATGCGCACCTCGTCGGCCTCGCTCATGGGGCGGCCCTGCGTCTCGACGATGACGTCCTCGGGGTCGTCGAGCCGCGTGTAGTTGAGCAGGCCCTCCGCCATGCCGAACACCTGCTGCAGCGTGCAGCCCAGCTCTGGCCTCACGCGGCGCGCGACCTCGTGCGCGAGGCGCGCGCCGCCGACCTGCAGGACCTGCAACGAGGGGCTGCGCTGCACGTCGGCGGCGGCGACGGCGTCGAGCCAGCGCTGTGCGACGGCTGGCACGACAGCGGTGACGGTCACGCGCTCGGCGTGCATCGCGGAGAACGCCGCCCGGGGCTCCGGAGAGCGGACGAGCACGACCCGGCCGCCCGCCTGCAGCGTCCCGAGCAGGCCAGGGCAGGCCAACGGGAAGTTGTGCCCCGCCGGCAGGGCCACCAGGTAGACGGTGTCCGCTGAGAACCGGCACACCTCGGCGCTCCGGCGGGCGTTGAGCTCGTAGTCGTCGTGGGTCCGCGCGATCAGCTTGGGCAGCCCGGTCGTGCCCCCCGAGAGCAGGAGCACCGCGACGTCGCTGCTCGGCGGGGCCGAGCCGTCCAGCCGCTCGCGGGCGGCACGCGGCTGCTCGGCCGGCGTGGCGAGCGTCCGCAGGTGGACGCTCGACGGCAGCGACGGCTCACCGACGACGAGGACGGCGCGGACCGTGGCCACCGCCTTGGCGACGCGGTGACCGAGCGCCTCGTGGTCGAAGTCCTTGACGCGGTCCGGGACGACGACTGCGGTCGCCCCGGCGTGCGCTGCCAGGTACGTGAGCTCGGAGTCCCGGTGAGCCGGGAGTGCCATCACGGGTGCGACGCCGAGCCGACAGCAGGCGAAGAGCAGGACGACGTACTCCCAGCAGTTGGGCAGCTGGACGAGCACGGTGTCACCGGGGGAGACGCCCGTCTCCAGGAGCCGTTCGGCCAGGCCGTCCGCCCGCTCGGCGAGGTCGCGATAGGTCAGCCGCACGCTCCCGTCCACGACGGCCACGCGCTCCGGGTGTGCGTCGGCCCACCGCCACAGCAGCGCCCCCAGGGGCTCCCCGCGCCAGAGGCCCCGCCGCGCGTACTCCTGCGCGACGTCGGCCGGCCAGGGCACGAAGCCATCGCGGGGCGTCCACTCAGTCATGCTGCACCGGCACCGGCACCGGCCTGCTCCTGCACCTCGGCACGGACGACAGCGTCGAGGGCGACGAGACCCCCGCCGGACACGACCCGCAGCGGGTTGATCTCCACGTCGGTCAGTCGCGGGCTGCCCGCCAGCAGCCCCGCGACCGCGAGCACGGCGTCGGTGAGCGCCTCGCGGTCCACGGCTGGGCCGCCGCGCCACCCCTCCACGAGCGCCCGCCCGGCCAGCTCGTCGAGCATGCCGGCAGCCTGTCGACGCGTCAGCGGCACGCATCGCACGGCGACGTCCGCCATCACCTCGGCCGCCGTTCCGCCCAGCCCCAGCACGACCACCGGTCCGAAGACGGGATCGCGCCGGGCGCCGAGGATGAGGTCCGGCCCGGCGGGTGCCATCAGCTCGACGAGCACGCGTCCGCCGCCCTCCCGGCCGAGGGCGTCGAGGGCGGCGTCGAGCTCCTGCGCGGTCGACACCCCGAGGTGGACCCCTCCGACGTCGGTCTTGTGCAGGACGCCCACGTCGAGCAGCTTGACCGCGACAGGGGCGCCGAGCTCGGCCAGGGCGGCGTGAGCCGCCGCCCGCTCGTCGCACGCGCGGCGAGGCAGGGAGGGCACGCC
>Ga0136611_10001672_pt1 | contig 15460 bp, 10 predicted proteins | sample AntDrymUQ2232306_2_FD_106645 | JGI IMG/M metagenome (GOLD analysis project Ga0136611, IMG submission 106645) | Polar desert sand microbial communities from Dry Valleys, Antarctica - metaG UQ223 (23.06) | ecosystem: Environmental > Terrestrial > Soil > Desert | place: Antarctica: Dry Valley...
CTTCAAAACGCGCGTCGAAGTCTTCGCCCGCGACCAGAAATTCCTCGACGTTGGCGATGCGATCTTCGCCTTTACCGTCGCGCTCGCCAGCTAAATGCTCCAAATAATGCGTGCGCCGGAGGAGCAAAGTCAAAAGCGAAGCGATGCTTTCGTCGCGTTCGGCTTCGGTTTGCAATTCAAACAATAAATCGCGCACGGGCTTGATTTTCGCGGCGATTGTTTTTCCCGCTAAATTTTCCAATTCCGCATCAGCGATAATTTCCCAAAGCGTGCATTGATTTTCGCGCGCCAGACTTTGCAATTTTTCAATCGTGGTCGTGCCGATTCCGCGCGCGGGAACATTGATGATGCGACTCAACGCCACAGCATCGCTGGGATTGAAAAGCACTTTGAGATACGCGATCAAATCTTTGATTTCACGCCGCTCATAAAACCGCTGCGTGCCGACAAGTTTGAGCGGCAAGCGCGCGCGCATGAACGCTTCTTCAAAAGGCCGGCTTTGCGCGTTGATGCGGCACAAAATCGCAAAATCGTTGAGGCCTTTTTTTTCTTCGCGCGCCAGTCCGCGGATTTGCTGCACGACCCAGCTTGCTTCATCTTGCGCGTTGGCCGCGCCGTGCAAAACGAGTTGCGCGCCGCCCTCATATTCCGACCACAACTGTTTGGGACTGCGACCGAAGTTCTTGGAAATCACTCCGTGCGCGGCGTCCAAAATGTTTTGCGTCGAGCGGTAATTTTGTTCGAGCTTGATGATGTTAGCGTCGGGATATTCGCGCTCGAAGTCCAAAATGATTTTCACGTTCGCGCCGCGCCAGGCGTAGATGGATTGATCGTCGTCGCCAACCACGCAAATGTTTTGATGCTTGCCGGCCAAAAGCTGTGCCCAGCGAAACTGCGCGGCATTTACGTCCTGAAACTCGTCAATCAAAATATGCTGAAATCGCTCGCTCCAATACTCGAGCGAGGGGGTACTCTGCTCCAATAAGCGCACGCATTCGAGCAGCAGATCATCGAAGTCGAGCGCGTTCGATGCGGTCAAACGGGCCTGATAGTTTTTATAAAGGCGCGCGAAGATGCGGTCATTGGGGCGCGCGGCGGCGGTGTCCAAATCGCCCGGTCGCAGCATTTTGTTCTTCGCATCTGAAATGCGACCGAGCATTCGCGCGGGCGGGTAGCGCGTGGAATCGAGGTCGGCTTCTTTCAAGACATCTTTCATCACGCGCGAGCTGTCGTCGGAATCGAAGATGACAAACCGATTGGAAATGTCGATTTGCTCGCCATGAATGCGGAGCATTTTCGCGCACAGCGAATGAAAAGTTCCCATCCACAAGCGCGAGGAATTTTGCGGGCCGGTCAAAACTTCCAACCGCGAGCGCATTTCTTTGGCGGCTTTGTTGGTGAAAGTGACCGCTAAAATCCGCGAGGGCGAAACTTTGTGTTCTTGAATTAAGTACGCGATGCGATGCGTTAATGTGCGGGTTTTGCCGCTGCCGGCTCCGGCGAAAATGAGAAGCGGGCCGCTGACGTGGGCAATGGCGGCGCGTTGGGGCGCGTTGAGTCCGGCGAGTAAATCCATTGGCTTGAAGTCAGAAGTCGGAATGCAGAAGTCAGAAGTTCAAGTCGTTTATTTCCGACTTCTGCATTCCCACTTCTGCATTGGCGTTCTATTCTGGTTGCGGGACGGGCGAAATCGAGCCGCTGTCGCTACCGCCCGAACTTTCCGGGCGCGGGACGGGCGAAGATTCGCGGCGCGGGCGTTCGCGCGTTCGGCGCGGCCTGCGCGGAGATGTTTCGCGCCGAGGCGAGTGATCTGTCGTGACACTGATGGAAGCGTCTTCATCGCGTCCATCGCCTACCGGCGCGCCGTCATTGCGGGCTACGGCGGGCTTGTTGGAAGTGGTGCGCGTGGGATTATCGGTGCGCGCCGAACGATTGCGGCGGCGCCTTCTCCGGCGCGGTGGGTTGCTGTCGTTATTGTCGTTGCTGATTTTATTGCGGCGAGTCGCGCCGTTTTCGCCGCCCAGGGAGTACTCGACTGCCCCGTCGTCCACGTTGCGTTTGACGCCGGATTTTTTAAGGCTCAAATCTGCTGAGCTGCTACCGGAATCATTGCTTGACGAATCGGTTGCCATGCGTGTGGGCTGGTCGGCGTCGGCTTTTCGGGCGCGAGGCTTTTTGTTGAAGCCATCTTCATCAGCATAAGCCGGCAAGTCGGGTGCGGCGCCGGTTTGGTCGGCGGGCAAAACCTTGACATCCACGCGCGGCTTGGCGCCTTTCCAGCCGGTTTGACGCGTAATCGCCGAAGCCTGCGTCGTCGAGCGCGAAACTGCGCCCGCGCTGCCGGTTTTGACGTTCTCGCCAAACAGCTTCGCACTGAGAACGTATTTGCCGAAGGCAAAAGAACCGTAAGCCAAAACGCCGAGCAAAACCAACACCATCATCATTCGTGCTAAGAACTTCATGAATAAAAGGCTATCATAAAAAGCGCTTTCTCCGCTGCACGCGGGAATCTGTTAAACCGGAATTTTATGAATTTTCACTACCAAACCGATGGCCTGGAGTCTTTGTTTTGATGCGAATTGGAATTGATGCGACCGCATTATACGGGCGTTATGGCGGCGTCGAGTACGCGCTGTGGAATTTATTAAACGCTTTGAGCCGCGAAGACCAGACCAATCAATACTGCGTTTACATTCCCGGGGACGGCCCGCCGCACCGGCTTTTGAAATCGTTTCCTTCGCGCTGGCGATGGGTGCGGTTGCCGTTTCGCGGCACGCAAAAACTGCGGCGTATTTTCTGGCAACAGCAAATTTTGCCCGCCCAACTTGCGCGCGACAAATGCGACGCGCTCCATTCGCCGACTTATGTTTGCCCGCTGCGCGCGCGGCTTCCAATTGTCTTAACCGTTTATGACGTCATTGCTTTGTCGCATCCTCAATTCGCCACTTCGCTCAATCGCGCGCATTTTCGGTTTTTGCTGCCGCAAAGCATCGCGCGCGCAGAGCGCATTATCGCGCCCTCGCAAGCGGTAGAAGATGAAATCCAAACGCGCTTTCCTCAAACCAAAGCGCGCACGCACACCATTCCACTGGGCCTGGAGCCGATCTTCTTCCATGAAGGGAGTACTCCCTCCGGGCAAGAAGTCCGTGCGCGTTATGATTTGCCCGACAAATATCTGCTCTATGTCGGCAATTTCGAGCCGAAGAAAAACCTGGAAAATCTCCTGCGCGCGTTGGAATTAATTCCCGATGCGCCGCCTCTGGTCATCGCAGGAGGAATGCGCGCGTGGCCGGAATACGACATTCAAAACACGCCGCGCACGCGGCTTTTGGGTTATGTCGCGCGGCGCGATTTGCCCGCGATTTACGCTGGTTGCCGGGCGTTTGTTTTCCCTTCCCTTGCCGAGGGATTCGGCTTGCCGGTTTTGGAAGCCCTCGCTTGCGGCGCTGCTGTTGTCACCAGTCGGGAAGTGCCTTTGCCGAATTTGCAGGAAGTGGCGAGCTTTTGCGATCCATGCGATCCAAATTCGATTGCCACTCGCATTGAGGAAACATTAGCGGATTCAAAATGTGAGGAAAAAATAAATTCGCGGCGCGACGAAAAAATAAATTCGCGGCGCGAATATGCGCGGCCATTTACATGGCAAAACGCGGCTTGCAAGACTTTGGAAATTTATCAGGAAATCGGCTGAATACTCAATAAAATTCCAGCATTACTTTCATGAAGGCGCGCCGTTATTCCCGCTATTCTCCGTCATTCCCGCGAAGGCGGGAATCCAGAACGTAGATTCCCGCCTTCGCGGGAATGACGAGTTGGGATACGAACTGATGTAAGAGGTCTACAGGCTATTTCAAAAGTGAAAAGAGCGGGGCTTGCGCCCACTCTTTTGGGTTATTTTCCGACTTTTGAAATAGCCTCTAATACAATTTGCTTCTCACCAAAGCCCAGAAGGAAGCGATATAGGGCGAATATAAAACCCACAAAATGCCGGAAGTGAGCGCGCAAGCGACCACGCAGCCGCCGATTCCCTGCCAGATGGTGTGCCGCTGGCGCGTCACGCGCGCCCACATCAACGCCGGAACCATCCATGCCAAGTTCCACAGGGAAACGCCCTGGATCATCACCACGGCGGCTAAAATCGTTGAAGACAAAACCGCCACGTGCATCGAGATTTTCCAAAAAGAACTGATCCAGAAAAGCACGATGCCGTTGAGCGAAAGCACCACGCCAATGCCCCAGATGGCGACGTTTGCGCCCAGCAATCGCAGCACCAGAGCGCCCACGGCGGAAGATAAAATCGCCACTAAAAACGGGCCGCCGCGCTGCTCGCGCTCCATGACGTGGATGTCGGTGATTTTGCCTCGCCACACTTGAATCAAAACATAAAGCGCGGGCACGACGGTCGAAAAGAAAATGCTCAACAAAGTCCAGATGAGCCATTCGCGGCGCGAATATGCGACCGAAGCTACTGTTGCAACCGTGCCGACGGGAATCACGAGATATGGCGACAGCAAAGCCGACAGCGCAAAAGCGACGCTTTGCTTGATGACGACCAAGGGCGGCTGCGGCAACGCGACTGCCGGCCCGGCCAGATCGGCCCCGCTCACAATCGGCTCGGAAACCACCAACGGCACCGAATTAGCGCCGGAGGGAGTACTCCCTCCGGCGTGGCTTTCATCATGGATTGATGGCGAAGAATCCGATTGAGAAGGCGAGTATGTCGGCTCGTGTTTCATTATTGAAAAGAAAGGTTAACCGAATTTAGGGGAAAATCCATCCAAGATATGGTAGAAGTATTACTGTGGTTTGGCGATGAAGCGCATCGCGGAAGCAGTTCAAGGAAAAACATATGAAAAACTCTCGACTTCGTTTTTTGTCCCGGAAATCCGACCGCAAGGCGAGCCATTCTGTTTTGCAGCCTTTAAGATTTCGGCGCGGGTTCACTTTGTTGCAGGTCATTGTCACGATTTCCATCATCGCGGTTCTGGCCGCGACGCTTTTTGGTGTCATGGGCAGTGGTAAAACAACGGCACGGCGCGCTCAATGCGACACCCGGCTCAAGGCAATCGCTTTAGCTTTGGATGCCTTTAAACAGGAAAACGGAAAATTCCCAAAGACTTTGAAGGCGCTACAAGCCGACAAATATCTGCGCGAACCCGGCGCGCTGCAATGTCCGGACGACCCGCGCAAAGACGCGGCAGGCTATGAAGAATTTTATGTCGTGCGCGCTTCCCGCGATGCCGACGACATGCCGCTTGTTGTTTGCCCATTTCACGAAGAACAGGGCGCGACCGGAATGCAGGCTTTCAAAGGCCGCTACACCGCGCAACACCCCACGCGCCCCGCGCGCCTGACGGCTGCGCGCAATGCCATGATTCAGCGTCCCGGCAAAGCGGCCATCGCAGCGGCGGCGGGCATGGAATTGCGCGGCGGCGACCGCATCATCACGGGCGGCGCGCCGCCTGCCGGCGCGACCGGCGGAACTGTCGGCGGCGCGACCGGCACGGGCGGCGGCGCTTTAAATAATCTGGCAAAAGCCAACGGCAATATGGACGGCGGCGAGGCCGTAATTGAATTCGCCGACGGCTCGACCGCCACTTTAAGCAGCGGCACGACCGCCACAGTGTTGCAGTCTTTTTTGATGGGCCAAAGCAATGCACCGCTTTATACGTTGATCCGACAAGGCGTCGGCCAGGCGATTTACAAAGTGCATTCCGGTTCGAAATTCGATGTCGTGACGCCGACCGCCACCAGCGGCGCGCGGGGCACGGAATTCACAATCACCGTCACCAAAAACGGCGAAACACAATTAACCGTAACGGAAGGCAAAGTCGCTTTCACCACGCTCACACAGACCGTCATCGCGCCGTTGGGACAAACCGTTTCCGGCCTGCTTAACGGCATTATCAAGCTTTTGTAATGAATCGTCATTCGCCGCGCCGTCATCATTTGCAGCCGCTTGTCTCCAGGCGTTAAGCTTGTCCCTAAGCGTTAAGCTTGTCCCCAAGCGTTCAAAGCGCTTTTGCCTTCGGCGATTTTTATGCGCTTTTCGTTGCTGCGGTTTTTGCGGTTTCTCTTTCAACGCTTACGTCTGGCTCCGCGCGCCCTGCGCGGCGCTATCATCGGACTTCTCTGCGCTCTGGTGATGCAGGTTTTGGTTGCCGCAGGCTGGCTGCAAGGCCTGGAAAGCGGAACTTTCGATGCGTTGTTCCGCTTGCGCGGCCCGCGTTTCGGCGCTTCTGAAATAGTTCTCGTAATGGCCGACGACGCAACAGTTTCGCGCTACAAACAATGGCCCCTCCCGCGCCGCGTTCACGCCCGACTGGTGCGCGACTTGAAAAAAGCCGGCGCCAAAACCATTGCCTACGACTTGCTTTTCGCCACGCCCTCGGGTGCCGCCGATGACGATGATTTTGCGCGCGCCTGCCGTGAAGCTGGCGTCGTGCAGTCCTGCGCTTTTCATCTCGCACAGGGCAGCCAGGCCAATTTCCCCGTCAGCGCCGCGGGCATTGTGGGCGAGCCTGCTGCGCGCTTTGCCTTGAGCGGAAAAACCGAAAACAATCCCGACACAAAAATCCCTTCGGCGGTGTGGATGAACGCGCCGCTGCCGGAATTGATGAGCGCCGCGCCAACACTGGGACACGTCAACATTCATCCCGAAAAAGACGGCGTTTTGCGGCGCGTTCCTCATGTCCTCGATTACAGAGGTCGGCTTTATCCCTCGCTCGCTTTGGCGACGGCCATTGATTTTCTCGATCTAAAACCATCGGATGTGCGCGTAGAAAAAGGCGCGCTGCAATTTTCCGGGCGCGCCGCGCCGCGCCGCTTATCGCTCGATGCCGGCGGCGAAACCTGGGTCAACTGGGCCGGCGGCTATCGCACCTTTGCGACCTTTTCGATGGTTGAAGTGCTCGATGGCAAGGTTCCGCCCGAAGTTTTTAAAAACCGCATCGTCATGATCGGCGCGACCGCCGCCAGCACTTTTGAATGGCGCGCCACGCCGTTTTCCCCGTCCCAGCCCGCGATGGAATTGCAGGCCAACGCCCTTGACAACATCCTCTTGCAACGCCCTTTAACCGTCACTCCCGATTGGGTGCGCCTACTTTTGATGGTTTTTCTGGCGACCATTACAGGCGCGCTCATTGCGCCGCGATTGGAACTGAGCGCCACCCTTTTGTTTTTCGGCATCGGCGTTTTGGCGTGGATTGCGGCCTGGTTTTGTTTTGCGCGAGAAAATTTGTATTTGCCCATTGCGCCCGCGCTCCTGGCTTCAGCCCTGACCTATTCCCTCGCGATGGCGATTAATTACCGCGAAGAATGGGAAGCCAACTGGCGCGCCGACGCTTCGGTCGCGGCCCTCGCGCGCGGCGGAGCTTTGATGATTTCAGGCCGCAACCGCGCCGAATTGGAAGCCGTCATCCGCGATACGGCGCGCGAAGCTTTGCAAGCCGAAGAAGCGCATTTGATTTTCGATTTGCCGGACGAAAATTCATTTGCTGAAAATTCATTTGCTGAAAATTCACTTGCTGGGGATTCGCCCGGCCAAAATTCAGCCTCGCTGCAAGCCATCGCGCGCCACGCGGCCCAAAATCGCCACGCGGTTTTTCATCCCGCCGCTTCCTCTGCTGCGATTTCCGCGCGCGACAAAAAACCGCTTTCTTCGCCGCCGCCCGCCGCCAAAGGGAGTCCTTTCGCCGGGTCTGAAGCGACCTGGGTGGCTGCCGCCATTGGCGCTAAAAATAATAATGGCAATCGCAATCATGCGGGCAAAGAAAACCAAAACAACACAAAGCCGCGCGGAATTTTGATTGCCACGGGCCGGCGTGAGGGCCGCGCTTTCACGGCCCGCGACGCCGCCGTCATGGAAACATTGGCCGACCAGGCCGCCCTTGCTTTGGAAAGCCTGGAATATTATGAGCTGCTGCAAAGCCGCGTTGACCTTGCCAACCGCGATTTAAGCGAAGCCTACGGCGTGTTGTCTTCTCAGAGCGCGCGTTTCATGGCCGCCGTGGAAAGCATGGACGACGCGTTTTTGATTTGCGACGCTTCTCATCGCGTGGTTTTCGTCAACGGCGCGGCGCAAAGCGTTTTGCGCGAATCCACGCCCGACCTGGGCGACCACTTGCCGCAGGTTTTCCAAAACGGCGGCTGGCCGCAAATCGCCATGCTTTTCGACGAGCTTGAAAAAGCGCCCGATTCGCTGCGAAGGGAGTACTCCCTCGACGCGCGCGTGTTGTCGGTTCATCTCACGCCCCTCACCGAAACCGAAAACAGCGCGCGCGCCGGCGCGATGCTGATGGTTTCGGACGTGTCTTCCCAGCGCGAACTCGACCGCATGAAAACCGATTTCGTCGGTTTTGTCGCGCACGAATTGCGCTCGCCGTTGGGAACGATCATGGGCTACGCTTCGCTTTTGCAGCAAAGCGCGATGCAAAAAGAAAATGACCCCGCCGCCGATTTGCAGGCCGAAGCCACAGGCGCCATTGACCGCCAGTGCCGCCGCTTGAATCGCATGGTGAACGACCTGCTCGACATCGCGCGCCTAGAAGCCGGACACAAACTCGATTTGCGCCGCGCGGATATTGATGTGGTGGATGTGTGCAAACGAGCCATTGAAAGCCAGCGCGCCGCCATGTCCGGCTCGCTTTTCAATCTTTCGCTGCAATGCGATTTGCCGGAAGTCAAACTCTTCGCCGACCCCGACCGAATCGAGCAAATTCTCATCAACCTGCTTTCCAACGCCGTCAAATACTCGCCCTCCGGCGGCGAGGTTGTCTTGTCATTAACGCAAAGCGCAGTTGAAAATAAAAATGAAATTCAAATTTCGATTTCCGATCAAGGCATGGGCATGACGCGCGAGCAGGTCGAGAATTTGTTTCAAAAGTTCTACCGCACGCCCGAAGCCAAAGCCCGAAATATCAAAGGCACCGGGCTGGGCTTGTTTTTGGTGAAGCAATTAGTGGAATCGCACGACGGAACCATCGCCGTCGAAAGCGAGCCGGGCAAAGGCACCACTTTTCGCATTATTCTGCCGCGCCGCGCCGCTTCGTAGAAACCGAAGTACTCCCTTTGTGCGCCTCCCGCAGTTGATCCAAAAATCGTTGTGCCGCAATCGATAAATACCGATGCCGATGCCACGCTGCGACAATCGTGCGTGAAGGCGCATCCGAAAATTCGCGGTAAATTGGCCCCTCGCCGGCAAAGGGAGTACTCCCTTTGCCGCGCTTTGCCGTTGCTTTGGCTTGATTTGAAATCGCCATTTGCGGCAAAAGCGAAATTCCCTGGCCCGACAAAATCAGTTCTTGAATGGTTGCGATTTGCGCGCTGCGGCAGCCGATGCGCGGCCCGCAATTATTGACGCGGCAAAAAGAAAGCACCTGGTCGCCCAGACAATGCATGTCGCCTAAAACGATAAATCGCTCATCGCGCAAATGCTCGATTGAAATGCGGCGGCGTTTTTCCAAAGCGTGGCCCGGCGGTAAAGCCAGTCGCAGCGGCTCAGAAAAGAGTGTTTCGGTTTCAATGCGTTCGTCTTCAATCGGCAAAGCCAAAAGCGCGACATCCACTTCGCCTGCGACAAGAGATGCAATTAAATGCGTCGTCACATCTTCATGCACCATCAATTCAACATCGGGAAAATGTTTGGAAAATGTCTTCAACGCGCCCGGTAAAAGGTAGGGCGCAATTGTTGGAATCGCGCCGACAGTTAAACGCGCGTCCTGAAAATCATCCGCGTCACGCAAGCGTTTTTGGGTGTCTTCGACGGCGCTCAAAATCATCGTCGCTTGATCCAAAAGCATTCGGCCCGCGTCTGTCAAAGCCACGCGGCGATTCAAGCGGTCAAACAATTTTCGGCCCAGTTGCTTTTCCAGCTTGGCGATTTGCTGCGAAAGCGAAGGCTGCGAAACATGACACGCGACAGCCGCGCGGCTGAAACTTTCGGTTTGCGCGACTGCCACGAAATAACGAAGTTGCTGAAGTTCCATGATGCCATCCAGTATAGGAATAACTTATAGTTCGGATAACAAATCGGTATTTGAGTTATAGCTTCCGATACGCGTATGATGAAGCATTCCAATTTTGGAAGGAGACGAACCGATGTTTTTAAGAATTGACAAACTGCCGGTCGAGCTGCCGCAATCGCCTGACATTGATCCGATTGCCGCCAAAAATGTGCAGGAACTTTTGGGTGGTCGCTTCGGCGAAATGTCCACCTTGATGAACTACACGTTCCAGTCGTTCAACATGCGTGGACGCGAAACGATCAAGCCGTATTACTCACTGATTTCCAACATCGCAGCCGAAGAAGGCGGACACATTGAAATCGTTTCCGCCGCCATCAACTCACTTTTGAACGGTCCGCGCGAAGGCTTTGATGCCAGTGGCAACCCAATTGACGCGCCCTTTAAGGAACTTCCCGGCGGCACTTTCGGCGGACATTACATCGCAGCAGCGCAAACTGCTTTGCCCGTTGATTCTCGTGGCATGCCGTGGACGGGCGACAATGTGTTCTCCAGCGGCAACCTGATTTTGGATTTGCTGCATAACTTCTTTTTGGAAAACGGAGCGCGCACCCAGAAACTGCGCGTGTATGAAATGACTGACAATCCGGCAGCGCGCACCATGCTTGGCTATTTGTTTGTGCGCGGCGGCGTTCATGCGATGGCTTACGCTAAAGCATTGGAAACTTTGACCGGCGTCGAGATGAGCAAAATGTTGCCAATCCCAAATATCGGAAATAAGAACTTCCCGGAATCGCGCAAGTTTATGGAACAAAATTCGCATCTCAAATTGTATCGGTTTTCGCAGAGCGATTACTCCGAAGCCGCCACAATTTGGAACGGAACTGCGCCCGCCGAATACACCGAAGGCGTTGGCGATACCGATCAATTCGAGTTTGTGGACGCGCCGCCTGAAGGCGGAGATTTGACGCATCTGGCGGGCATCGCTTCTTCGTTTGCGCCCAATTACGCGCCCGAAGAAATCATGGAAATCGCTAATAAGTTGTACGACAAAGCGAAGTCGTAAAGGGACTACTCCCTTATACGCACAGTCGAAAAAGCCGCCGCGTTCCCGGCAGAACGCGGCGGCTTTTTCGTGTTTCCGTTGCTTTGAGTTTCGTTTGACAAATGCGGTTTTTCCTGCTAAAAATTCATCAGACGTCTGATGAATTTTCGCTATGAGTTTGCATCCCAATCGCCTGGAAAACCCGACGCAGGAATTGACCGCTCGCATCATCAGCGGCGAACTCGCGCCGGGAACGCGCTTGCCGACCGAAGCGCAACTGCAAACGCAATGGAGCGTATCGCGTTCGGTCGTGCGCGAGGCGATGAAGATTCTGGCCTCGCAAGGATTGGTTCGCATCGAGCAGGGGCGCGGCACTTTTGTCAGTCATTCCGATACGCGTTCTTTGACCACGCAAATCACCCTCGCGCTGCGTCGCCCGCATAAAGGGAGTACTCCCTCTGCAAGCGAAGGCGTGGGCGAATGGGCCGCTTTGCTGGATGTGCGCAGAGTTTTGGAAGTCGCGGTCGCCGGGCGCGCCGCGCGTCATGGAAATGCGAATGATATTGCCGCGATGCAAAATGCAATCGAAGAAATGCGCGCCCGCCCGACATTGCCCGCCGGATATGTGGACGCCGATTTGGCATTTCATCACGCGCTCGCGGCTGCGACGGGAAACCCGTTGTGGAGCGCGCTTTTAGATAGCCTTAACGATCTTTTGCGCCGCTATCGCGAAGCGAGTTTTAACGGGCGCGAAAGCGCATTAACGGCGGCACGCCAACATCAGAAAATTTTGGACGCGGTTGGAATGCGCGACGCGAACGCCGCCGAAGAAGCGATGAAAGCCCACTTACGGCGCAGCGAGCAGGACTTGAAAAAAGAGCAAGCCGCCATTAAAAAATCAAGCGTAGATAAAGTAAGTAAGGAAAAACATGACAACTGAAATTGAAACTACTCAGCCATTAAATACTATTAAAGCGCCCGGCGACACAATTGGGCCGCGCACTTTGGAGCTGGCCGCGCAAAGCCGCAAGTATGAGCCGCGCTCGATGAGCGAACACGTTCCGATTGTTTGGAAGCGCGGCGAACGCTGCTACATTGAAGATATTGACGGCAACGTTTTTCTCGATTTCACATCAGGCGTGCTCGTCGCCAACGCCGGTCATTCGCATCCGCGTTTGGTGGCGGCGATGAAAGATCAGGTCGGAAAAGTTGTTAATTCCTACGATTTCATCAACGAATATCGGCCCGCGTTGGCTCAGCGATTGGTGGAAATCACGCCGCCGAATCTGGACAAGGCTTTGATTTTGACGACCGGTTCGGAGGTGACCGAAGCCGCGATGAAACTGGCGCGCCTGCACACCGGGCGAAAGGAAATCGTGAGTTTTCAGGGCGGTTTTCATGGCCGCACTTTCGGCGCGATGAGCGCGGGCGGAAAGCGTTCGGGCGCGGCTACCAAAGGCTTTGGGCCGTTTGTGCCGGGCTTTCATCAGGCGCCGTTTGCCAATTGTTATCGCTGCGTGTTCGATAAAAAGTTTCCCGACTGCATGAATTTGGAAACCAATCCGCGCCCGTGGATCAAGCATTCCCAAAGTTTGCAAACCGGACAAACGCCGTATTGCCTGGATTATCTCGACTGGTTTACCGAAACCGAAACCGAAAGCGACATCGCGGGCGTGATCGTCGAAAGTTATCAGGGCGGCGCGGGCAGCATTATTCCGCCCAAAGAATGGATGCAGGGTTTGTCGGCCTGGTGCAAGGAACACGGCATTGTTTTAATTGCCGATGAAGTGCAAGCAAGTTTCGGCAGAACCGGCAAAATGTTTTGCTTCGAGCATTACAGCATCGAGCCGAATTTGCTTTGTCTGGGCAAGGGAATTTCGAGTTCGGTTCCGGTTGCGGCGTTGGTTGGCGAAAGCGAAATCATGGACAAGCTGGGCCCAGGAACGATGAGTTCCACGCACGGTGGAAACGCGCTTTCTTCGCGCATCGCGCTGGAAAATATCAGCATCATTCAAGACGAACAACTGACTGAAAACGCGGCTGCGATGGGCGAAGTTTGCAAATCGCGCTTTGAAATTTTTAAGCAAAATTACGCTTGTCTCAGCGATGCGCGCGGACTGGGTTTAGTGTGGGGTTTGGAAATTGTCAATGCTCAGAATCCGGCAGCTAAACAGCCGGACGCGGCGACCGCCAAAGCGATTGTTCATGCGGCGTGGAAGCGCGGACTTTTGATGATCGCGCCCGTCGGCCATTATGGAAACGTGCTGCGCTTGGCGCCACCGCTGATTATTACCGAAGCGGAATTGAATATTGCGCTCGATATTTTGGCGGAAGCGTTTGCCGAATGTGTTGGACACGCGCAAACTTTTGATACTCTGGTTACGAGCGAAGACCGCGCGGATTAAATTCAGATAAGTGTTTGTAGCGCACGGCGTGCGCCCTACAATTATGATTAACACCCAAACTCTCAACATCGGCATCATCGGAACCGGCGGGCGCGGCACCGATTGCTTCGGAAAATTCCTCGCGCCGCACGAAGACGTGCAATTGGTTTTAGCCGATTCCAACCCGCAGCGCGTGGCTGAAGCCGCGCGCGAATTAGGCGAATCGATTCAAACTTTCACCTCAGTTGAAGCGATGCTGGCCGAAGCGAAACTCGACGGCGTCGTCATTACTTCGCCTGATTATTTGCACGCCGATCATGTCATTGCGGCTTTGGAAAACGGTGTGCGCCACGTCATTGTGGACAAGCCTCTCGCCATTTCAACAGAGGGCTGCAAGCGCGTGATTTCCGCGATGCATGCGACCGGCGGCAAGGTCGCCATTGGTTTTAATCTGCGCCATATTCCGATTGTTGAGCGCATCAAAAACGTGATTGACAACGGCGAGCTGGGCGAATTGATGTCCATGGAAAACCGCGAGTTTTACGATTTGGGCCGCACTTACATGGCGCGCTGGAATCGCAAATATGCCTGGTCGGGCGGCCTGTGGATTCATAAAGGCTCGCACGACTTCGATATTTTCAACTGGTGGAATTCGGGCGGCGATCCCGCGCGCGTTTTCGCTTCGGCGGGCTTGAATGCTTTGCGCCCCGATAAATTGCCGTTTGAAGTTGACCCGCAAATTCCCGTCGGGCCGAACTGTTCCAGTTGCGCTTATTACGATCAATGTCCCGATCATTCGGAAATGGGGCAAAGCGATTTGTTCAACGCGCAAACCGCGCAAAGCGACGGCTATGTCAAAGACCTTTGCATTTTTCTTTCGGATAAAGACGTGCATGACAACGGCATCGCCATTGTCGAATATGACAACAATGTGCGCGCCAGCCATTTAGAATGTTTCGTGTGCAATTTCACCGACCGCATGTACACCATTGCGGGCGATAAAGGCACCGTGATGGCGAGTCTGGAAAACGCGACGCAAATTGAATTTCGGCCCCGCTGGGGACGCGGCGAAAACGCCGTGAAAATGATTGATGTTCCGCCCGCGCCTGAAGGCACGCACGGCGGCGGCGATCCGCTTTTGGTGGATAATTTCCTGGCGAGTTTAAGAGGTGAAAGCCAATCGTCTTCCACTGTGCGCGACGGCATTAAAGCCGTGGCCGTCGGACAGGCCGCCGAAGTTTCCTGGCGCGAAAAACGAAGCGTGGAAATCAGCGAGTTAGTGGATTTGAATGATCCGCTTTTAAATGCCTGATTTATAAAAAACTCATGCAAAATGTTTTCGATATTGACGAACTTCCGCGCGATGAAGCCGGGTTGGAAGAACTGCTTTCGCGCCCTACAAAGGGAGTACTTGAGGCGCTCGGAAAGTTGCCCGGCGACATTGTCATTTTAGGCGTCGCCGGAAAAATGGGCGTGACGTTGGCGATGATGGCGCGGCGCGCTTTGGATCAATTGAATCGCAAAGATAAAGTGATTGGCGTCGCGCGCTTTTCAAATCCCGCCGCGCAAAAAAAACTAAATGACGCCGGAATCGAAATCATTCGCTGCGATCTTTTGAACCGCGATGAAGTTTTAGCTTTGCCCGATGCGCCCAATGTTTTGTTTTTAGCAGGGCAAAAATTCGGCACTGCGAGCGGCCCGGAATTGACGTGGGCGATGAACACTCTGGTGCCGGCCAACGCTTGCGAGAAGTACTCCCTTTCGCGCATCGTGGCGTTTTCGACGGGCTGCGTTTATCCACTAACCCAGGTTGCTTATGGCGGTTCGCGCGAAGGCGACGCGCTTGGGCCGCCGGGAGATTACGCCAATTCGTGCGTCGGGCGCGAAAGAATCTTCACGTATTTTTCCAACAAAAACCAAACGCCGGTTGCGATTTTTCGCTTGAATTACGCCATTGATTTTCGCTACGGGGTGCTCCTTGATGTCGCGCAAAAAGTGTATAAAGGCGAGGCTTTCGATGTGACGATGGGACACGTCAACGTCATTTGGCAGGGCGACGCTAACGCGCA
>Ga0136611_10001673_pt1 | contig 15459 bp, 14 predicted proteins | sample AntDrymUQ2232306_2_FD_106645 | JGI IMG/M metagenome (GOLD analysis project Ga0136611, IMG submission 106645) | Polar desert sand microbial communities from Dry Valleys, Antarctica - metaG UQ223 (23.06) | ecosystem: Environmental > Terrestrial > Soil > Desert | place: Antarctica: Dry Valley...
ACTCACCTTGGGCTGCCGCTGATGATCCTCTCTCCTGCAGACAGCGCGGTCGCGTGCTGGGCAGCGGAAAGGAACTGCCCCGATCACGCGAGCACCGAGACAGCGGGGGCAATGGCGGAGTTCGTCGAGTCGCTCAAGGATGAGGATACGTGGCAGGACAAGGCTGCCTTCGCGCGGAAGTTCGCGGAGACGGAATTTGACCCCCGGCGCATTCACGAGACGTTCGAAACGAGCCTGACTCGCTCCTGAATCGTGGCTACGTCGAAGCACTCCGAAATCCCCGTCGTTCTGGTCGGCTGCGGCGCGATCAGCCGATTCTTCTACGCGCCGGCGCTCACCGCGCTCGCGTTGCCTGAGGCCTTGCGAGTCGCGGCGTTGGTCGACCCATCGGAGGAGAACCGAGGCCATCTCGCGGAGTTCTTTCCGGAGGCGCGAAGCTTTGGCAGCATTGAGGACGCGGGGATCGGCTCTTCGCATTTGGTGATCGTGGCTTCACCGCCGCGTTTTCACGCACGTCAGAGCATTCATGCGCTCGAACGCGGCGCCGCGGTTCTTTGCGAAAAGCCGATGGCCGGCTCCGTCGAAGACGCCGAAGCGATGGCAGCGGCGGCCGCCGCCGGAGGGATTCTGGCGGTGGGGCTCTATCGCCGTTTCTTTCCCGCGTGCGAAGCGATCCGCGGGATCATTCAAAAACAAACCCTGGGACAGCTGAGAAGCTTTGAGGTGAACGAGGGCGGACCATTTAGCTGGCAGGCTGCTTCCGAATCCTTTTTTCGACGCGCCTCCACGCCCGGGGGCGTGCTTTACGATACCGGTGTGCACACTTTGGACCTGCTGCTCTGGTGGCTGGGTGATCCAAGTGCCTTCGTGTATGAGGACGATGCCATGGGTGGCTTGGAAGCGAACTGCCGACTCGCCCTCGAGTATTCGGATGGGTGCCGGGGCGAAGTGCGGCTGAGCCGAGACTGGAAAACCGAGAATCGTTATACCTTCTTCTTCGAACGCGGCTTCGTTCGGTGGACGGTCAACGAGGCCGATCGCCTGGAGATTTGTCTCGATGGCATGCCCGCCTCAGTGCGCGGTAATCTCGTGCCCATGACCCGGACAGGCGATCTGCTGCTGGAACACGGCAAAGCCCGCACCAACCCACAAAGTTTTATCGAACAGCTTCGCAATCTCTCGGCGACGATGCGTGGCGAGGAAGAGTTGCGGGTGCCGGCGGCGGAAGGTCTGCGTTCGCTACGGCTGATCGATCGATGCTATGGGAAACGCAAACTGATGGAGATACCGTGGCTCACGCCACATGAGGCGGAGCAAGCTCAGCGGCTTGCTTCTAGCGAAGGCAAGGAGGTTGCATCGCCATGAAGGTGGCGGTCGTCGGCGCGAGCGGATTTGTCGGAATGCGAATCGTGGAATCGTTTATTCTCGGGAAGGTCGCCGAGGTCGTGCCCGTGGTGCGCTCCTTCTCCAGTCTCGCGGTGCTTTCACGGTTCGACCTGCCCTGGAAGGTTTGTGATGCGCTCGATGTGTCTCATCTCGCGTCTGCGTTCTCCGGTTGTGATGCGGTGATCCATGCCGCCCTCGGTGATCCAATGCAGATCGTAAGCATGGCGGATGCGATCTACGCTGCGGCCCAACAAGCAGGCGTAAAGAGGATCGTCGCGCTGAGCAGCGCCTCGGTGCACGGACTGGCGCCGGCTCCGGGCACGACCGAGGAGAGCCCGTTGCATGATCGGCATTCGAGTGACTACAACAATGCCAAGGTGCGCGCTGAACGCGTGATGCTGAAGCTGCGGGAGAAAGGAAGTGTTGAACTGGTGCTGCTGAGGCCGAGCATCGTGTATGGTCCGCGCTCCCGGCTCCTCGCGAACGTGGCGCGGCAGCTCCTCGATGGCACTGCTTTCCTGGTCGGGGACGGTGGGGGGATTTGTAACGGGATCTATGTTGATAACCTGATTCAGGCGATCTGCCGCTCTCTCGAGAGCAAGCAAGGCGACGGCGAAGCATTCCTCCTGACCGACGCGGAGACAGTCACATGGCGCACCTTCTACACCCGAGTAGCAGACGGACTTGGCGTGAGTATCGACTCCGTCCAGCGCGTCTCAGCGCCGACATTCCAGCGTTCCTTCAAAGAGCGTATCGAGAGCCTCGTGGCGACGCCGCTGGCGCAGCGCCTTCTGCCGGCCGTGCCTGGGCAAGCAAAGCGTCTGACTAAGGTGCTGTTGGCGGGATTGAAGGAGCCGCCTCGTCCCAATGCGTGGACGCTGCCGACCTCTCCTGCTGCTGTGGTTGACGAAGAAATGTCGACACTTCAGCAATGCACCTGGAAATATTCGAGCGAGAAGGCCGCGAAAGCTTTGGGTTACGCTCCCCCGGTGACATTTGAGGAAGGTATGCGCCGTAGCATGGCGTGGCTGGGGACGGCGGGTTACCCGCTGAAGTAGCATGACGAAGATTTTGTTCGTGAGCCGCTCGCTGGTTGGAGCTCACCATCACGGCGGGTGTGTTTATCCTGATGCCATCCTGCAGTTCCTTGCCGCGAGAGGATGTGAAGTTACTTACGTGTGGCTTGCGGAGCCGGTTTCGGCCGAACGGCCGATCATGAAAGCGCCGCAAGTGGGCGGCTATGTGACGGCTTTGCACGTGCCCGGCGCCTTCGAGGCAGGGCCGTTGCTCCTCACGAAGCGGATCGCGGACTGGCTAAGGGTGCTGCTCTACATTTGCGGCAAGCTGCTTCAAAAGCTTGGTCTTCGCGCGACACCGCCAGCTGCGAAACCAGTTGTTGCGTTCGCGACGCCGATGGAAGCGCAGTTCGTTCGCGAACTCTCCGAGCAGATCGAGGCCGATGCCGTCCTCGTTGATTTCGCAGAAACAGCCGGCGTGCTGGCGTGGGGTGACTCCCGCATGCAGCCGCTGAAACTGGTCCTTACTCACAACGTGGTCCACGAGCGGGTCACCGCTTACCAGGAGCGCGGCATGCCGCTCGATTTCCTGCCGCTCACGCGCGCCGAGGAGACGCGCCTGCTCATGAATGCGGATGTGGTCGTCGCAATCCAGGACGCCGAAGCGAGGGAGCTGCAGGCGATGCTACCGCACACGCGGGTCGTGGTTGCTCCCATGCCTGCTCACCCGCGGCCACTGCCGACGCGGAAACAAGTGGAGGGCCGAATTCTTTTCGTCGGTGGTGCGACGCAACACAACATCGACGGCCTGCTTTGGTTCCTGGAGGAAATATGGCCGGCCGTGTTGCGCGAGCTTCCCTCGGCTTCACTCATCGTCTGCGGCACGGTGGGCAATAGTTTTTCGGACAACCATCCTCGATGCCGATTCCACGGCAGCGTCTCGGATCTGCGCCCCTTTTACGAGGAAGCGATGCTCGCGATTGTTCCTCTTCGTGCCGGCTCCGGCCTGAAGATCAAACTTGTCGAGGCGATGGCTTTCAGCCGTGCAGTTGTGTCCACCAGCATCGGAGTAGAAGGGCTCGCAGAGCTTGAGAGCGGGAAGGTGGTGCCAGTGGCAGATGACGCTTCGAGCTTCGCGTCCATGGTCTCACGGTTGTTGAAAGATCGCGGCCATCGCGAGCAAATCGTCGCCTGCCAGACGGATTGGATCCGCGCGCATCTTGGGCCGGACCAGGCGCTCGGTGACCTGTTGGAGGTCGTGACGGGTGGTAAGTCGCGGATTGACGATCGCTCCCTGGTCCCAGCCGGCAACTAGCCGCGCGAGTTTCGCAATTCATGCGAGTGCGCCACTTCCATCAGGCTCTTTTCCGTATCCGCGAGCGGTGGAAGGCGCTGATCACCGCACCGGTGCGTCGTTGCTTCTGGACGTTGCAGGGGATGCGCGTCGGGCGGGGCACTGATCTGCCCCGGCTCGCCGTGACCTGGCCGCACCAGGTTGCGATTGGCGCCGGATGCGTTCTCGAGCCCGACATTTCATTCAAGTTCGATGGGATCTGGCGCGAAGGACCTGCCATCGTCATCGGCGACGAGACCTATGTTGGGAGGTCGTGTGAGTTTAACATTCAAAAGTCATTCAGGACGGGCCGCCACTGCCTGATCGCTTCAGGCTGCAAGTTCATTGACCACGACCATGGGATTGAACGGGGACGCCCAATGAATGAACAAGCGGGAGAAGAAGCGGCGATCATTCTCGGGGATGATGTTTGGCTGGGTGCGAATGCGGTGGTGCTCAAGGGGGTGACCATCGGGGAGGGATCGATCGTCGGCGCCGGCGCCGTGGTCACGAAATCGATCCCGGCTTTCGAGATCTGGGCGGGCATTCCCGCGAGACGGATCGGCGAACGCGCTCCGCTCAAAGACGCCGGGATGCAGACATCGGCACTGGTCTCGTAGCCCTCAACCAACGCGCCCCCAGCGATGGGCACCCAAGCTGCTAGGAAGAACGCGCGCTGTAATGCAGCTCGTGAACCATGCCGCTCGTCTCAATCTGCATCCCGGCTTACCATGCGGCCGCCTACCTGCCGGAGACACTCCGATCGGTTCGCGCGCAGACTTTCGAAGACTGGGAGATCATTGTCACCGAAGACGGCTCGAATGACGGTGCGGCTGCGCTTCTCCGCGATTTCGCAAAAGAGGTTCCCCAGCGGGTCCGCTATCTTCGGCATCGAGAAAACCGCGGGTTGAGCGCGACCCGGAGCACCTGTATCCAAGCAGCTTCGGCGCCCACGATCGCGCTGCTGGATGCAGACGACTACTGGACGGCGGATCATTTGAGCGATGTTCTCACGACCCTCGACTCTGAGGGCGCCGACATCGCGCACTCGGGGTGCATTCTTTTCGATCATCACTCAGGCGCGGAGATCGAGCGGCGCGCGCCCACCGCTGCGGACGTCGGCGACTTCCTTCTGGCGCTCTACGCGCACACTTACATCATCCAGCCCTCCACGGTGGCGATTCGCAGAAGCGTGTTCGATCGCATCGGCTATTTCGATTCTTCCTTTCGGATCTGCGACGATATGGAGTTCTGGTTCCGAGCGGCGCGGGCGGGTCTTCGATTTGCCTATACCGGCAGGGAGAGCTGTTTTTACCGGAAACATGGCGACTCCCTCTCTGCTCGCGGTGCGGAAACAGTCGCCGAAACCGCGCAGGTTTACTTGAAACACATTGATTGGCCGGTGCGGCCCCGTGCCGAGCGGCGCATGGCGGCGGCCGCGGCCTTCTCGAATGCTGGCCGAATGTTCTTCCGGCAGTCTCCTGGGCAAGCTGCTCGGAATTTTTTCGAAGCATGGAAGCTGCAGCCCTCCCGGGTCCCGGAGCTTGCCTTCGCCGGCGCAGCTTGGGCGCGACACCTTGCGCAGGGCGCGGGCTGAAGTCCGCTTAAGATTCGCGAGCGCACCGGATGGGTTCCATTGTCTGCACCCTCTTTGAAGGGAACTACCACTATGGCGTTGGGGCGCTGGCGAATTCGCTCTACACCCATGGCTTCCGCGGGTGCATTTGGGCTGGGTTTCGTGGTGAACTGCCGCCTTGGGCGCAGCCGCTCGTCGAGAGTCACGGATACGCTTCCTTCCAAGTCGCTGATGGTTGCGAAATCCGCTTTGTCCGCCTCGAGACGGAGCGGCATCTGACTAACTATAAGCCGGAGTTCATGCTCGACCTGTTCGAGCGACTCGATCCTTCGGCGAAAGCGGCGTTTTACTTCGATCCCGACATTGTGGTGAAATGCCGGTGGAGCTTTTTCGCAGAATGGGCGCAGTGCGGAGTCGCGCTTTGCGAAGATATCAACTCGCCGATGCCGACCTCGCATCCCATCCGGCATCGATGGCGAGCTTTCGCCCGAGGCGCCAATCTGGAGCTGAACCGTCCGACGGACGTGTATGTGAACGGTGGGTTTGTGGGCGTCCGGCGCAGCGAGATGGGGTTCCTCACCTTGTGGCGCGGCATGATCGATGCCATCGAGAAGGAAACCGGCGAGTGCGGGAAGCTGATGATCGAACGCCGACCTGCTGCCTTTTACAGTGCAGATCAAGACGGGCTCAACATGGTGATCATGTCGGACAAGTTCGAGCTCAGCCTGATCGGCAAGGAAGGGATGGATTTCATCCCGGGGGGCTACACCATGTCGCACGCGGCTGGCGGCGCGAAGCCGTGGCGGAAACGGATGCTGGCAAGCGCCCTTCGTGGAGTGCCGCCCAACCTCGCGGACAAAGGTTACTGGCGCCACGTCGCGAGTCCCATTTGTCTCTATTCACCGCTCCGTCGCGCGTGGCACGCCTTCGCGTTGAAGCTTGGAGCAGTGCTTGGGCGGTGTTTGAAGCGAACTTGAGGCGCGTTCGTGCCAGTGGGGAATTTCTCCCCCTCTGCGCGGGACGCAGAGCACTGGCCCGAGGGCTGCTATCTCACGGGTGAGATGGAGCCCGCGGACCTCAAATCACCAGGAGCGAAATCTCCATTGCCGAGGCGATGAGGATTACCTTCCTCTGTGCGGGTGCGGAGCCTCGCGGCGATGGCGTCGGCGACTATACACGCGCGCTGGCTGGACAGCTCGAGGAGTCGGGTCACGCGACCCGGATCCTCGCACTGAATGACCGGTCCGGCGGAAGCGACGGACTCGCCGAGCGGCGATTCAGCGCGTCCGTGCCGTGGGATGCGCGGGTGGGCCTCGCGGCGGAAGCGGTGCGCGACTTCGATCCGGATCTCGTGAGCGTGCAGCTCGTCCCGTATGGCTTTCATCCCAAAGGGCTTTGTTTTCAAACCGCGCGCGGGCTTCGGTCGATCATCGGCGGACGCCGCACGCAGCTGATGCTGCACGAGCTTTGGATCGGCGAGGCGGAGGAATACGGGTGGAAAGATCGGGTGATCGGCAGGGTGCAGAAACACCTCGTGCTGGATCTGGTGCGCCAACTTCGCCCCGCGGTGGTGCACACGAGCAACCCCGTCTACCGCGCGTTACTCCACCGCAATGAGGTCGCGGCTGATGAATTGCCGCTTTTTGGCAACGTTCCCATTTCAGACGATTCGGATCGCGGCTGGCTGGTGAAGCGCCTCAGCAGCGAGCAGCGGTCGAACCTGCTTCTCCTTGGTCTCTTCGGAACGATCCATCCGCAATGGTCGGCGGAGCGCTTGCTCGCCGGGTGTGCCGCGGGCGGGAGAAAGCCCGTAATCTTGAGTATCGGCCGGATTGGCGACCCAGGCGCAGAGATTCTGCGACACACCCAGGAGCGCCACGGCGTTCGCTGCATGGAGCTCGGTGAGCAGCCGAGCAACCGTATTTCGCAGTTCCTGCACGAGGTCGATCTCGGGGTCGCAACTTCACCGTGGGCGCTGATTGGGAAGAGCGGGACGGTGGCGGCGATGCTGGAGCACGGGCTGCCGGTGGTGGCGACGCGCGAGGATTGGAAGTTGCGCGTGGGGACAACGCCCGAGCCGGCGCCGCATCCGTTGCTCTTCAGACTAAACGAGCGCTTCTCCGCCGCGTTGCGAGCTGGACTGCCGCGCGTGCCGAAGAGTTCGCGCCTGCCGGAGGTCGCAGCCGAGTTTCTCGCGAGTGTGGGTGATCGGTCGGGTCGGAAACTGGAGTTGGCCGCATGAGGAGCATCCTCATTTACACTCCGCAGATGGCGGCGATCGGCGGGATGGAGACGCACCTCGTCGAGTTGGCGATGCTGTTGTCGGGCAACGCGTGGGCGGTGACGCTGCTCACGACGAGCAATTCGTTGAACGACGGGAGCCGGCAGCAATGTGTGGAGGCGGGGGTGAAACTGCTGGAAATGCCCGTCGCGCGGGAGCTGGCGGGAAAGTTCGCAAAGCTCGGCTGGCTTTGTGCGCAGGTCGGCAAACTCCGGCGAAAACGCTGGGACGTGATTTACACGAACGGGCAGGGGAGTCTTGCAGCGGTCGTCTGGCTCGCAGCGCGGCTCTCGACCCGCCTCGTTCATCATCATCACACCTCGGCCGATCGGGACGAGCAAACGACCTGGGCCTCGAGCTTCCGCTGGCTCTTGAAGCGGGCGCCGCGTCTGATCGCGTGCTCGGAGGAAACGCGTTCGAACTTGCGCGAAGCAGGGTGCCGGCAGGGGATCGAGAAGCTATTTTATCTCATCCCGGACCTTGCCACGCCGGTGGCAGATCAGGCCGAAACTGGTCCCGTTGGCGCGCGACCGCTTCGCTTCGGGTTCGTCGGCCGCCTGGTCAGCACCAAAGGGATCGATCTCATCGTGCGGCTGAGCCAGGACCCGCAGCTCGCAGGAGTCGAATGGCACCTCCACGGCGAAGGCGAGGAAACCACGGCTCTGCCGCAGACCCCGAACCTCACCTTTCATGGCCCCTATCGCGGAGTCACGGCGCTGCGAAGCATTCACTCCCGACTCGATGCGGTCGTGTTGTTCTCGCGCCATACAGAGGGAATGCCGCTCTCGCTGATTGAAGCGATGGCGTCCGGATTGCCGTGGATTGCGACTGATCGCGGCGGCACTCGCGAGCTCGCGGTCTCGGACAGCGATTCCATTCTGCTCAAGCGCGACTTTGACTACAGCGATGCCAAATCGGCGGTGCTCGAGCTGGCTTCGCGGCTGCGCGCCGGCGCCACGTCGCGGGCCGGGCAACGGGCGGCTTTCAAGCAGATGCTGGCGCGCGACATCGTGGCCGCGAAATGGCTGGCGTTCTTCGCACCGGCTCAGACCGAGGCCGTATGTCCGGCTCCGATGAGCGCGCACCCGGAGGCAGCCTGAGAATGGTTGCCGTCACGCACCCCACCGGAAACGCCAACGTGCGAGCCGTGCTCAACGGCTTGCATCGCGCGGGGCAGCTTTCGGAGTTTTACACCTCGCTCGGGGTTGCGAAAGCCAGCCCCTGGCTTCGTGCGTTGCCATCTGCCGTGCGGCGTCAGCTTCACCGGCGCGCCTACGATTTGCCCGTGGGGATGCTCAAAGTGCATCCGGTTCGGGAGGCCGTGCGGCTGGCCTCGGCGAGCATCCCGTGGTTTCCGCCGAGCGCGCGGGAGGTCGATGCGGTTTACCGGAGCCTCGACCGCTCCCTCGCCAAGGTCATCGCGCAAGAACGCCTCGCTCCCGGCACGGACACGATCTACGCCTACGAGGATGGCTGCCGCGATGCCTTCCTCGCCGCACGCGATCAGGGGCTTCGCTGCTGCTACGATCTGCCGATCGGTTACTGGAGAAAGGCGCGAATTCTTTTCGAGGAAGAAGCCAGGCTGCAGCCGGAGTGGGCGATGACCCTGACGGGGCTCGCCGACTCTCCGGAAAAGCTCGCCCGCAAAGACGAAGAGCTGGCGCTTGCCGGCACGATCCTCGTCGCGAGTTCCTTTACGCGCTCGACGCTCGATCTCGCGCCGGCGGTGAGCGCACCGGTATCAGTGATTCCTTACGGCGCTCCCGCGCCGGTCGAACGCCTCCGCCGCGCGGGCCGTTCGTCGGATCCCCTGCGCGTGCTCTTTGTCGGCGGGCTGAGCCAGCGCAAAGGGCTATCGTATCTCTTCCAGGCCATGAACCGCATGGGGCCTGCGGCTACGCTCACGGTCATCGGGCGCCGACCGAACGACTGTGCCGCGCTGGACCGCAATCTCAGCCGCCACACCTGGATTCCCTCGCTGCCGCACGCCGACGTGCTCGAGACGATGCGCGAACACGACGTGCTCGTTTTCCCTTCTTTGTTTGAGGGATTCGGTTTGGTGATCCTCGAAGCGCTCGCGCAGGGGCTGCCCGTCATCACCACGCCGCACACGGGCGGTCCCGACGTCCTGACCGACGGAGAAGATGGCTTCATCATTCCGATCCGCTCGGCCGCGGCCATCGAAGAGAAGCTCGCCTTGCTCTCGCGGGACCGGGCGCTGCATGAAGCCATGCGTCAGCACGCTCTGCGCACCGCGGCACGGCATACCTGGACCCGCTACGGCGATCGCGTCGCGGAACTCATCTGCAGCCCGAGTGAACGCGCCCTCCCGCTTCCGCCCGCTTATGCCGCCTGACCAATTCCAAAACATTCGGCGGCTAATCTGGCTCTATTTCGGGCTCCTGATTTTCGAGGGAGTGCTGCGCAAATGGGTGGTGCCGAGCCTCTCGAGCGTCCTGCTCCTCGCGCGCGATCCGGTGGTCATTGCGATTTACGCCCTCGCCCTTCGGCAGGGCATTTTTCCGCTCAACCGCGCGGTCGCGTCGCTGGGGGTGCTTTGCCTCGGCATGTTCGCCGCCGCGCTTTTCGCGTCGCACGGGAGTCACATCGTCACCCTGTATGGGCTGCGCGCGAATTTCCTGCACCTGCCGCTGATCTTCATCATGGCCCAGGTGTTGACCCGCGACGACGTTGAACGGTTTGGGAAAGCGGTGCTCGTGCTCGCCGTGCCGATGACCATGTTGATGGTCGCGCAGTTTCGCGCGGGCCCGGACGCCTTCATCAATGCCACCGCGGGGGGCGGCGAAGGCGAGCAGCTTCGCGGGGCCATGGGCAAGATCAGGCCACCGGGGTTCTTCTCGTTCATCACCGGCGCGGCTCAGTTTCTCACCCTGCTCAGCGCGTTCGTTTTCTACGGACTGCTCAATCGGCGGTTCATTTCGCCGTGGCTCTTGAATGGCGCGGCGTTCGCGCTGGTCGTGGCGCTCGCAGTTTCCACCAGCCGGCTGGCGGTGGGTTCCGTGGCGTTTGTCGCCGCGGGTTTGGTGGTGATTTGCTGCATGGATCGAAGGCTGATCCAGCAGACCGCGCGTGCCTTCGTGGTCATCGCGGTGCTGATCGTGGCGGCGTCCGCCTTCAGCTACTTCCGTGAAGGGATGGAGGTGTTCGAGGTTCGCGCCAATGAGACGGGCGACACCGAACTGGGGGTGAAGGGCGCGAGTCAGGGGCTGGTCACGCGCTGGTTTGGCGACATCAGCGGCGGCCTCGATCTGGTGGCGACCGCGCCACTTCTTGGCTGGGGGGTCGGGCTAGGCACGAATGTGGGCGCGCAATTCACGACCGGCTCGCTGGGGTTCCTGCTCGCGGAAGGGGAATGGTCGCGCGTGATCCTCGAAGCCGGGCCAATCCTTGGCCTTGGCTATCTTGGGTTCCGGGTGGCGATCGCTGGCTGGCTCTTTCTTCTCGGGTTGCGAGCGGCGCGCGAAGGTCAGCCACTGCCGCTCCTGCTGACGGGCGCTTCGGGTTTGCTCTGGATTACCGGCCAGTTTGGGCAGACGACGACGCTCGGCTTCGCGGTGTTCGGCGCAGGCTTGGCGCTCGCCGCGTTGCGCGCGCCGGAAAACGACGACGAGGACGAGGACGCTGACGAGGACGAACCCTCCGCTGAAGCAACACGCCCCGAATTTGTCCCGGCGTCGGGTGGCCGGATGGAATGGTAGCCGCTAAGAAGCTATGCGCCTGCTCCATTGCATCCATTCCCTGAACCCGGCCGGGGGCGGACCGCCCGAGGCGCTGCGGCTCTTGGCGAATGTGCTGCGCGAGATGGGACACGTGGTCGAGATCGTCTCGCTCGATCCTCCAGGCTCACCCTGGCTGGAGGCGTTTGGCGCGCCGGTCGAGGCGCTGGGCCTTTCATCCTCCCGCTACGGCTACACGCCGGCCTTGGTGCCATGGCTCCAGCGGAATGCGGCGCGATTCGACGCCGTGGTCGTCCACGGGATCTGGCAATATCACAGCCTCGGCGTCTGGCTGGCGCTGCGCAAAACCAACCTGCCATACTTCGTTTTCCCCCACGGGATGCTCGATCCCTGGTTCAAGCGCACCTATCCGCTGAAGCATCTCAAGAAGTGGCTGTATTGGCCGTGGGCGGAGTATCGCGTCTTGCGTGACGCCCGGGCAGTTCTCTTTACCTGCGAAGAGGAACGCCGCCTCGCCCGCCAATCCTTCGCGCTGTATCGGTGCCGGGAGCGCGTGGTGAGCTACGGCACGCTCGCGCCGACGGGCGATGCGGTGGGACAGCGCGACGCTTTTGCACGGCAGTTCCCAACGCTGAAAGGCAAACGCCTGCTCCTTTTCCTTGGTCGGCTCCATGAGAAAAAGGGGTGCGATCTCCTGCTGCGCGCATTCGGGGAAGTCGCCCGCGCCCATGCAGATGGGGAAGATCTGCACCTGATGCTGGCGGGGCCGTTTGCGAATGCCCGCTACGAGGCCGCGCTGACCAAGCTCGCCGCCGAGGTGTGCCCCCCAGGCTCAGTCACTTTTCCCGGCATGCTCTCGGGAGACCTCAGGTGGGGCGCTTTCCGCTCTGCTGAGGCGTTCGTCTTGCCATCACATCAGGAGAATTTCGGCATCGCCGTCGCGGAGGCGCTGGCGTGTGAACTTCCCGTGCTCATCTCGAGGGAAGTGAACATCTGGCGCGAGATCGCGGACGACGGCGCCGGGCTTGTCGAGAACGACGATCTTGCCGGGACCTGTTCATTGCTGCAGCGCTGGTTGAGCCTCGAATCCGGTGAGCGGGACGCCATGCGGACGCGGGCACGGGCCTGCTTTGCCCAGCGCTTCGAGCTCGCGCGTGCCGCCGAAAGCCTCATCCGAGTGGTTGCCGACACCTCGGATCGCAAACCGCTGACGGCGCTCGAGTTCGAAAAGGTTCCAGGATGAGGATCACCATCGTGCAAGGCGCCTTTTTTCCGGTGCCGGCGCTGCTCGGCGGCGCGGTCGAAAAGATCTGGTTTGTGCTCGGACAGCGTTTCGCCGCAGCCGGGCATGCGGTCACGCACGTCTCGCGGCGTTACGCTGAACTTCCGGAATGCGAAACGATCGGCGGCGTGCAGCACATCCGCGTCCGGGGATTTGCCGCCACCAACTCGTCCCTGCTGCTGAAGGCGAGGGACCTGATCTACTCCCTCCGCGCGCGGCTGGTCCTCCCGCCCGCCGACATTCTCGTCACGAACACTTTCTGGATGCCGCTCCTCATGCGCTCGCGGAGCGCCGGTGCGCTGTATGTCCATGTCCAGCGTTACCCGAAAAAGCAAATGGGGCTCTACGCGCACGCCGCGCGCATTCAGACAGTTTCCGGCGTCATCGAACGCGCGATCCACGAGCAGGCGCCACAGCTTCGATCCAAGGTGCGGGTGATTCCAAACCCGTTGCCGGGGGACGTCCCACCTCCGGGCGGGGCGAAGGACAAGGTGCTCCTTTTCGCGGGTCGGATACACCCGGAAAAGGGCCTCTTGCTTCTCGTCGAAGCGTTCGCCTTGCTGCGCAAAAGCTGTCCGGAGGCTCGCGAATGGCGCTTGCAGCTCGTCGGCCCCTGGCGCGCCGAAGAGGGCGGGGCAGGGGAAGCGTTCCGCGACTCGCTCAGCGGTCCGAACGTCGAGTTGGCTGGGCCAGTTTTCGACGCCGACCGGCTGCGTGACATCTACGCTCGCGCGGCGATCTTCGTCTATCCGTCGCTGGCCGATCGAGGCGAAGCATCGCCCGTCGCGCCGCTTGAAGCCATGGCCGCCGGTTGCGCCCCGGTGCTGTCCGATCTCGCTTGTTTCGCCGACTACGCACAGGCCGACGAAAACGCGGTGCTCTTCGATCACCGCAGCCCCAACCCCGCGGCGAGTCTGGCCGCGGCGCTGAGCGCGTTGATTCGCGACCCAGCGCGCCGGCAGCAACTGGGCGAGAGCGCCGCTCGCACCGCTCGCCGATTCACGCCCGAAAAAGTCGCCGCCATGTATCTCGAAGATTTCGGAACCCTGCTCGATGAGCGCTGACCTCAAAACCTTCGCGCAGGTGACAGCCTATGCGTCCCCGTGGACGCTGGATCAGCGCGTGCGGATGCTCCTTTGGGAAAGCTGCTGGAACCTGTTCTGCGCGTGGACTCCGAAGCCGTTGAACGCGTGGCGACTCTTTTGGCTGCGGCTCTTCGGCGCGACGATCCACGGTCGCCCGTTCGTTCACCAGCGCGCCCGCGTGCAGATCCCCTGGAATCTCACCCTGCACCACCGCGCCTGCCTCGGCGACGGCGCCGTCGCCTACAGCCTCGGCGCGATTGAGATCGGAGAACACGCCACCATCGCGCAAGAGGCGTATCTTTGCACCGGCACGCACGATTTCGCCGATGTCACCCGACCGCTGCAAACGGCGAAGATTACGATCGAGGAGAACGCTTTCATCGGAGCGCGTGCGTTTGTCCTGCCGGGGATCACCATCGGCGCTGGGGCGGTCGTCGGAGCTTGCGCGGTCGTCACCCGTCATGTGCCGCCTGGCGCGGTCGTCGCCGGCAATCCGGCGAGGAGGATCGGGCACGATGTCTAAGGCACACTCCATCTCCTCTGCGGCGCGTCACCGCCGAACCTTCAGCTCCAGCCCGGCTCGAGAAGCGGATGCGCCACCGACACGGACGGCGGTTGCCCGGCAAGCGGTGTCCACGTTGACCATCCTGCTCGTCGGAAACTACCTGACGGATCAGCAGCAGAGCATGCAGCTTTTCGCCGAGCTTCTCGCGCGGGAACTCCCACAATGCGACGCCACGGCGCGCGTCGAAATCGTCCGGCCGGAGCCGTTCTTCGGCCGTCTCAAGCCCTCTGCGGAGGGCCTGGGGAAGTGGCTCGGTTACCTTGATAAATTCGTGCTCTTCCCATGGCGCCTGCGCCGAAAGATCGCCGCGCTAAAACGGTCGGGCGCCAGCTTCGTGGTGCATCTCTGCGATCATTCGAGCGCGCCTTACAGCCGTTATCTACAAGACGTCCCGCATGTCGTGACGTGCCACGACATGTTCGCCATCCGGTCGGCGCTCGGGGAAGTTCCCGCCAACCTTCCTGGCTGGAGCGGCCGCCTTTATCAGTCGCTCATCTTGCGCGGGCTGAAAGCGACCGGGCATGCAGTGTGTGTTTCGGAGCAAACGCGCGACGAGTTCCTGCGCGTGGCTGCGTTCCCGGCGGAACGCGCCACGCTCATCCCGATGGGATTGAACCGGCCCTTTTGGTCTACGCCCCTGCCCGAGCGACGCGCTTGTCTGGAGAAATTGCTCGGCGACTCCGCAACCCGCTACCTCCTCCATGTGGGCGGCAACCAGTGGTATAAGAATCGGATGGGCGTGCTGCAGATCTACGCGGCGCTCAGGAAGACCAATGCAGTCATGCCGAAGCTCGTGCTTGCCGGGAAGCCGCTCTGTCACGAAATGCGCGCCTTCCTGGAATGGCACCGCGACCTCGCCAGGGACGTATACGTGCTGACGGACGTCGCGGACGATGAGCTTCGCGCCCTCTATTCAGGCGCCGAGTTGCTGCTCTTCCCCTCGCTTGCCGAGGGCTTTGGCTGGCCCGTGATCGAGGCACAGGCGTGCGGTTGCCGGGTCGTCACCAGCGATCGCGCGCCGCTCACCGAGCACGGCAGCGACGCTGCGGTTTACGTCGATCCGGACTATCCGAAAGCCGCTGCGGTCATCGTGCGCAGCGTTCTGGAGGAGACCGCTCCTCAGCGCGAGGCCCGGATTCGCCGCGGACTCCAGAACGCCGAGCGGTTCTCCGCTGCACAGATGATCCGCAGCTATCTCGCAACTTACCGGACCCTGATTTCATGACCGCGCGGAAAG
>Ga0136611_10001674_pt1 | contig 15449 bp, 15 predicted proteins | sample AntDrymUQ2232306_2_FD_106645 | JGI IMG/M metagenome (GOLD analysis project Ga0136611, IMG submission 106645) | Polar desert sand microbial communities from Dry Valleys, Antarctica - metaG UQ223 (23.06) | ecosystem: Environmental > Terrestrial > Soil > Desert | place: Antarctica: Dry Valley...
GCGAGGTCATGCTTCGGCACACGGCCATCGGCTTCAACTTCATCGACACCTATCACCGGACCGGCGTCTATCCGGGCGCGCTGCCCGCCGGTCTGGGGCTCGAAGCCGCCGGGATCATCGAGGCGGTGGGGGAGGGGGTAACCGGTTTCTCACCCGGGGATCGGGCAGCGACCTTCGGCCCCGAGCGCGGCGCTTATGCGACGGCCCGCGTCCTGACGGCGCGGAGCCTGTTCAAGCTGCCGGCGGAAATCGACGACGAGACTGCGGCAGCAGTGCTGCTCAAGGGATGCACGGTGGAGTTCCTGGTTGAACGCTGCGCCCGCGTCGAGCCGGGCTGGTCAATTCTCGTCCATGCTGCGGCGGGAGGCGTGGGGCTGATCCTCGTCCAGTGGCTGAAGGCGATCGGCGCGCGAGTCATCGGGACGGTGGGGAGCGAGGACAAGGTCGGGGCGGCGCGAGAGGCGGGCTGCGAAGAAGTGGTCCTCTATCGCGAAGAGGACACGGCAGCGCGGGTGCGGCAGATCACCGGCGGCGAGGGCGTCCGCGTGACGTTTGACGGCGTCGGCAAGGCCACGTTCGGCAGTTCGATCGACGCGACCGGGCGACGCGGGCTGCTGGTGAGCTATGGGAATGCGAGCGGCACCGTCGGCGAGGTCGATTTCGGCATCCTCGCTCGCAAGGGATCGCTGTTCACCACGCGGCCGACCCTGTTCGATTATTATGCGGACCCGGTGGAGCGCGAGCGCGGCGCGGCACGGCTGTTCGAAATGATCCGGACAGGCGCCCTGTCAGTGACGATCGGCCACCGCTACCGGCTGGAGGACGCCGCGCGGGCGCACGAGGACGCGGAGCAGCGAAGGACGCAAGGGGCAATCCTGCACATTCCCTAGAATGCGTCCAGGTGGAATCACCTGACGCATCGGAAAGCACGGCCATTAAAAGAACAATAGGCTCGTTCCCGGTTCGGCATAATCGTGAACCTGTCTAGAGCAAGGTGCGCCAAGTGTGAAACGTCACCCCGGACTTGATCCGGGGTCCACCTTTGCTGACCGCAGCCTCCTAATAGAAGAGCAGGTGGATGCCGGATCAAGTCCGGCATGACGAAGTGGGTCCGATTTCGAGCAGTTTGCTCTAGCGAGCCGCGCTCACCAGTTCCTGCCGCCTACGAGAGTGCCCGCGACGGGCAGGAAGCGCGCGATGCGAACGTCCCGCCAGACGCCGGCGCGATGATACGGGTCGTTTTCGATGTGCTGCCTCGCCTCCACTTCGGTCTCGACCGCAAAGACGATCAGCGATCCGATTGTCTCACCGGCCTCGTCCTTCAGCGGCCCGCCGATGAGCAGCTTCTCCATCACCTGCTCGACATAGGCCAGGTGCGCCTTGAGATGCTCCCGCCTCGGCTCGTCGGCGCCTGGAGCATCGATGCAATACGCCGCGAAGGCGGAGATCTGGCGGATCATTCGAGCTCGACCAGTTCGATCAGCTCCCCGGCAGATCCAATCAGGGTCGCAGCGCGCCGGTCGGCGTAGAGCGGGCCGGATCGGCGGGCGGGCGGGGCGATGAAGCAGAGGCCGAGCTCGTCCAGGCTGCGGACGGCGAGCGTCACGATCGCATTGCCGGGCGGAAGCATTCCGTCGTGCCTCGGCCGCTCGGTCGCCGCCTCCGGATAGCCGTCGACCTCGACGATCGGCATCCGTCCACTCTGCACCATCGTGATCGTCGATTGGGTGCCGTCGGCCAATCCGAAGGCCGCGTTGATCATGGTGTAATTGAGCGTGTAGCTGCCGCCCTCTTCGAGCCGCAGCCGGTGTTTGAGATGCTGAAGCGTCTCGGGGCGGTCGGGCGTGGCGAGGATCACGATGAAGATATGGTCCACCTCCGACTGCGCCTTGGGCAGGTCCGAGGAGGGAGTGTCCATCGCCACTTCATTGAAATAGAGCATCTCCCGCCCGCGCCCGAGCACCTGCATCGGCACGAAATAGGGAAGCCCCTCGATCGGCTTGGGCGGGCCGACGGTCTCGAAGCCGCTGCCCTTGACGCGTTCGGCAAGGCCGTAGACGTCCTTGACCGTAAGCTCGAACGCAGCCCAGCCGAAGGTGCGGGTTGGGGTGAAGCGCTCGTGCAGCGGCGCCTCGATCAGGCGGACGAAGGATGGGACGCCGCTCCGTGGTTGCAGCAGGGCATAAGCCCGGCCAGCCGAAGCGGGCGCGCTCCAGCTGGCGGCGAGATCGTCCGGCACAGTGCTGCGCTCGACGAGATCGAGGCCGAGGAGATCGCGATAGTCGCCGAGCGCGGCATCGAGATCGGGGGTAGCGACGGTGCCGCATTTGATCCGGCCGTGCCTGTCGAAGCTCATCCTATCGGCTCCTGAATTGGGCTTTGCGCTTGGCGAGAAAGGCGCCGACGCCTTCGTCGAAATCCTCGCCCTCGAACGCTGCGTCGAACTGCCGCAGCGTCTCCTCGTCATCCTCCGCTTGCCCGTCGAGGATCCGGCGGATCATCGTCTTCGACGAGGCGATGCTGTGTGGGGAAGCTTCCGCGATAGCGCCGGCCAACGCCGCGGCCTCACCCGGGGCATCTTCGGCGAGAATGTCGATGAGGCCGATCCGCGCCGCCTCGACGGCATCGAACTTCTCGGCGGTGAACAGGATTCGCTTGGCTTGCGACGGGCCGACCAGGTCAACCAGCAGCTTGGTATCGTGGAGCGAATAGACGAGGCCGAGCTTGGCGGACGTGATCGCGAAGCGGGCGCGGGGTCCGGCGACGCGGAGATCGCATGCGATCGCCAGCCCGCAGCCGCCGCCGACGCAAACGCCCTCGACGATCGCGATGGTCGGTTTTTCCGCTCGAGCGAGCTCATATTGGGCGCGACGGATCGCCGCCTGATTTCGCTTCCGCCAGTGCGGGTCTCGTGCACCGGCCGAGAATTCGGCGATGTCGGCCCCGGCGGAGAAGATCCCCGGCACTGCCGACTGAAGGACCAGCACCCGGATCACTGGATCGCCCATCGCGTCGGCGACGAGGCCGGGAAGCGCCTCCCACATCTCCTGCGTGAACGCGTTCTTCTTTTCGGCGCGGTCGATCAGCAGCCGCGCGGTCGGGCCCTCCCGCTCCAGGCGAACCGCACCCGTCATGCCGGCTGCACCTTGGCAAAATGCTCGGCGATCTGGCGGCGCGAGGCGATCCACACGTCGGGCTTGGAGGTGACGTGGCGGAGGAACTCCTCAAGTGCCCAGAACCGGCCGGGACGGCCGATTATGCGGAGATGGAGCCCGAGCGACATCATCTTCGGGCTGCCTTCCTCGCCTTCGCGGAGGAGCTGGTCGAATGTGCGCGTGGCGTAGTCGAGCCACTGCACCGGCGTCATCGCCGGGTCCGTCCACATCTTCATGTCGTTCGTGTCGAGCTGATAGGGTACGATGACGATCGGCTTCCCCGGCACCGTCGCGCGATCCCAAAAAGGTACGTCGCCCGAATAATCGTCCATATGATAGGTGAAGCCGCGCTGGATCAGCAGCCGGCGCGTATTGTCCGTGTGAAGGTAGCGGCTGAGCCAGCCGTAAGGCCGTACCCCAACGCAACGCTCGATCGAGGCGACCGCCTTGTCGATGAACTCGCTCTCATGCGCTTCGTCCATCTTGAACTGGTGCACCCAGCGGTAGCCGTGGCTGACCGGCTCGTGGCCGAGTTCGGCGATCGCTTCGGCGATCTCCGGATAATTCTCGAGGCTCATCGCCGCCACCGTCCAGCTCGCCATCACATTGTGCTCGCGCAGCAGCTTTACCACGCGCGGCGCGCCGGCCTTGATCCCGTAGAGGTAATTGGATTCGTTGCCGTAGTTGCGGATCGGGGCCTTGACGTGGATGCCGAGCTCGTCGACCGGCTCCATGCCCTTGTCGCCGCGCGCGACACTCATCTCCGAGCCTTCCTCGACATTGACGACGATCGACAGCGCGATCTTCGCTCCGCCGGGCCAGTCGATCCTTTCCTCCCGCATCAGTGCATTTCCTCGCCGCCGGAGACGTTGAGCGCCTCGCCGGTCACGTAACAAGCGTCATCGGACGCGAGCCACGCACAGGTCGCTGCCGTGTCGCTGGGGAGGCCCGGCCTCCCCAGCGGGTTCCGCTTGGCCATGTTGGCGAGATACGCTTCGACGCTGTCGAAACCGAGCAGCTTCGAGAAATATTCGTTCTGCTTCGCGCCCAGTCCGGTAGTGACGTGATTGGGGCAGACTGCGTTGACGGTGATGGCATGGGCACCGAGCTCGACCGCGCTGGCGCGGGTGAGGCCCACCAGCCCGTGCTTCGAGCTCACATAGGCCGGCAGGTGGGGGAAGCCCGTCTTCGCGGCCTGGCTGGCGATATTGATGATCCGCCCGCCTTTTCCCCGCTCGATCATCGCCCGCGCCGCGGCCTGGGTGCAGTAAAAGGCGCCCGAGAGGTTGACGCCGATCACGAGATCCCAATCGGCTGGATCGACTTCGAGCAGCGGTTTCATCATGAAGCCGATCCCCGCATTGTTGACGAATATGTCGACGCCGCCAAATGCCTCCGCGGCCTGAGCGAGGAGGCTCCGGCATTGCGCCGCATCGCTGACGTCGCAGGCGATTGCCGCCACCTTCGCGCCGCGCCCGCGAAGCTCCTCCGCCACCTGGTCGGCTTCGGCATCGATCTCGCGATCGGAGACGACGCAATTGGCGTTCTCGTCAGCGAAGCGCTGCAGGATAGCCTGGCCGAGCCCCCGCTGCCGGCCTGAGCCGGTGACAACGATGGTCTTCCCCTCGAAGCGCATCATGCGATCGCTTCCGTGGTGATGAAGAGCGGGTTGTCCGCGTAGCGCTGGAATTCGGCGGCGACCTCCTGGACGCGCTCGTTCGAGACGTCGGTGAGGAATTCGTCCATGCCCTTGATGTCGATGACCTCGATATAGCCATAAGGCGGCTTCGCGTCGGTCCCGAACAGGCCGGTGGTGCGATAGACCTGGAAGTCATCGATCGAGACAAGCGCTCGGACGCCTGGAATATCACGCGTGCGGGCCCATTCCTCATAGTCCGCCGCATCGACTCCCGGCTTCAGATTGAACAGCACGATGATGCGCATGCGTGTCTCCCTTCTAGAATGATGGTGGGCGGATCCATCCGCCGAGATGCGGCTCGAGACGCTTGGCAAGCTCGATCAGGCCTAGCTCGTTCCCGGCGGCCCCCACGAGTTGAACCGCAACCGGCATCCCCTGCTCGTCATGACCGGCTGGGATCGACAGGGCCGGTAAGCCGGAGATGCTCGCAAGCGCGGTGAAATCCGCCTGGTTCGCGGGAGCGCGGCTCCCGTGGAGGAAGCTCGCCTGAGGTGCGGTGGGGAGCAGGAGGGCATTGTCGCTCACCGCACCGCGTATCTTATCGCTGGCTTCCGCGAGGAGCTCAGCGCCTGCGGAGAGCCGATTGGTGCTGCAGCCGGCGCCGTATTCGAGGAGGAACAGCAGACTCTCCGAAAACCCGCTGGCATTGGTCTCCCGCAGCGCCTGCAGGCGACCTCCGAGTTCTCGTGCGGCTGCGACGAACCCGGCGACACGGATCGGCTGTAGATCCAGCTCAAGCCGCTCCTCGACAGGCACACCTTGAGTGCGGAGTGCGGACAAAGCACGCTCATAGGCGGAGATTACCGCCGGCTCCGAGCAAACGCCGCCGAGATCCTTCAGCGTCGAGACCTGCGCGATCGCCCGGGGCTCGCCGACGTCGGCCAAGGTCCGGAATATCGCCTCCAGATCGCCGAGCGACCGGGCGAGGGGGCCGATCGTGTCGAAGCCCTCTGCCACCAGCTCCAGTCCTTGCTGGGAGACGGCACCGGCGGTGGGCTTCAGCCCGTAGACGCCGCAATAGGCCGCCGGGATTCGGACGGATCCGAGCGTATCGGTGCCGATGCTGGCGGCGCAGAGGCCGGCAGCGACGGCAATGCCGCTTCCCCCCGACGAGCCGCCAGGCGTGCGTTGCTCGCCATGGGGGTTGATCGCCCTGCCGAACCAAGGATTGTCGTTGTCGGCGCCAAGCGCCGCCTCATGCATGTTGAGCGTGCCGAGGATGATTGCTCCAGCCTCCCGCAGCCGTGCCACGGCGTCCGCGTCCTGACGTGCGACAATCCCTCTTCGAGCGTCCATGCCGGCGCTTGTCTCCAGGCCCTTCACTTCGACATTGGCTTTGACCGCGATCGGAATGCCTTCGAGCGCCCGATCCGTTGCGGCCGCGATGCGACCGCCGCTGTCGGCCGCCGCCTGACGCGCACCTTTCGCATCCACTTCGATGAAGGCGCGGAGTTTCGGATCGAGCTGCTCGATCCGCGCGAGAAGGTGCGCCACGACGTCCGTCGGCGTAAACGCTCGCGCAGCATAGCCTGCGGCGAGTTCGGCAACGCCGAGGCGGTGGAGCGGCTGGTTCACAGGCGCCGCTCGTCGATCAGCCGGATGGGCTTCTGACGGACGTCGATCTGGGTGTCGGAAGCGGTTTGGCCGGGGGCGACGAGCGCCACCACGACTTCGATGCCGAGGCCCTGGCGAAGAAGGCCGCAAAGCTGCCCATGATCGGTGCCGCCGCGGCTTTCGACGAGGACGAGCATCTCGTCTCGGCCCGCCTCGTTCCGGCTGACCCGGCAGACATATTCGCCGGTAAGGTCGGCGCGATTCTCGATCAGCGCCCCGATGGCGTGCGGGAAGATGTTGATCCCGCGGAGCTTCACCATATTGTCGCTCCGGCCCTTGAAGCCGGCGATGCGATTGAACACGATCCCGGTGGCATTGGCACCAATGAGCTGATGCGTGACGTCGTGCGTGTTGAAGCGGATACAGGGAGCGACGTCGTCCTTGAACAAGCAGGTGACCACCATGTCACCGGTCTCGCCGAGAGCAACGGCGTGCCCGGTGTCGACGCCGACGAGCTCGAGATATTGCGCGTCCTCCCAGACATAGAGGCCGTCCCGCTCCGGCCCTTCGCCGGCGATCGACCCGGTGTCGCCGACGCCGTACCAGTCGAACGCCTTGGCTCCGCCCCATGCCTGCTCGACGCTGGAGCGATCCTCGGTGCCGAGGTGGCCGCAGATCATCCGGATGTTGATCCGGTCGAGCAGCCCCTCGTCGCGTGCGGTCTCGGCGAGCTTCCGGATATAATCGATAAACCCGACCAGCATTGTCACGCCGAAATCGGCCATCAGCTGAACCTGATTGGCGGACCTCGTTTCGATCCCCGTCCCGGCAGAGAGGAAAAGGCTGTTGGTGAAGTGCGTGACGGCTTCGCGAATATAGTGGCCGCCATTGATCATTCCGTGGCCGTAGACCGACTGGATCACGTCCGACGGCTGGAGCCCCTGCCAGCGATACATGCGGCCGACGAGGAGGTTCGTGATCTCGCGCCCCTTGGGTCCGAAGAGCAAAGCCTGCGGGCGGCCGGTCGTCCCGGACGTCGTATGGAAGATAATTGGCGCTCGATCGTCGCCGCCGATGCCGGCATAGTCGCCATAGGGCGGATGCCCGGCGATCGACGCCATCAGGTCCGACTTGTCGTAGATGGGGAGTTTCGCGATGTCGTGCAGCCCCACAATGTCACCGGGTTCGATGCCATGGGCGCCCCAAAGCCGCTGGTAGAAGGGGATTTGCCAGCCGCGGGCCATGACCCGATTGAACTGACGATCCTGGAGCGCGTGGAGCGCGTCGCGGCTCATCCCGGTATAGCGCTGCACGAACGCGTCGCCGACTGGATAATCCTGCAGCAACTGCCGTGCATCGAAGGCTTCGAAATAGGTGGGAAAGCTCATCGCGGGTCCGTGAAATAGCCGAGTGGATCATCGAAGACTCGTTGGTCTGGTACCTCGCCGGCGAGCTCCCGCGCGAGATCCTGCTTGGCCCTCGATTGCTCGTGCGTCATTGGTGCGTCCGGGCCGCCGAGCATCTGCGCCACGCGTCGCTCGATACTGCTCCCGTCGCGAAGCCTGACGACGATGCGCTGCGGTTCGAGTGCGTTCGGGTCTTCGTTGTCGTCGAGCAATATCGTGAGAGTGCCTGCTCGCTCGGCAAGCACGGGATCGGCAAAGGCATCTTTGGTGAACCGTCGCGAATCGATGCAGCGGTCCTCCAGCATCAGTGCCGTCAGCCAGGGAAGGCAGAGCCGCGCGTAGGAGGCGCTCATCTCGGGCAGCATCGGCCGGTCTACAAGCCGCCGGACGAGGGGCGGAACGTGCGCCTCGACAAATGCGACATCGTCAGCAGAGATCTCACCGGCCCGGAGCAGATCGTCGATCGAGCCGAGTAATGCGTGGCTTGCGCGGCCGGAGGGATAGGGCTTGGTGCTCACCTGTTCGATCAGCCAGGCCGATCCCAAGTGGTTGGTGTAGGCCGAAAGCTCGCCTTCCTCGAACAAGCGGAAATAGCCGAACGGACCCTCCAGCGCCTGGTGGGGCCCACCGAGGCCGGCGCGAACCAGGTCGACGGCGCTGATTGCGGCGCGTGCGGCATTGGCGATCTGAAGCGGGAGAGCCACGGATCCTTCGACATGGGCCTGCATCGTGCCGGCCGCCTGACTGTAAGCGAGGCCGAGGACGTCTTCGAAGCGGCCGATGCGGTCGATGCGCGCGACGGCGAGCGCGGCGCCGATCCCGCCGGCGGTGGCCGGCCGGAAGAAGCGGATCGCGCCGGTGCTGGCGATGCCGAGGCCGGAGGCGATGTCGACGCCCACCGCGAGCGCGACGAGCGCCTCCTCGGGCTCGCAGCCGCCGCGCCTGTCGATGGCGGCAGCGATGGCGGCGGTGACGACGGACATGGCGTGGACGACCGCTCCGGCATGGACCGAGTCCCACTCAAGGCAGTGGATCCTGAAGCCGTTCACGAACGCTGCGGAGGGAGCGGGGAGGCGGCCGCCTCGGCCCAGCAGGCGCGCGTCCTTACCCGTGCCCCATGTCGCCGCTGCCGCTTCCACGGGAGCCGACGCACTTGCGCCCGCGGCGCCCACGGCGAGTGTGTCGGCCAGGAGCCTCGATGCTGCCGCCTTTGTCGACCCGCCGAGGCGATGCTCGGCCCGCGCGAAATCGAGCAGATCGGAGGTGGCGCTCACAGCCAGTCCTCGAGCAGGCCGATAAGCTCCTTGGGATCCCGTCCGGACTCAAGTGCGAGACCCACTGCGCGATCGGCCTCGGCTTCCGCGAGGCCGCCCCAGGCGATCAGCTGGCGCGCCTTCGTTATCAAGCCATCGCGGGAGAGCGGCCGCTCCGGGTCGCCAAGGGTATCGATGAGCTCGATGCTGTGCCCACCGGCACTGACGCGCGCCCCAAAATGGGCGGGGTAGCGGGCGCTGATGTCCTCCGCTTCGCGGACCTCGACCTTGGTTCGGGCCGCCGCAGTTGCGGGGTCTCCGATCGCGGCGGGCTCGAAATGCTCTGGCTTCGGCTCCCCTTTCGTCGCCACCACCGCGACGGCGTGCTGGAGCGAGAATTTGGCTTCGATGACATTGGACGGCTCGGGGCGATCGCAGAAGGTCACTGCGTCGGCGTAGGTCTCCACGAGAATGGGACCCGACAAGTCGCCATTCTCCTTGAGTGCCATCGCCGCATCGATCGCGGGATGGGCGTGGCGGCACGCGGCCCACGGTTTGACGCTCACATCGGCAATCCGCCAGCCTTCGCCCAGTCGAAGCGGGGCAGGCTCCTTCGTCATTGCTTCGTGAAGGCCCTGTGGTCCTTCTAGGATCGCCGCTGGGCCGACGAAGCCCTTTCGCGCCAGCCGGGCCACCCACAGGCCCGCCAGCGCCGCATGGGCGATGTGGAGCTGCTTGGTCATGCTCCCGGGCGCGTGCCGCATGTGCCATAACCCGCCCGAGATCGACCCGATATTGCCGAACGCCCATGCCGTCCGCTGCGGATCGAGGCCGTAAACGGATGCCGCCGCCGCGGCCGCGCCGAACCCGCCCGCACTCGAGCTGTTGTGCCAATGGGCGTAATGATAGGCGTCGAACGTCTCGCCGACGGCGATCACCGCCTCGTAGCCGCGGACCGCTGCATCGAGCAGAGTGTCCATCGTCCCGCCTTCGTCCCGTATTGCGGCTATTACGGCTGGCCAGACCACCGGCCCTGGGTGCAAGAGGGCGCCGCGATGCACGTCATCCATCTCAAGGACGTTGCCCAGGAGAGCAGCGCGGGTGAGCAGGTCCGGCTCTGCAGTGCGCCCGACTTCCGCGACGGCGGACTGGCGAGCCCCCGCCACGCAGCCGAGCCAATCAAGCAGGTGAAGACGTGTGCGCTCGCGCATCTGTCGCGGCACCGGACGCGCGAGATGCTGCGCGAGCCGCTCCGTTGCGCTATGTGCGGCCTCAGCCATGCCCGGACCGGGCTCCGGAACAGATATTCGAGGACAAGCTGAAATGGTCGTAGGCGTCCTGAAAAAAGTCAAGAAACCGCGCTACGTCGAACTTGCTGACCTGCTCCGCACGGACATCCTCGACGGCAAGTTCGCTGCGAGCGACGCTTTTCCCACCGAGTCGGAGTTGTGCGAGGAACATAGCATCAGCCGGTTCACCGTGCGCGAGGCGCTCCGTCAGCTCCAGACAGAGGGTCTGATCCGCCGCCGCCGCGGCTCGGGTACTGTCATCCAGCCGGCGGCTGCGCGCGCCGGCGCGCTCCACCAACCGCTGTCGAACGTCGCCGAAATTCTCCAATATGCGCGTGACACGCGGTTCATCTTCAGCGACCGCGGCGTCAGCAAACTTCCGAGGAAGCATGCCGAGCAGATCGGGATCGAGCCCGGCAGCGAATGGTGCCACTTCCGCGGCGTCCGGACCAAGCCGGGCGCGGAAAAGCCGATCGCGGTGACGGACGCCTATATTCACAGCGATCTTTCCGACGCGGCGAAGAAGATCGAGACCGCGAAGAGCACGATCTTCAAGCAGATCGAGGAGCATTCGGGCGTGTCGGTCGCACGCGTCACGCAGGACATCCAGGCCGTTGCCGCGAGCGCGGACATTGCCGAGCAGCTCGGCGTGCCGCGCCGCAGTCCGTGCCTTCGGATCATGCGCTGCTATATCGACGCGACGGGAAGGGTATTCGAAATCTCGGTCAGCCACCATCCCGGCGATCGCTTCGCCTACGCGATGCACATCGAGGTGGACGGCGAGGCCTGACACGATTTCAGGCGCCAAGCTCGGGCGCTTGACTGGGCCGCCAGTCTTCGGACGCGAACCGGATAGCCGGCGCGAACTGATGTGCGCCCTCATGCTCGACCACCACGCCGCGCTCGAACAGATGCGGCTGCGTCAGTGCCTCGCGGAAGTCGAGAACCGGTGCAAAAGCGACGTCCTTGTCGGCGAACCACTCGACCCACTCATCGCGGCTCCTTTTCTCGAACTGCTCCTGCAAAAAGGCCTTTAGCGGAGCCTGCGGCTCGCCGGGCGCCGCTTCGCCGAGATGTGCGAGATCCGGACGGCCAAGGGCCTCCAGAAGATTCTTCACGAACTTCATTTCGCGTCCGCCGAGCGCGATGTGCCGGCAGTCGCTTGTGCGATAGACGTTGTAGAAGCCTGCGCCGCCCAGGGAGCGCTGCGTCGCGGAACGCGGCGGCTCCCCGCCGGCGAGTGCGCTTCCGGAAATGTGGGCGCTCCACGGAAGCATCGCGTCGAACATCGCGCAGTCGACATAGTCTCCGTGGCCCGTGCGCTCGCGGCCGATCAGCGCCATCAAGACGCCAGCGAGCCCGGTCAGCCCCGCCGCCATGTCGGCCGAGGGAACGCCTGGCACGACCGGAGTGGCGTCGCCGCCGTCATTCACCGAGAGAAATCCGCTCAGCGCCTGGACCGCAAGATCATGTGCCGGATGATGTGCAATCGCTCCCGACTGGCCGAAGGCGGAGATCGAGCAGTAGACGATGCGCGGATTGCGCTCGGAGACGGCCGTATAATCGAAGCCAAGACGCTTGATGGCACCCGGGCGAAAGCCTTCGACGAAGACATCCGCCTCCTGGACGAGGTTCCAGAGCCGCTGACGGTCTGCTTCGGCCTTGAGGTCGAGGAGGAGACTCCTCTTGCCGCGGTTGAGGTTCCGGAACCAGACGGACTGGCCATTCTCGAACGGCTCCATTTGCCGTGCCGGGTCGCCTGACGGCGGCTCCACCTTGACCACCTCGGCGCCTTGATCAGCCATCATCATGGTAAGCATCGGCCCCGGAAGGAACAAAGAGAGGTCCACGACCTTGATGCCGCTCAGCTTGCCCATCGTAACTAGATGACGCCGCTCTGCCTGAGGCCAGCGATGGTCGCTTCATCATAGCCGAGCGAGGTGAGGATACTGTCGCTGTCGGCGCCGAGCAGCGGCGCCGCCTGACCCTCCGGACGCTCCCCATCGAGGCGAATCGGGCTCGCCAGGATGCGCATGTCCGGCCGGTCCGGATGCACTGCCCCGGCGATCATCCCCGTCTGCTGCAGGAACGGATTGTCGAGCGCCCGGTCCAGATCATTAACTGGCGCAACCGGCATGTGGCCGCTGAGCAGGTCCACCCAGTACGCCGTCGGGGCGCTCGAGAAGACGCCATCGAGGATCTCCGTCAGTGCATCGCGGTTCGCCAACCGATCGGCTGGCGTGCGGAAACGCGGGTCCTCGGCAATTTCGGCGCGGCCGATCCGGTCGGTGAGCATTGTCCAGAATTTCGGCAGTTGCGCCATCACGAACACCCAGCCGTCGGCGCTCCGGAAAAGCTGGCTCGGTGTGACCGACGGATGGGCGGATCGCCCGGTCCGCTCCGTGACGTCGCCGGCGTTGAGATACCAATAAGCCGGGTAGCTGGTGAGGTGGACGGCCGACGAGAGGAGGTCGACGTCCACGTCGCGCCCGGTGCCGCTCCGCTGAGCGTCGAGCAGCGCCGCGAGCAGCCCGATCGCCATCATCATCCCGGAGCTGAAGTCCACCATCGACAGCCCCATGCGAGTGGGCGGCGAGTCCGGCTCCCCCGTCAGCGCCATGAACCCCGCCTCGGCCTGCATGAGATAATCGTAGCCCGGCCACCGCGCCCGTTCATTGTCGCGGCCATAAGCGGAGATGTGAGCGCACACGATCGCCGGATTGACCTCCTTCAGCGCCTGATACGTCAGGCCGAGCTTGTCGGGCAGGTCGCCCCGCATATTGTTGACGACTCCGTGAGCGTCGGCCGACAGCCGGCGCAAGATCTTCTGCCCTTCGGACGTCTGCAGGTCGAGCGTCAGCGACTTTTTGTTGAGGTTGAAGGTCTGAAAATAGACGCTCTCGCCGGGCCGGAGGAAGTGCGGCCCAACCACGCGCGCCGTATCGCCGCCCTTGGGCGGCTCGATCTTGATAACTTCGGCGCCAAGCTGCGCGAGGAAAAGTGTCCCGTAAGGGCCGGCGCCATATTGCTCGGCGGAAAGAATGCGAAAGCCGGTGAGGGGGAGGGGCCTCATATCCGGTTTCGCTTCACCCACTGTTTCGAAATGATCATTCGCTGCATCTCGTTGGTGCCCTCGCCGATGCACATCAGAAGGGAGTCGCGATAGTAGCGCTCGATCTCATATTCCTTGGAGTAGCTGTAGCCACCATAGATGCGCATGCCTTCCTCGGCGTTGCGGACTGCGGCTTCGGACGCGAAATATTTCGCCATTCCGGCTTCCATGTCGCAGCGCTCGCCGCGGTCATAGGCTTCGGCCGCATCGAGCGTAAGCAGCCGCGCTGCCCGAGCGCGAGTGACCATGTCGCCGATCTTGAGCTGGATAGCCTGATGTTCGGCAATGGGCTTGCCCATTGTCTGACGGATCTGCGCATATTCGGTGGCGAGGCGGAGCGCGCCCTCGGAAAGGCCGACACCTCGTGCAGCGACGTTGATGCGCCCCAGCTCAAGACCGCCGGTTGCCTGGAAGAAGCCCTCGCCCTCGACAGCGCCGATCAGATTTTCCTTGGGAACCCGGTAGTTGTCGAAGACCAGCTCGGCGCTGTCGATGCCCTTGTAGCCGAGCTTCTCGAACTTCTTGCCGACCGTGAAACCCTCGCTCTTTGGAGCAATGAAGAAGCTCATTCCCTTGTAGCGCGGCTCGGTCTGCGGGTCGGTCTTGGCAAGCAGCGCGAAGCAGCTGCCCTCGATACCGTTCGAGATCCAGGTCTTGGTGCCGTTGATGACATAGTCGTCGCCGTCACGGACTGCGGTGGTGCGGATCGCTTGCAGGTCCGTGCCCGCATCGGGTTCGGTCAAAGCGAGGCCCCCCCGAATCTCGCCGGTAGCGAATTTCGGGAGCCAATTGCTCTTTTGCGCTGGCGTGCCGAAACGCTCAACCGCAGCCGCCATGATGAGGTGCGAATTGAAGATGCCTGTGATCGCCATCCAATAGGAGGCGATGCGGGCGACGATTTGCACGTACGTCGTCGCGGGCAACCCCAGGCCGCCATATTCGCGGGAGATGGTGGCGCCGAACAGGCCCATCTCCTTCATCTGCTCGACCAGCTCTGACGGGTAGAGGTCTTCGTGGTCGTGCTTCATCACGACCGGGCGGACTTCGCGCTCGATCCAACGGTCGATGGCGTCGAAGAATGCCGCTTCCTCGTCCCGGTCGATGGTTCGGCGGATATGTTCGGCGGCGTCCGCCATCCTTGTCCTCAGCTTTCCATAGGGCCGCAGCCCCGCTTCCAGATCAGCATCGTCCGCTGAAACGTGCAGCAGATGTCGCCATTCTGGTTCTTGCCGGTGGTGCGCACGCTGACGACACCCTGCTCCGGACGTGATTTCGACTCCCGCTTTTCAATCACTTCGCTCTCCGCGTAGAGCGTGTCGCCGGGGAAGAGCGGGTGCGTGAGCCGGATATCCTGCCAGCCGAGGTTCGCGACGGCCTTTTGACTCACGTCCGAAACGCTCATCCCGACCATCAGCGCCACGGTTAAGGGCGAGCAGACGAGCGGCTTGCCGAACTCCGTCTTCTTGGCGAATTCATAATCGAAATGCGCTGGATGCGTGTTCATGGTCAGGAGCGTGAACCAGACATTGTCCGCATCGGTGATCGTGCGCCCCGGCCGGTGCTCGTAGACATGGCCGACCTCGAAATCCTCGAAGTAGCGGCCGAACGTCTCTCGGTATCTCCCGGGCCCGACCTCGATCACGCCGTCACGCATCAAGCTTCTCCCCGCTCGATAAAATGGCCTTGTAGCGGCGGATTACGGGCGCCTCGAGCATTCGGCCATGATGGCTGATCGCCTTGCCCCCCGCAGCCTGGAAGGCTTCGATCGCCTCGCGCGCTTCGGCGACATCGGCCTCGCTCGGGCGGAAGACGCGTTTGATCGCAGGCACCTGCTTGGGATGAATTGCGGCCTTGGCGGTGAAGCCCACCACCTTTGCTTTCAGCGTCTCCTCCTCCAGGCCTCCTTCATCCTCGAGATGGATGAAGGGAACGTCGATCAGGCCGATGCCGAGTCCCGCGCAGGCGAGAACGAACGCGCCAC
>Ga0136611_10001675_pt1 | contig 15448 bp, 15 predicted proteins | sample AntDrymUQ2232306_2_FD_106645 | JGI IMG/M metagenome (GOLD analysis project Ga0136611, IMG submission 106645) | Polar desert sand microbial communities from Dry Valleys, Antarctica - metaG UQ223 (23.06) | ecosystem: Environmental > Terrestrial > Soil > Desert | place: Antarctica: Dry Valley...
CCCTCGAACGCACCATCCAGCGCGTCTGACGTCCCCCTGTCGTTCTGAGCGGCAGCGAAGAACCCTCTCCGGCCTGACCCCCGGGCCACCGAGAAGGAGAGGTTCTTCGCTGCGGCTCAGAACGACAGGGAACCTGACTCTCGCGCGGAAACCGGCGGCGTGTTACAGTCACTTGTCGCTGGGTTCGTCGTGGAGTGGGGAACGGTAGGGGAGATGCAGCGAACACCTCTGGCAAGCCATCATGAGGCGCTTGGCGCAAAGATGGTCGATTTCGCGGGCTGGTATATGCCCGTCCAGTACTCCGGCATCATGGACGAGCATCGCGCCGTCCGCAGCGCCGCCGGTCTGTTCGACCTCGGCCACATGGGCCAGGTCGATGTCAGCGGCCCAGATGCGTTGGCTTTCCTTCAATATGTCGCGACCAACGATGTCTCGTTGCTTGGGCCGGGCGATGCGCAATACGCGCTGCTCTGCTACCCGGACGGCGGCGTCATCGACGACATCATCATCTACCGGCGTCCCGGCGGCGTCGGCTTTTTTGTGGTCATCAACGCCGGCAACAAGGACAAGGATGTCGCCTGGCTGCATGAGAAGCGGGCCGAGCGATCCGACCTGGATGTCGAGGTCCGGCACATCTCCGACGAGACCGGCATGATCGCGATCCAGGGGCCGAAGGCGGCTGAGATCGTCGCGGGCTTGTCCTCGGTCGATTTGAATGACATGAAAGCCTTCTCCTGCCGCGAGACGCAGGTGGCGGGTATTCCGTGCCTGGCGGGCCGGACCGGCTACACCGGCGAGGACGGCTGGGAGTTCTACTGCCCGATCGAGCAGGTTGGCGACCTCTGGAACTCACTGCTCGAAGCCGGCAAGCCGCACGGCATCCAGCCTATCGGCCTCGGAGCACGCGATACATTGCGCCTCGAAGCGCGGATGCCGCTCTACGGCAACGAGCTTTCCAACGAGATCAACCCACTCGAAGCCGGACTCGGCTGGGCCGTCAAGCTCAACAAGGGCGACTTCGTCGGTGGTGACGCGCTTGCCGCAGCCAAGGAGGCGGGAATCAACCGCCGGACGGTTGGGTTCAAGATGGTCGAGCGCGGTGGCGTCCCGCGTTCGCACTACGATGTCCAGCTCGACGGCAAGACGATTGGCTTCGTCACGAGCGGCACCTCCTCGCCGTCGATGGGTGAGAACATTGGCCTCGCGGTCGTCGACAAGGAATTTGCCGGCGTCGGCAAGCCATTGGATATCATCGTCCGTGGTAAGCCGGTCCGTGCTGAGCAGATCAAGACGCCGTTCTACAAGCGCGAATCCTAGGATTGTTCGAACTGGGTTGAAAGGGAGAGCAGACATGGCGGTACCGCAGGGGTACAAGTTCACGAGAACGCACGAGTGGGTCAAGGTGGATGGCGATGTCGCCACGATCGGCGTGACCGAGTTCGCGCAGAGCGAGCTTGGTGACATCACCTATCTCGAACTGCCGAGCGCCGGGACGGCACTGCGCCAGTCCGAGCCGTTTGGCGTCGTCGAGTCGGTCAAGGCCGCCTCGGATGTCTACGCGCCGATCAGCGGTGAGGTCATCGAAGAGAACAACGCCGCGATCGACGCACCTGAGATCGTCAACTCGTCGCCGTTCAACGATGCCTGGCTGATCAAGGTCCGCATCGAAGACACCAGCCAGCTCGACAACCTGCTTGACGCGGAAGCGTACGAGAAGCTCGTCGCCGAGGCAGGTGGGCACTAGAAGTCATGTTCACGCGCCAACCCGATCAGCAACGGCGCGTCCACCCTGTCATCCTGAGCCGCGGCGAAGGATCTCCCCTCGTTCGACTATTCGTGTGTCAAGGCGGAGAGATCCTTCGCTGCGGCTCAGGATGACAGGGATAGCGAATCTCGCAATTGTCGACGCCCGACCTGGAGGAGTAAGCCGGCGGGCCGGAGGAACCGATGACGTTCAACCCGCATACGAAGGAAGACCGCCAGGCGATGCTGGCAGCTACTGGTATCGCCAGTATTGAGGCGCTGTTCGGGGCGATCCCCGAAGACGTGCGCTTTCCGGAACTGACACTGCCAACGCCGCTCTCCGAACAGGAAGCCTACCGGCGACTGGCTGAGCTGTCGTCGCGCAACCTCAACGCGCTGGACAACCCGAGCTTCCTCGGGGCAGGCAGCTACACGCACTATGTCCCGGCAGCCGTCCAGCAGATCACCTTCCGTGGCGAGTTCTACACCGCCTACACCCCATATCAGCCGGAGGTGGCGCAGGGAACGCTGCAGGCCATCTATGAGTACCAGTCGATGATCTGCGCGCTGACTGGCATGGAAGTCTCGAACGCCTCGCTCTACGACGGGGCGACGGCGCTGGCTGAAGGCGCGCTGCTGACGATCTCGCTGCCGCGCAAGCGCACGCGGGTTGTCATCGCCGGGACGGTTCACCCGAACTACGTCAACGTTGTCCGGACCTACACGAGCGGAATTGGCGTCGATGTCGTCCAGGTGCCGCTGCCGGTCGACGGACTCAAGACCGATCCGTCCGCCTTCGACGAGTATCTCGATGACAACCTGGCCTGCATCGTCGTCCAGTATCCGAACTTCTTCGGCACGATCGAGGATATCGCTGCGATTGGCGAAAGGGCACATTCGGCGGGCGCGAACCTGGTCGTCTCGGCTTATCCGACAGCGCTCGGACTGCTCAGGCCGCCGGGTGAACTCGGCGCGGATGTCGTTACGGGTGAAGGGCAGCCGCTCGGCAATGCCCAGTCGTTCGGCGGTCCGGTCGTCGGCATCCTGGCGACGCAGCAGCGGCTCGTGCGACAGATGCCGGGTCGCTTGGCTGGCATCGCCTACGACAGCGAGGGCAAGCGCGGCTTCGTGCTGGCGCTGCAGACCCGCGAACAGCACATCCGCCGCGAGAAGGCGACCAGTAATATCTGCACGAACCAGGGGCTGATGGCGCTGGCGGCGTCGGTTTACCTCGCGACGCTCGGGCCAAAAGGCATGCGCCGGGTTTCCGAGATCTGCTACCAGAACGCCCATTACCTGGCCAACCAGCTCGAAGCGACCGGCAAGTTCAACGTCATCAACGACGGCGAGTTCTTCAACGAGTTCACTGTCACGAGCGATGAGTCGCCGTCGACACTCAACCGTCGCCTGCAGGACGCGAACATCATCGGCGGGCTTGACCTCGCCACGATCGCATCTGAACTCGACGGCAAGCTGCTACTCAGCGCGACCGAGATGACCGGCAAGGCTGCCATTGATCGCTTCATCGAAGTAGCCATCGCGACATAAGTCCACCCGGGTGGACTCAGCCATGCCCGCGACGAATGTCGCGGGCAATGGCGCGCCTGTGTGAACCCGATTTGGCGGGATTGATACACTTTCGGTTGGATCGCTGCCCCTCAATCCGTGAAAGCGCCTGCAACCTTGAAACCTATCGTCGCCATCGTTGGCCGTCCGAACACTGGAAAATCCACCATCTTCAACAGGCTCGTTGGCGAACGCCGGGCGATTGTCGAAGACCTGCCCGGCACGACTCGCGACCGTCTCTATGGCGACGCGGACTGGATCGGCGTGCCATTTTCGATCATCGACACCGGCGGTCTTCAGGACGAATCTGAGTACGACCGGCTGACGGCGCGCGAGATCTCAGTTCGCACGCAGAACCAGGCGCAACTGGCGATCGAGGAAGCCGACGTGATCATGCTCCTCGTCGATGGCCGGGCCGGTCTGACGGCTGCCGACCACGAAGTCGCCGCCATCATCCGCGAGTCGGGTAAGCCAACCGTGCTCGGCGTCAACAAGGCCGAGAGCGAAGAGCGCCGCGAGAACGCGATCGAGTTCTGGGAGCTTGGCCTCGGCGAGCCAATCGCCTTCTCAGCGTTGCATGGCATCGGCACCGGCGACATGCTCGACGCGATCGTCAAGCTCCTGCCACATGGCGACGAAGAAGAGGACGAGGTCACGTATCCGAGCTTCGCGGTTGTCGGTCGTCCGAACGTGGGCAAGTCGTCGCTGCTCAACTCGCTGATCGGTCGTGAGCGCTCGATCGTCTCCGATATGCCCGGCACGACGCGCGACACGATTGACACGATCGTGGACTGGGCAGGCAACAAGGTGCTGCTGATCGACACGGCTGGCATCCGGCGACGGGGCAGGATTGAGCCAGGTGTCGAGAAGCACAGCGTCTTGCGCGCCGAACGCGCGATCGACCGCGCTGATGTCGCGCTGGTTGTCCTCGACGCAGAAGAAGGCTTTACTGCTCAGGATCAGCACATCGCCGGTTACGTCACCGAGGCCGAGAAGGGCATCGTCTTCATCGTCAACAAGTGGGATCTGATCGAGAAGGACGAGCGGACGATGAACGTCTACCGCGAGGAAGCGGCAGAGTTCTTCCAGTTCGCACCCTGGGCGCCGATGATCTTCACATCAGCACTAACCGGCCAGCGCGTTAACCAGATCATCGATATGGCGCTGCATGTCTACGGCGAGCGCCAGAAACGGATCACGACTGGTGAGCTGAACCGGCTGTTGCGCGAGGCCGTCGCGAAGCATCCGCCACCCTCGCGGCCAAGCAGTTGGCTAAAGCTGTATTACGCGACGCAGTCCGACGTCGCGCCGCCACGCTTCATCTTCTTCTGCAACGACCCGAAGAATGTCCACTTCTCGTACCAGCGCTATCTCGAGAACGAGATCCGCGAGCATTACGCCTATGATGGAACGCCGATCGTGCTGCACTTCCGCGGCCGCCGCAACAATGACTGACGCCATCGCGCTGATCCTCGCCTATCTGTTCGGCTCGTTCCCGACCGGCTTCGCGATGACTCGCCTGATCACCGGCCAGGATCTGCGTGCGGTTGGCAGCGGCGCGACCGGCGCGACGAACGCGCGTCGAGCGCTTGGCTCGAAGTGGGGCGCGGTCGTCGCCCTGATCGATGTCCTCAAGGGAGCACTGGCCGTCGTGCTTGCGCGAGTTCTGGACACCGGCGATCTGACTGTGGCGCTCGCGTCCATCCTCGTCGTTGTCGCCCATTGTTGGCCGATCTGGCTTGGCTTCCGGGGTGGCAAGGGCGTTGCGACCGGCGCTGGGACCGCGATTGCGCTGTCGCTTTGGGGATTGCTGCTGGTGCCGATCCTGGTCGTGCCAGTGCTATTGACGCGCTACGTTTCGCTCGGATCGCTGATCGCCGCCGCATCCGCGCCAGTGATATTCGGCATCCTTGCCGCCACGGACTCCGCGCCGCGCGAGTACGTCGTCTTCGCCGTCGTCGCTGCCGCGCTCGTCATCTGGCGTCACCGCGAAAACATCGAGCGGCTCAGAGCCGGAACCGAGCGGCGGCTCAGCGGTCAAACCCGCACGACTGGCGGCGCGTAGGCTATCATTCGTACGCATCGTTGGAGTGAAAGCGCGGGGGAATCGTGGACGCACTGGCCCAGACCGACTCTCAGGTACTCGATATCATCCGCGCCGAGGAGCGCCGCCAGCTCGACACGATCGAGCTGATCGCATCCGAGAACTTCACGAGCGCGGCCGTCATGCAGGCGGTCGGGACCGTCCTGACCAACAAATACGCCGAGGGTCTGCCCGGCAAGCGCTACTATGGTGGCTGCGAGTTCGTCGATCAGGTCGAGAACCTGGCCATCGAGCGGGCGATGACGCTCTTCGGTTCGTCAAACGTGAACGTCCAGCCGCACTCGGGCGCGTCGGCCAATGTGGCTGTCTTCACGGCGCTGCTCCAGCCAGGTGACAAGATTCTCGGGATGAACCTCTCGCAGGGCGGACATTTGACGCATGGATCGCCAGTCAACTTCTCTGGAAAATTCTACGACGCGCACTTCTACGGTCTCGATCCTGAGACGGAGCGGATTGACTACAACGCCGTCCTGGACGCCGCGAAGAAGGTGCAGCCGAAGATGATCATCGCCGGAGCCAGCGCATATTCGCGCACAATCGACTTCGCCCGCTTCCGCGCGATCGCGGACGAGGTCGGCGCACTCCTGATGGCCGACATCGCCCACATTGCCGGTATTGTCGCCGTTGGGCTGCACCCGACTTCGATCGGACACGCGCACATCACGACGACGACGACCCACAAGACGCTACGCGGCCCACGTGGTGGGATGATCATGGCCGACGATGAGCACGCTGCTGCAATCAACAAGTCGGTCTTCCCCGGCATGCAGGGCGGGCCGCTGATGCACGTCATTGCTGGGAAGGCCGTCGCGCTCGGCGAGGCATTGCAGCCGTCATTCAAGACCTACATCGAGCGCGTGCTGGCCAACGCGGATGCGCTGGCTGAGGCGGTCCAGGAGCACGGACTGCGCGTGCTGTCCGGCGGGACCGACAACCATCTGATGCTGGTCGATCTGACCGAGGCTGGAATCAGCGGACGGAAGGCCGAGCGCGCGCTTGAGAAGGCGGGCATCACCGCCAACAAGAACGCGATCCCGAACGATCCGCGCCCGCCGATGCAGACGAGCGGCATCCGGCTTGGCTCGCCAGCGATGACGACACGCGGCTTCGGTGTTGATGAGATGCGCCAGGTCGGAAGCTGGATCGGCGAGGTCGTCCGCTCGCCCGAAGATGAGGAGCTGCTCGCGCGCATTCGTGATCAGGTGACGGAGATGTGTGCGGGCTTCCCGCTGCCAGGCGTCGAGCGAGGCGCCCCGGCCCGCTAAGGGTCCGGGACGATGCCACATGCACTGATCGCCGCCATCGTCGGATTGTTGGCCGCCGCCATCGCCGCCATGACGATCCCGCACATCCGCAATATCGCACGCCGTCTACAACTGCTGGACCAGCCAGAGGCGCGCCGCGTCCATACGATCCCGATCCCGAGGATCGGCGGGCTGGGCATCTACTTCGGCTTTCTGGTGGCTGTTGGTGTCTCGTTCATGCTCCCGGTCGAGCGGTTCGGAGTCGAGATCGAGCGTATTCTGCTGTTGCTGATTGGCGCGACGATGATCGTTGGCGTCATGCTCTTCGACGATATCGTCGGCATTCCGCCGCTGCCGAAGCTCGGCGTCCAGTTCGCGGCTGCGGGTGTCGTCGTTCTGCCGCGGTTGCGCGGCGACACGCACGGAATCGTCATCGAGCAGTTCAACGCGCCGTACGTCGGGACGGTCACACTGCCACTGCTGGTCGCGCTCGGCTTCACCGTCTTCTGGATCGTCGGGATGATGAACGCGATCAACTGGAGCGATGGCATCGACGGGCTGGCGGCCAGCATCACGCTCGTCGCGACAATCATCCTCTTCCTGCACACGTACTTCCGGCCATCTGGTGACCCGCAGTTCACGATCTCGTTGTTAGCGATCGCGTTGGCAGGATCGATCGTCGGGTTCCTGCTCTACAACTGGCATCCGGCCAGCATCATCATGGGAGACAGCGGGGCGATGTTTATTGGCTTCGCACTGGCAACGATCAGTATGATCGGCGGCGCGAAGATCGCGACGGCGATGCTGGCGCTGGGTATCCCGATCCTCGACACGGCCTGGGTGATCCTCTATCGCGTAATGCACGGCCGCTCGCCGTTGTACGCCGATCGCGGACATCTGCACCACCGGCTGCTCGACGCAGGCTGGAGCCAGCGCCAGATTGTGGCAGGAGTGGCAGGCATCACCGCCCTCTTTGGCACATTATCGTTGGCGCTGCCGACCCGTGAAGCGAAGTTCGGGGCGATGATTGTGATGGGACTCGTGCTGCTTGCCCTGATCGGCTGGCTGGCCCGCCGAGGTCAGTCGGGGACTGCGCCTGTGAGGTATCCGCATGCCGATCTATGAGTACCGCTGCGCTGCCTGCGGTCGGAAGGCGAGTATCTTCTTCCGATCGATCTCTGTCGCGGAACCCGACCCGGCGTGTCCGCACTGCGCTGTGCGGCAATTGCAGCGGAGAATGTCGCGAGTGTGGTCACGACGATCACCGAGCGACGACACATTTCCGGAGCCGACGTTTGAAGATGGCGGAGTGCCGTTCTACGGGCCTGACCCATTCGCCGATCCATTTGACGGAGAAGGGCGGTACGGCGACGGATTCGGCGCTGGTGGAGATGGAGACGGCTCCGGCGAGGATGTCGCAGCGATGGCGCGGGAGGCGCGTGCAATGGCGCAGATGACGGGGGAGCCGCTGGATGCCAAATTCGATACGGCGTTGCGTCACGTCGAGCAGGGCGCTGACCCAGACGATGTTTTCGGCGAACTGGACGCTACGGAAAGCGTGCAGGAACCGGCGACGACTGACGATCCGTAACGTGCTACTGCGCCAGTAGCTCCCAATGCGGATGATCGTCCTCGCTGCGGAAGAGGCGCGTGAGCGTACCCCAGCCGGAGCTGCTCATGCGAACGGCGAACAGGATTGCCGTTACGACCGCGAGCGTCGCGGCCAGGCTGATGAAGGTTACCGAACGAGTACGCTCCACGAAACTCACGCCTCCTCCGTCCGCAGCACAACGATTGTCGAGAGCTACTGAATAACGAGCAGTTTCTGCGCCTCAGACCAGACATCTTCCAGTCGATAGAACATACGCTGTTCCTCGGTGAACAGATGTACGATCACGTCGCCATAGTCGAGCAGGATCCAGCCTGTTTCGGCGACGCCTTCGGCGCGTCGTGTCCGGACACCGTGCTCGTTCAACCTTGTCATGACCGCCTCGCGGAGCGCGTTGAGCTGTCGGACATTGTCGGCAGAACAGACCACAAAGACATCAGCGAACGACGAAATCTGGCTGATGTCGAGGATGGTGATGTTCGTCGCAAGCGTGTCGGACGCGACTTCGGCGACTTCTCGGGCGATCTCAATCGGGTCGGTCATCGGACTCCTGATCTGTACGTACAGACATCATACCTGTGAACGTTCGCAGTTGCAAGCGTACGGTCGTGGGCCTGGCAGGGTTCGAACCTGCGACCATGAGGTTATGAGCCCCGTGCTCTGCCACTGAGCTACAGGCCCGCGTCTGCCAGAAACGACAGGGTAGGCCAGCGACGGGAGCCAGCGCGAACATCGCAACTTTCGTGCTCGGGCACCATCGTTCGGCCCATTCAGGGCGCGGTAAGTATACGTCAGGGTTGGAATGCGTCGTTACCCCTGTCGTCCTGAGCCGCAGCGAAGGACCTCTCCGCCCTAACGATATGCGCGCCTGAGACCGGGGAGGTCCTTCGCTGCGGCTCAGGACGACAGGGGTGTGTGTCTTTCGAATAGTCAGCCGGTCAGGTCAACCGGGTTGCTCGACCGATGGCGAGCTACGGCGACCAGTCGAAGTCCTTGTCGAGTGGGTAGATCGGGCGGCGCAGGGACTGGTGGTTGAAGGTGTCGAGCTTCGGGCTGCTGATGCCGGGGGCGTCGACCTCGATGACTTTCGTGGCGATCGGCTCGAAGGCGGCGCGGAAGTGGGCGGCGCTCTTGAGGACGAGGATGCGGCGCTCGGTTGGCTCGATGCCGAAGGCACGGAAGAAGTTGAGGTCGTTGGGATGGCCGCGCAGCTCGGTGAGCTGAAGCTCGATGCCGCCGGGGCCGTTGATTTCGAGGACGACGGTTTTGCCACGACTGGCTCGCATGCCGGAACCCATCAGGCCGCCTAGCGGGAAGCGGCCCTCGTGAATCAGGCGCACCATGCCGGTTACTTCGACAGGCTCACCATGTAGGCCGTCGTGCTTGCCACCGACCGTCAAGGTGACGGTTGCGCCAACGCCAGCGTCGATGCAGGCGGTGACGGCCTCGCGGTCCATGATCTGGGCGACGGCGGCTGAGCGCGCATTCGCTTCAAGCAGGCCTTTGAGGATTGCAGTTCCGTCGCCGGCAGTGCCGCTCGCGCCGGAGTCGGAGATGTCGGCCAGGACGTAGACGCTGCCAGGTTCGCCGGCCAGCGCCTCGGCGACCGCGTCGGCAACCGGCGTCGGGTGGATCGTGAAGTCTTCGCGCAGGTTCCAGCACATCTGAGCCATCTCGTTGGCGTAGTGCTGGGCGAGTTCTTTGTCACCGTCGGCGACGACGATCGTTGCCACGCCCGCGAACGGGATGTCGCTGAACGGGAAGCCGCCGAGGACCGTTGCTGAGAGTACGCCCGGCTCGGACTCGATCTCGACTGCGCGGTCGATGACCTGCTTGAGTGCCGACTGCCAGGTAGTGACCATCGACTGGTTCGGGGCGATCAATGGGACGCGAACATGCGCCATGACCGGGTTGACCTCGCCCTTGATGGTTCGGATCAGGAGCTGCATGGCTGCCTGGCCGGTCTCGCGCATGTCGATGTGGGGGTATTCCTTGTAGCCGATGAAGGCGTTGGTCTCGGCCATCATCTCGTCGGAGAGGTTGGTGTGCAGGTCGAGTGGCGCGACGATCGGGATGTCGGGACCGACCAGCTCGCGGACGGCGGTGATGAGTGGTCCCTCGCCGTCGTCGTTATGTTCGAGCGCCATCGCGCCGTGGATGCCGAGAATGACGCCATCGACTGGCAGGGCGGCGCGGATGCCATCCAGGATTTCGTCGCGCATCGTCTCGAACGCTTCGCGGCTGACCCTGCCGCCGGGGACTGCGTGTCCATAGGTGGTTGCGATGAGTTCAATCCCCTGGGTCTGCGCCTCGCTGACGATGCCGCCGTAGATCAGGTTGGTGTGGGCCAGGTCAAGGATCTGCTGGCCGCGCTCGATCCGGCTCGACCCTTTCTGGAAGTCCGCCAGTGTTGTCGGCTCCCACTGAAAGGTGTTGGTTTCCTGGGCTATCCCGCCAGTGACAATTCGCATCGTTCCCACTCCCTCACTCCAGATTCCATATACCGGTTTGGGCAGTATCCACGGATCAGCGGAATCGGACAAGCCTTCTGTCAGACGCGGACAGTGGGACGGTGCAGCACACGGCGGAGGATTGCGCGTTCTCGGTCGCCAAACACGCGCAAGCCGAGCGTCAGGATCGTGAAGGTTATGAGCGCGACGGCGGCGGCGAGCGCTTCGCCATATTGCTCGGCGATGTAGAGGGAAAGTAAGGCGGCAATAATCCCGGCGACTGTCGGTTTCCAGAGCCTGAGCAACGAGCCAAGCGTTACCGCAGGAAGAGCCGTTGCGCGGGTCACGAGCGCGAACGCGATCAGGATGACCACTTCGGTGGCGACCGTCGCAAATGCAGCGGCACGCGCACCGTACTCCGGAACGAGGGCGACGTTGAGCGCCAGGTTGCAGGTCACGGCGGCGACGAAGGCCGGGACGATGCGTCGTTGCTGCTCGGATGCGACGAGCGCATACTGAATGATGCCGTTGAGAAACGACAGTGGCGCGAACCAGATCAGGATGCGGAGCAGAATCGCAGCCTCGGGCATATAGTCAGCGCCTGCCAGCACACGGATCGCACTGCCAGCCAGCGCCGTCGTTGTGGCGACGATGCCCCAGGCGATCCAGACGAGGAAGTACGACGCGGTTCGCAGCGTTCGATCGAGGGAGTTTGCATCTCCCGAGCGTTGCGCCATGGCGGGGAAGATCGCCAGCGTGACGTAGGCGGGGACGATCGTGACGAGATTGATCAGCTTGTAGGATGCGTCGTAGATGCCGAGCGCCTCGTCGCCGTTCACGGCCTGGAGGATGAAGACATCGACCCGAAAGAAGAGGTTGACCAGCAAGGCGTTGACGAGCAGCGGCCAGCTTCGCGCGACCAGTGTGCGCGCACGGGCAGACCCCAGCGACCAGGCAACATCGCCGACTCCCGTGCGCGACGCCGTCCGGCGATAGAGGTCAGCGGAGAGCGCTGCCGCGATCAGGGCGGCCAATGCGACGCCCTCGACGCCGAGCCAACGGGCGAGGATGAGGGCCAACGGTGCCCTGACGAGGCTGACGGCGATGTTCAGCCAGGCGCCGATCTCCATTCGCTCGAATCCGTTGAGGGCCGAATTGACCGCCTCGGCATAGCTGGACGGGACGACCGAGAGGTAGAGCAGCAGAATCGCGACGGCGCTCTCGACCGCGAGCGAGTCGCTGGAGAGGCCAGCGGCGACGTAGACGCCGACGGGAAGCGCGCTGATGGCGAGGATCAGCAGGCGCAGGAGCGTCGTTTCGCCGATGATGCGTCCGGCTGCCGAACGGTCGCGGGCGATGTCGGCCGTCGCGAGCAGGCTGAGGCCGAAGTCGGAGAGCGTCTTGACGTAGAGCCAGACGACGACGGCGATGGCGTAGCGACCGTTGCCCTCCGGACCAAGCAGACGAAGCAGGACGATCGCGACGGCGAGGTCGGACCCACGGATAACGAGTTGCGAGGCGATCGGGATGAGGCTGTTGCGGGCGATGCGCCTGACGATGTCGCCGTCAGCGTCGTCTGCGACGATCAGTCGACCGGGTATCCGGTACGAGACCCAGAGCGCGATGAGAAGCCAGAGCGTCAGGCCGACGACGACGGCAGGCGACGCGAGCAGGTCCGAGAGCACACTAGCTCCGGAGCAACAGGATGAGAACGAAGGCACACATGCCGAACAGGATGACGTAGAAGACTCCGGCGATCAGCAGAATCATCAGTTTCGGGTTGCGGGATGCCCAACCCTTCGAGGCGTTGACATTCTCCTGCTGTGGACTGCTGCCAGTGTCGCTATCCATCAGCGCTTGCCTTCCTTCGCCAGGCTATAGGCCCGTCGTGTCCGGCGAGCGGTCTCGTGCCAACTGAACTGAGCCGCCTGGGCGATGCCGAGGGTGACGTGCCTTTCGCGGAGCGCTCGGTCGTCAAGCAGCCGGACGATCGCGTACGCAACTGATTCAGGATCGGTTGGATCAGCGTAACAGGCAGCCGCGCCGCCAGTTTCGCGCAGGGATGCGATGTTACTCGACACCACCGGGACGCCGCGCGCCATTGCTTCCAGTACCGGTAGGCCAAACCCTTCGTAGTACGAGGGAAAGACCGCCACGGACGCCGAGGCATAGAGGGCGTCCAGATCCGCGTCGTTCGGAGATTCAACAAAGTGGACCACGCCGGACGCCTCCGCGGCGCGAATCTGCGCCGCAATCTCGTCCGATTGCCAGCCAACACGTCCGGCGATCGTCAGGATAGCGTCGGGATGGGTCGCTCGGACAATCGGTAAGGCATCGATCAGCGTTGAGTGGTTCTTGCGTGGCTCAACCGTGCCGACCGTCAGGATGCTCGGTCGAGAATCGGTATTGCGCTTGGGGGAGTTCTGAGGGAACCGAACTCCGTTCGGGATGGCGATGAGCTTGTCGCGCGCGGTCGAATATGCGTTCGCAACCTCGGCTGCGACGGCGGCTGAGACGGAGACGACGATCGTTGCGGCATCGAGCGCGCGCGGAACTACGGCGGTCAGGTAGCGAACGAGGCGCGGGTCGCCGAACTGTGGAGTGAGCAGGAACGACAGGTCGTGGATGGTGACGACACGCGGTCGTCTCGATGGAGGGACGACGAAATCCGGTCCGTGGAAGACCTCGAAGTCGCCGATCAGCGACTCGACGTTCAGCGGCAGGCGGAGACGCTGCCAGGCAGCCGTCGTCAGACGCGGGTTCAGTGGCAGACGGCGCAGATCGCGAAACTGACCTGGTGGGAGTGCTCGAAGGAGTTGCTGGTTCTCACCATCGGCTGCGGCGCTCGCGAGAATGTATTGGTCATCGCCGGGCAGGCCGACAAGTGCGGCGAGCAGTTCGCGCGTGTAGCGTCCGACGCCAGCGTTCTGGACGGCGGCCGGAGTTGCGTCAACGGCTATCCGCATCGCACGCCGCCGTTACTTGCGCTTCGTGACGAGGTAGAGCAGCCCGCCGATGAGGACGACGCTGTAGCTGGCAATTGTGCGGTCGAGCAGCGCGGCGGCGGTCGCGCTGGCAGCCGTGACATCGAACAGGCGCAAGGCGAAGACGGTGCCGCCCTCGACGACGCCCATGCCGGCCGGGGTGAAGGGGAACGTCGTCAGCAGGCTGGCGAGCAGGGCGATGAAGATGCTCTGCGAGATGGTCAGGTCGATGCCGAGCGCGTGCGCGCCGGCATAGACGCGAGCGCCTTCAAGCGCCCAGATGATGACGGTCAGACCGGCGACCTTCAGAAACCCTGTCCGCGAGAACGAGCTGACGATGCCGTCTGACAGGCGGTTGTAGTACGGCTGGAACCGTTCGGGAAGTAGGGCTTCGATGCGGTGGCTAGCGGTCATCAACGCCAGCAGCCCGCCGATACCGATCGCGACCAGCGCCGCGCCGGTGACGAACCACCAGCGCAGCCCGGAGGGAACCGTTCCATGGAAGACGAGCAGTCCCGAAAGGACCATCAGACCGACGAGCGCAACGACATCGAGGAGGCGTTCGGCGAAGATTGTCCCGAGCGTGCGCGAGAAAGATGGCCCCGCGTTCTTCTTCAGCAGGTAGCCACGATAGGCGTCGCCGAGCTTGGCTGGGACGACGCAGTTGGCGAACCAGGATAGGACGTAAATCTCAGAGAGGCCAACCAGGCCAGGGACGTTGAAGCCGTCCTTGCGGCTGATTTTGGCGTTGGCGAGGAGCAGCCGCCAGCGCATGGCTCGAATCGGGAATGAACCATAGTAGGCGACGAACGCCAGCGAGAGGTAGAGCGGGTTGGCATTGCGGATCTGCGACCAGACATCGGCGAAGTCGATGTCGAGCCGCCAGAAGACGACGGCAATGATGGCGAAGGCGACGACGAACGACGCGATTGTCTGCGGCGAGCGCATGCGCTCGCCGAGTGACATCGATCGATCGGAAGGGTCAGTGTCTCCGGCAACTGGCACAGGCGCCTGGGATGCCGTGGCGGGTTGCTCGTCTGCCAGTGCGCGTTCGTACCTCATTCGCGGGAGTATTCCACGCCGCCGACGTCCGTCGCTGCTTCGACCGCCGACCAGCGCTGGTGGGCGGTGAGGGCAAGTGCCCAGGTGACGCTGAGCTGGACGCCCAGATTCAGAACGTGCAGGTTCTCGAAAAAGTTATGGACATAGACGGCGGTCATTGTTCCGAGCGCGCCGAGGGCGAGCGCCCCGGCCAGCCGGTCGGTCGAGACGATCACTACCCGCAGGGCGACGAAGGCGAAGCTGAGGATCAACGTGAGGTAGATTCCGAGGCCGAGGAGGCCATTTTCGGCCAGCATGTGGATGTAGAAGTTGTGGGCGTGGCCCTGAGAGAAGCGGAACGTGCTGCGAACATAGTAGTCCGAATAGGCCGCATTGTAGTTGCCGGCACCGACGCCGGTCAGGGGATGGTCCTCGAACATGCGCCAGCCAGCCTGCCAGTGGGCCATCCGCTCGACGACGGCGAAGTTGTCGCCGTCGATGGTGATCGAGGCGGCGTCGAACGGGCGAGCTTCGTCAGCGATCGATGTCACACGGTCGGTCAGCGTCGAAGGTGCGAAGAGCGTCAGCATAACCAGCGACACAAGTATGACGACAGGGATAGCGGGCACGACCAGATGCCAGTAGCGGCGAACGGCGACGAACAGCGTCACAGCTAATCCGGCGCTGACCCCGATCCATGCCCCACG
>Ga0136611_10001676_pt1 | contig 15430 bp, 13 predicted proteins | sample AntDrymUQ2232306_2_FD_106645 | JGI IMG/M metagenome (GOLD analysis project Ga0136611, IMG submission 106645) | Polar desert sand microbial communities from Dry Valleys, Antarctica - metaG UQ223 (23.06) | ecosystem: Environmental > Terrestrial > Soil > Desert | place: Antarctica: Dry Valley...
ACCGGCGAGACGGTCGGGGAGTCGGCCCGCTTCATCCATCTCGGACTGACCAGCTCCGATGTCATCGACACTGCGTTGGCCATGCAAACGACCGAGGCGGTCGACCAGCTTCTTGAACGCATGGATGCCGCGATTGAGGCGTTAGGCACACAGGCGCTGCGACATCGCGAGACGCTGATGATCGGCAGAACGCATGGTGTCCACGCCGAGCCAATTACCTTCGGGTTCAAGCTCGCCGTCTGGTACGATGAGATGCAACGATCCCGCGTGCGCCTCCACGCAGCGCGCGACACTATTGCTGTCGGCAAGATTTCTGGGGCCGTCGGAACACACGCGAACGTGCCTCCCGACCTCGAAGACGATGTCTGTCAATTGCTGGGCCTGGCGGTGGATCCGGTTTCGACCCAGATCATCCAGCGCGATCGCCACGCCGAAGTCATCACGACCCTGGCGATTCTCGCCTCGTCGATCGACAAGTTCGCGGTCGAGATTCGTCATCTGGCACGCACGGAAGTCCGCGAGCTGGAAGAACCATTCGATCCCGGCAATCAGGGGTCGTCCGCCATGCCGCACAAGCGCAACCCGCACGAGAGTGAACGGCTAAGCGGCCTCGCACGACTGGTGCGTGGCTATGCGCTGACCGCAATGGAGAACGTTGTACTCTGGCACGAGCGCGACATCTCGAACTCGTCCGCCGAGCGCGTGATCTTTCCGGATGCCTTCATCATCACCGACTACATGCTCCATCTGCTGACCGATCTCATCACCAACTGGGTCGTCTATCCCGAGCGCATGCACGCCAATTTGGAATCGACCGGCGGCGCGATCTTCTCGCAGCGCGCGATGCTCGCGTTGATCGAGGCTGGCATGGATCGACAGGCCGCGTACAAACTCATCCAGCGCAACGCAATGCGCGCCTGGGACGATGGAGGACATCTCCGCGACTACCTCCGCGCCGAGTCGGAGGTGGCCGAGCGACTTTCTCCAAGCGCGATCGACGAGCTCTTCGAGTACGACTACCACCTGCGTCATATCGATGTCGCATTCGAGCGACTCGGCCTACACCAACCAAGCAGCGTCGCCACTGCTGCGGGCGGTGGCGCGTGACAACTGCACTGCGCGACATCGATCTGCCTGGCCTGAAGCGGTTTCGGCGCGGCAAGGTGCGCGACACCTGGGACCTCGGGGATCTCCTTCTGATGGTCGCATCGGATCGCGTCTCTGCGTTCGATGTTGTCCTGCCGGATGCCATTCCCGACAAGGGCCGCGTATTGACCGGCATGTCGGCCTTCTGGTTCGAGCGGACTTCCTCGATCGCTCCAAACCATGTGGTCTCGACCAACGTCAGCGACCTTCCCGATGAGGTTGAAATGTTCCGGGAGATTCTGCGTGGTCGCTTCATGCTCGTCCGTAAGGCGGAACGTATCGATGTCGAGTGCGTCGTCCGTGGTTACCTCGCTGGCTCCGGCTGGGCCGAGTACCAGAAGTCGGGAACGGTCTGCGGCGAACGGCTGCCCGACGACCTTGTCGAGAGCGACCGCTTGCCGGAGCCAATCTTCACGCCCGCCGCGAAAGCGGATCAGGGTCACGACGAGAACATCTCTTTCAAGCGCGTCGTGAAGCTGGTTGGGCAGGAACGCGCCGAGCAGCTGCGCGATACATCGCTTGCGCTGTACCGAACGGCCGACGAGTATGCCCGTGAACGCGGCCTCATCGTGGCCGATACCAAGTTCGAGTTCGGCCTGGTCGACGACCAGCTCATCGTGATCGACGAAATGCTGACACCGGATTCATCCAGGTTCTGGGACATCGCCGACTACGAACCCGGTCGCGCCCAGGATAGCTTCGACAAGCAGCCGCTGCGTGACTGGCTCGAGCGTCGGGGCTGGAACAAGATGGCGCCGGGACCGCCACTGCCTGGCGAAGTCATTCAGGAGATTACCCAGCGCTATCGCCGTGCCTACGCACGCATTGTTGGACAGGAGCTTTCTGACGGGTGAGTATCATCAACGACTCGGTTGTCGATAACCAGCGCTCGTACCTCGTTGAGGTCTTCGTGTCGCTGAAGCCAGTGGTCAACGATCCGCAAGGTCTGTCGATTCGCGACGGACTCAATTCGCTCGGCTACGCCGAAGTCGAGGCGGTCCGCGCCGGGAAGTATCTGCGCGTCACGCTCTCCGCCGAGTCGGCATCGGATGCCGAGACACGCGTGAGACGCATGTGCGAACAGCTGTTGGCCAACCCAGTCACCGAGACATTCCATCTCGTCGTTACGCCGTTGAACGACCATTAGGAGCGGAAAGGGGAGTATTCATGAAATTCGGAGTCGTTGTCTTTCCCGGCTCGAATGGCGACCACGACGCACTGAAAGCCGTCGAACTGGGTCTCCAGGAGGAGGTCGTCCCAATCTGGCACAAGGACACCTCAGTCGCCGGATGCGACGCGCTGCTGATTCCGGGCGGCTTCTCCTACGGCGACTATCTCCGCGCTGGAGCCATTGCGCGCTTCTCGCCAATCGTCGACGCGATCACCAGCTTCGCTAACGACGGCGGACCGGTCCTCGGTATCTGCAATGGCTTTCAGGTCCTCACCGAGGCGGGACTGCTGCCTGGCGCCCTGTTGAAGAACGCTGGATTATCGTTCTCCAGCACCTGGGTCCACGTCCGGACCGAGACGGACCGCACACCGTTTACCGTTGGGATCGACCCAGGGACCGTGCTGCGGCTGCCGATTGCCCACGGACAGGGCCGCTATTTCATCGCGCCCGACGATCTGGCGACGCTGGAGGCGAACGATCAGATCGTATTCCGCTACACCGATAGCAAGGGGCACGAAGACGACGCGCATAACCCGAATGGATCAGTCGCTCACATCGCCGGTATCTGCAACCAGCGCGGCAATGTCGTCGCGCTGATGCCGCATCCCGAACGTGCCTATGACGCACTCATCGGCGGAGACGAAGGCTTGCAGATTCTGCGTGCCGTCGTCCATGCCGGACTGTCGGCGGTGTCCGCGTGATGACGAAAGTGACAGTAACTGACGAGACATTACGTGAGGTCGCCCTCACCCGCGCGGAATACGAGCAGGTGGTCGAGTTGCTCGGCCGTCAGCCATCGCCGGTCGAACTCGGCATGTTCGGCGCGATGTGGAGCGAGCATTGTGGCTATAAGAACTCCCGTCCACTCCTGAAGCATTTTCCGACGACCGGGCCGCGTGTGCTGCAGGGTCCCGGTGAAAATGCCGGCGCGGTCGATATCGGGCATGGTCTGGCAGCCGTCTTCAAGATCGAGTCACACAATCACCCGTCGGCTGTCGAGCCATACGAAGGGGCGGCTACGGGCGTTGGCGGCATCGTGCGCGACATTTTCACGATGGGCGCGCGACCGATCGCATTGCTCAATTCGCTGCGCTTCGGACCGCTCCATATCCCACGCAATCGCTACCTGTTCAACGGTGTCGTCGGCGGCATTGGCGGCTATGGCAACTGCCTCGGCATCCCGACCGTCGCCGGAGACATTTTATTTGACGAAAAGTATTCCGGCAACCCGCTCGTGAACGCCATGTGCGTCGGCATCGTCCGTCACGAGCAGCTCATGAGCGCGACCGCCACCGGCGTCGGCAATCTCGTCGTCCTGGTTGGGGCGGATACGGGACGCGACGGCATCCACGGCGCGACATTCGCTTCAGTCGAAAACCCTGAGGAGTCGCATCGTGGTGTCGTGCAGGTTGGGAATCCGTTTCTGGAGAAACTCCTTCTCGAAGCCTGCCTTGAGGCACTTGACGTTAACGGCGTCGTCGCGATGCAGGACCTCGGCGCCGCCGGCCTGACCTCGTCGATTGTCGAGTGCGCGAGCAAAGGCGGTCTCGGCATCGAGATCGATGTTCAGCAAGTCGCTAGACGCGAACGCGGCATGACCGCCTACGAGGTCATGCTCTCCGAGAGTCAGGAGCGCATGTTGATCATCGTGCGCGAAGACGGTCTTCCTGCGTTGCGCGATGTATTCGACCGCTGGGACCTGCACGCTGATGTCATCGGACGCGTCACGGACGATGGGCACGTGCGCATCCTCGATGGTGAAACCGTCGAGGTCGACGTGCCAGCAACCCACTTCACCGACGATTGCCCCACCTACATTCGCCATGGCGTAGAGTCCCGGAAAATCATCGAGGCGCGGGAGCGATCGCTTGACGGTTTCGCCGCTCTCGATGCAGACGATGTCATCCCGACGTTGCTGTCCATGCTCGCTTCCCCAAATATCTGCTCCCGCGAATCGGTCGTGCGAACGTACGACCACACCATCATGTCGAACACGGTCATCGAGCCCCTTCAGGGTGACGCCGCCGTCGTGCGTATCAAGGGAACGCCGAGCGGGCTGGCTGTCAAGACCGACTGCAATCCGCGCTACGTCTATCTTGATCCGTTCCTCGGCGGGCAGCACGCCGTGGCGGAGGTCGCGCGTAACATCTCATGCACCGGCGCGACCCCGTTGGCGCTGACCAACTGCCTGAACTTCGGTTCTCCAGAAAAGCCAGAGGGCTATTTTCAACTGGAACAAGCCATACGAGGTATGGCCGCAGCGGCCGCCGCACTCGATACGCCTGTCGTCAGTGGGAACGTGAGCCTCTACAACGAATCCGGCGACGAAGCCATCCTGCCAACCCCGACTGTAGGAATGGTCGGCCTGCTCGAAGACGTCTCACTGGCGATTGGGATGGCCGCCCCGCTCGGGACGACGCTGTTGTTGCTCGGCGAGCCGGTCGCGACACTCGGTGCGTCAGAGTACCTTGCCCACATTCACGACACGGTCGCCGGCCATCCGCCCAAACTCGACCTTGCACTTGAGCGCAACGTACAAACTGTCGTTCGCGAGGGTATTGCGTCCGGCTTGGTCCACGCAGCCCACGATACGTCCGAGGGCGGTCTTCTCGTCGCCATCGCCGAAATGCTCATTGCAGGTGGACAGGGCGCGACCCTGGATCTTTCCGAGATCGAAACACGAAGCGCTAACCGTTTGGACCGCGCGATGTTTGGCGAAGCCGCGTCGCGCATCGTCGTTGCCGTGGACGCTGAGAATGTCGCGCAAGTCCAACAGCGTGCCAACGATTCAGACGTTCCAGTTGCGGTGATTGGGACGGTCGCAGGCGATTCGCTCAGAATTGCAGGCTGCGGCAACGTACCCGTCGTTGAACTGCGGATAGCCTGGGAATCGGGTTTAGGTTCGTAGGCGCGCGATACACTTTCGGTGGTCGGCACGATTGAGTCAGAGTGCGCGTCCGGCGCGGTGAGGGGTAACGGTGTTTCCAGACGAATGGGACGACTCACCGAAGGAAGAATGTGGCATCTTCGGGGTTTACGCGCCGGGGGTTGATGTCGCACGCATGACGTTCTTCGGCCTCTACGCGCTCCAGCACCGTGGACAGGAGAGCGCCGGGATCGCGGTCGCCCGCAACGGAGAGATGCGCCTCAGGAAGCGCATGGGACTCGTTGGGCAGGTCTTTTCCGAAGCTGATCTCAAGCACCTGCAAGGCGATATGGCCGTTGGACACACGAGGTACTCAACCACCGGATCGTCGCTGCCGGAGAACGCCGGACCGATGACCGCTGACAGCGATCTCGGGCCGATAGCGGTCGCGCACAACGGCAACGTCATCAACGCCATCGCCCTCATGGAGCCGATGGTCGAGAGTGGCGTGCGCCTGCATACTACGACCGATTCCGAGATTCTGACGCGTCTGATCGCACGAGCAGACGGCATCGGCATCGTCGAAAAATTGCGTAACGCATTGCTTCAGGCCAACGGTGCCTACAGCATCGCAGTTCTGACACCGCATTGTCTTGTCGCCGTCCGGGATCCGCACGGTATTCGTCCGCTCTGCCTCGGACGCCTCGATTCCGGATGGGTCGTCACGTCGGAGAGCTGCGCGTTGGCAACCGTCGGAGCAACGTTCGAGCGCGAGATCGACCCCGGCGAGATTCTGGTCATCGACGATAACGGTGTGCAGTCGTACCGACTTGCGCCACTCGAACATCGAGCACTCTGTGTGTTTGAGCTTATCTACTTCGCTCGGCCCGACAGTCTGCTGAGTGGGGAGCGTCTGCACCTGGCGCGACAACGCATGGGTGCTGAGCTTTCTCGCGAGCATCCCGTCGACGCCGACATCGTCGTTCCCATTCCTGACTCCGCCGTCCCAGCCGCAATTGGCTATGCGCGTGAATCAGACATTCCCTATGGCGAAGGACTCATCAAGAATCGCTATATCGGGCGAACCTTCATCCAGCCCGATCAGCGCCTGCGCGAGATCGGTGTGCAGCTTAAGTTCAACGCCCTGCCCGAAATACTGGAAGGCAAGCGCATCGTACTGGTGGACGATACGATCGTACGCGGCACTACCAGCCGTCCGATCGTCAATATGATCCGCGCAGCCGGTGCCCGCGAGGTCCACATGCGCGTCCATGCTCCGCCGGTCATGTGGCCTTGCTACCTGGGCGTAGATATGGCGACCCGCGATGACCTGATTGCCGCCAACATGACGGTGGACGAGATCGCCGAAACGCTCGGCGTCGACTCGCTTGGCTATCTCTCGCACGAAGGTCTCTTCCGCGCGATCGGCCACAGCGGCAGCGAGTTCTGCTCCGGATGCCTCTCGGGACAGTATCCTGTGCCTGTGAATGGCGTCGTAGATAAGCTTGCGCTGGAGCGCACCATTCAGCGCGTCTGAAACGCGCTTCAAGTATGTTCGCGGCCGTAACACAATCGGCCGTTCGGATCGGGGAGGGGAGCATGGTGGAAGCAGAGTCACAATCTCAGGAGGTCAAACGCACGCCGCTGGCAGAACGGCACGTGCAGGCCGGGGCGAAGATGGTCGATTTTGCCGGCTGGTACATGCCGGTCCAGTATTCCGGCATCATGGACGAGCACCGTGCCGTCCGCAGCACCGCCGGGCTCTTTGACCTCGGTCACATGGGCCAGGTCGCCGTTTCCGGACCGAACGCGTTCACGTTCCTCAACTATGTCGGGTCGAACGATGTCGGCACGTTGGCCCCGGGCGAAGCGCAGTACTCGCTGCTCCTGTATCCACACGGTGGCGTCATCGACGACATCATCATTTACCGACGACCGGATGGCGTCGGCTACTTCGTCGTCATCAACGCTGCCAACATGGACAAGGACGTTGTCTGGCTCACGCAGCAACGCGAGAAGCGCAGCGACCTTGACGTAACGGTGAATCACATTTCTGACGAAACCGGCATGATCGCTATCCAGGGCCCGAAGGCTGTCGAGATCGTCGGTGGCATCTCGTCGGTCGATCTGAGCGACATGCAACCATTCTCCTGCCGCGAGACAAGCATCTCCGGTATCCCGTGTCTCGCCGGACGAACCGGCTACACCGGCGAGGACGGCTGGGAGTTCTATTGCCCAATTAATCAGACCGGCGCGCTCTGGGACGCATTGATGCAAGCCGGAGAGCCGCACGGCCTTCAGCCGATCGGACTCGGCGCACGCGATACGCTGCGCCTTGAAGCGCGCATGCCGTTGTACGGCAACGAAATGGACGAACACATCAATCCATTCGAGGCCGGACTCGGTTGGGCGGTAAAACTCGATAAGGGCGATTTCATCGGTCACGACGCCCTGGCCGAGGCGAAGTCTCATGGTTCGACCCGTCGCACCGTCGGTTTCAAGATGGTTGAGCGCGGCCCAGTTCCGCGTTCGCACTACGACGTGCAGGTTGACGGGGAAACCGTTGGGTTCGTTACAAGCGGAACCGCATCACCATCGCTCGGCGAGAATGTTGGCCTGGCGATTATCGACAAGGCGCATGCCGGAGTCGGGAAGCCACTCGATATTGTCGTGCGCGGGAAGCCGGTGCGGGCCGAGCAGATCAAGACGCCTTTTTACAAGCGCTCGTCGTAGACTACTCTGCGGCTTCAGGTTGAGGTTAGCCAGCGGGAATCATTCTCCTCTGGCGCGGGTTCGGGTTGGGGAGAACGAGAGTAGCGGCGAATGACCGCCGGAAGGAACTGACCGTGGCGATTCCACAGGATTACAAGTTTACGAAGACACATGAATGGGTCAAGATCGACGGCGATGTCGCCACGATCGGCATCACCGATTTCGCCCAGGGCGAACTGGGCGACATCACATATCTCGAACTGCCCGGCGTTGGATCTGAAGTACGCCAGGCGGAGCCGTTCGGTGTCGTCGAGTCCGTCAAGGCCGCGTCCGATGTATATGCGCCTGTAAGCGGTGAGGTCGTCGAGGAGAATACCGCCGCCATCAACGCACCTGAGGTCGTCAACAGTTCGCCCTTTGGCGATGCCTGGCTGTTGAAGATTCGCCTCAGCGATCCGTCGCAGGTCGATGGCCTGATGTCGGCTGGAGACTACGAAAAGCTCGTCGCGGTGTCGGGCGGACACTAGTTTCTGATGAACGTAGCCTGGAAACTCGCGTTGAGCGAGGCTGTATGAGATGCTGCCTGCCGGAGGAATGGAATGACCTTTAACCCACACACGACGGAAGACCGGCAGGCGATGCTCGCCGCCACCGGCGCGGCCAGCATCGAAGCGCTGTTCGGGGCCATCCCGGAGAGCGTCCGTTTCCCGGACCTAGCGCTGCCCGAGCCGCTCTCGGAGCAGGAGGCGTATCTTCGCCTTTCCCAGCTCGCCGCACAGAATCAGAACGCGATGGCGAATCCAAGTTTTCTGGGTGCAGGCAGTTACACGCACTACGTTCCAGCCGCTGTTCAACAGATCACGTTCCGAGGTGAGTTTTACACGGCCTACACACCCTACCAGCCTGAGGTGGCCCAAGGCACCCTGCAGGCCATCTACGAGTACCAGACGATGATCTGCGGACTGACCGGCATGGAGGTCTCAAACGCCTCGCTGTACGATGGCGCAACGGCACTGGCCGAGGGCGCGTTGCTGACGGTGTCGCTGCCTCGGAAGCGCACGCGAGTGGTTCTCGCTGGCTCGGTGCACCCGCACTACCGCGATGTCGTCCGGACCTACACCAGCGGAATCGGCGTCGATATCGTCGATCTACCGATCCCGACCGAGGGATTCCTGACCGATCCTTCTGCCTTCGATCAGTACCTCGACGACAACCTGGCCTGTATCGTCGTCGCATACCCGAATTTCTTCGGTGGCATCGACGATATCCAGGCTATCGCGGACAAGGCACATTCGTGTGGCTCGAACCTGGTCGTCTCCGCCTATCCGACCGCACTCGGATTGCTTAAGCCGCCCGGCGAGCTTGGCGCAGATGTCGTCACCGGCGAGGGTCAGCCACTCGGCAACGCCCAATCGTTCGGCGGGCCGGTCGTCGGGATTCTGGCGACACAGCAACGGCTGGTCCGGCAGATGCCGGGCCGACTCGCGGGCATCGCCTATGACAGCGAGGGCAAGCGCGGCTTCGTCCTTGCCCTCCAGACCCGCGAGCAGCACATCCGCCGTGAGAAAGCCACCAGCAACATCTGCACGAATCAAGGGCTGATGGCACTGGCTGCGTCGGTCTACCTCTCAACGTTGGGGCCAGCTGGAATGCGCCGGATCGCTGAAATCAACTACCAGAACGCGCATTACCTGGTCACGCGCTTACAAGCAACTGGCAAGTTCCATCTCATGAACGATGGCGCGTTCTTCAACGAGTTCACCATCCGATGCAATGAAGAAATCAGCGCGTTGAATGCGCGTCTTTCCGCTGCCGGAATGGTCGGCGGTTACGATCTCAGCAACGTTTCCGACGACCTGGCAGGGCACATGCTGCTCTGCGCGACGGAGATGACCGGCAAGGCAGCCATCGACCGTTTCGTCGAGGTTGCCGCCGCTACCTGATCACTGATCACGCTCGTCACCTGGCCTCGACGTGATGACTTCGAAAGTATCTTCGGGGTCGTCACGTTTCTGGCGATCTGCTGAATGCGCTCGACGCGGTTGATATACTAGAGGATGGTAATACGCGTATCTCGTTCGCGCAGAGGCAGGACATCACGTGAAACCCGTCGTAGCTATCGTTGGCCGTCCGAACACGGGCAAATCGACTTTCTTTAACCGGCTCGTCGGCGAGCGCCGCGCCGTCGTCGAGGACGTTCCTGGTACGACCCGTGACCGTCTGTACGGCGATGCCGACTGGAACGGCGTTGAGTTCACTGTGATCGACACCGGTGGCCTGCAGGACGAGGACGAATTTGATCGCCTGACCCCGCGTGAGATCTCCGAACGCACCCAGAATCAGGCTCGTATTGCCATCGACGAAGCCGACGTGCTGCTCTTTCTCGTCGATGGTCGCACCGGCATCTCCGCTGCCGACCATGATGTAGCCGAGCTCATGCGCGCCGCTGGCAAGCAGGTCGTGCTTGGCGTCAACAAGGCCGAGAACGAAGCACGACGCGAGAACGCAGTGGACTTCTACGAGCTTGGTCTCGGCGATCCGATCGCATTCTCCGCGCTGCATGGGATCGGAACCGGTGACATTCTCGACGAAGTCGTGCGGATGCTCCCGCACGCTGAGGAAGTCAGTGCTGAGCCAGAGATGCCCTCATTCGCGATCGTTGGTCGCCCGAACGTCGGCAAGTCGCAGCTGCTGAACGCCCTCTCCGGCGAGGAACGTTCGATCGTAGCCGACATGCCTGGCACGACCCGCGATTCAATCGACTCAATCGTCGACTGGGCTGGAAACTCCGTACGTCTCGTCGACACCGCCGGTATCCGCCGCCGAGGTCGTGTCGAGCCAGGTGTCGAGAAGCACAGCGTCCTGCGTTCGGAACGCGCCATCGACCGGGCCGATGTCGCCCTCGTTGTCCTCGACGCCGGTGAGGGCTTCACCGCCCAGGACCAGCACATCGCCGGACACGTGGTGCAGTCGGGGCGCGGCATCATCTTCGTCGTCAACAAATGGGATCTCGTCGAGAAATCGACGCATACAATGGACGAATGGAAGGAAGAAGCTGCCGAGTTCTTCCAGTTCGCGCCCTACGCACCCATCATCTTCGTCTCTGCTCTGACTGGCCAGCGCGTCGACCAGATCGTCGAAACGGCGTTGCATGTCTACGGCGAGCGCTTCAAGCGCATCGGCACTGGCGAGATCAACCGCCTGCTGAGTGAGGCGACGCAAAAGCATCCGCCGCCGTCCCGTCCCAGCAAGTGGGTCAAGTTCTACTACGCCACCCAGGCCGATGTGGCGCCACCGCGCTTCCTGTTCTTCTGCAACGACCCCCAGGCAGTGCATTTCTCCTACCAGCGCTACCTGGAGAACGAGATTCGTGGCCGCTACAGCTTCGACGGCAACCCGCTCGTCATCCACTTCCGTGGCAGGCAGCGCGAGTAAGCTTCGACGACAGGGGCCGAACGGCATGCAGGAGATGTTGGCAATCGCACTCGCCTATCTGATCGGCTCGACTCCGACCGGCTATATCTTGACTCGTTGGATCGCCGGACAGGATCTGCGAAGCGTTGGCAGTGGTGGGACCGGAGCAACGAATGTACAGCGCGCGCTCGGCACCAAGTGGGGTGTCGCCGTCGCCGTCGTCGACATTCTCAAAGGTGTCGTCGTAGTCGTCGTCGCTCGATTACTTGATGCTGGTGAGTTGACCGTGGCGCTTGCTGGTACCGTCGCCGTCGCCGGTCACTGTTGGCCGATCTGGCTCGGTTTCAAAGGCGGCAAAGGCGTGGCAACCGGCGGCGGCGCGGCAATCGCCCTCACGCCCTGGTCACTCCTGTTGTTCCCGATCCTCGCGCTTCCAGTTGCGGCCACGCGCTTCGTGTCGCTTGGTTCACTCACTGCCGCGCTGATTGCGCCACTCCTCTTCGGGCTACTCGCGTGGGCGGATGTTATCTCGGTCGCCTACATCGCTTACCCGATTCTGGCCGCGCCGATCATCGTCTACCAGCACCGCGAAAACATCGCGCGGCTTCGAGCAGGGACAGAGCGCAGGTTGGGTCGCACGGGAACTCCGGAGGCGATCAACGTTCCCTGAACGTTTAGTATCATTCCCTCACGAGAGTTTATCGTCGATCCTTCGTAAGACAAGCGCCGGGGGTATTGTGGGAGCATTGCTGGAGACCGATCCACAGGTAGAGGCGATCGTGCGCGCTGAAGAGCGGCGCCAGCTCAACACGATCGAGCTGATCGCGTCTGAGAACTTCACCAGTGCGGCGGTCATGGAAGCGGTCGGCACCGTCCTGACAAACAAATATGCCGAGGGCCTGCCGGGCAAGCGCTACTACGGTGGTTGCGAGCACGTCGACGAAGTCGAGAACCTCGCCATCGAGCGCGCGATGCAGATCTTCGGTGCGGAGCATGTCAACGTCCAACCCCATTCGGGAGCTTCGGCCAACCTCGCGGCCTATCTCACGTTCCTCGATCCCGGCGATCGTGTCCTCGGGATGAACCTGGCCGAAGGCGGACACCTGACTCATGGCTCGCCGGTGAACTTCTCCGGTCAAATTTTCGAAGCGCACTTCTACGGCATCGACTCAGAGTCCGAACTGATCGACTACGATGCCGTCCTGGCGATCGCGAAACAAGTCCGGCCAAAGATGATCGTCTGTGGCGCGAGTGCCTACTCCCGTACCATCGATTTTTCCCGTTTCGGCGCGATCGCCAAAGATGTCGGCGCCTACCTGATGGCGGACGTCGCCCACATCGCCGGCATCATCGCTGCCGGCCTGCATCCGTCACCCATCGGCCATGCCGATGTCACGACGACCACCACACACAAGACGCTGCGCGGTCCGCGTGGCGGCATGATCATGGGTACGGCTGAGCACGGACCCGCGCTCAATAAACAGCTCTTCCCAGGCCTCCAGGGCGGTCCGCTCATGCACGTCATCGCTGGCAAGGCGGTCGCATTCGGAGAAGTGTTGCAACCTTCATTCAAAGAATATGTCACCCGCCTCATCGAGAACGCCAAGGTGCTGGCAGACACAGTACAGGAGCGCGGACTGCGGGTCGTCTCAGGCGGTACTGACAATCACCTGCTGCTGGTCGATCTGACCGGCGCGGGACTATCTGGACGTAAAGCGCAACGTGTCCTCGAAGAAGCTGGCATCACCGCCAACAAGAACGCCATCCCCAACGACCCCCGACCGGCGATGCAGACCAGCGGCATTCGGCTCGGAACCCCTGCCATTACGACTCGCGGCTTCGGTCCCGTCGAGATGCGTCAGCTCGGTATCTGGATCGCCGACGTGCTTCACGACCCGGACAATGAAGAACGGAAGACCCGCACCCGCGCTGACGTAGCCGAAATGTGTTCGGCATTCCCGCTCCCCGGTGTCTCGCGGGACAATCACGCCTCCAGCGGTTAGTAGTCTAGACGGATGCCTCATTGGCTGATTGCGGCGACCGTCGGTCTCGGCGTCGCCTGACTGAGTTGGGCAGCGCTCTTTCCAATCCGGTCCGCCGCTGTTCGCCTGAACCTGTATGATATTCTCGACCCTCGTCGAGTACACACCCGACCGCTACCGCGTATCGGCGGTCTCGGCATATTCATTGGCTGCATTGTCGCGATCGCCATTTCGTTCTCGCTGCCCGTCATGCGCTTCCAGGTCGAGATCGAACGTATTCTGCTGCTGATCGTCGGAGCAACGATTGTCGTAGCGGTCATGTTCGTCGACGATCTCGTCGGGATCAGACCGCTTCCGAAGCTGGCTGCCCAGGTCGCCGCGGCAATCATCGTTGTGCTCCCGCGCCTGCGCGACGAGGCGCACGGCATCGTGATCGAGCAATTCAACGCGCCCTTCATCGGCACAGTCTCCCTTCCGCTCGGGGCTGCGCTGGCCTTCACCGTCTTCTGGATCGTCGGGATGATGAACACGGTCAACTGGGCTGATGGGATCGATGGTCTGGCTGCCAGCATTGCGTTGATCGCCAGCATTATTCTGTTCCTGCACACCTACTATCGCCCGAGCGGCGATCCGCAGTTCACAATCTCGCTATTAGCCATCGCGCTCGCCGGAAGCGTCATTGGCTTTCTTCCGCACAACTGGCATCCGTCCCGCATCATCATGGGCGATTGCGGCGCGATGTTTCTCGGCTTCGCGCTGGCAACTATCAGCATCATCGGCGGCGCGAAGATCGCGACCGCACTACTCGCCATGGGCGTCCCGATCCTCGATGTCGCCTGGGTGATTGTCTTTCGCATCGTCAACGGTCGCTCTCCCGCCAGCGCCGACCGCGGACATTTGCATCACCGATTGCTTGACGCCGGACTCAGTCAACCGCAGGTCGTCGCGTGTTTCGCAGGACTGACGGCTGCATTTGGAGCCTTAGCACTGGCGCTACCGACGAGAGAGGCGAAGATGGGCGCACTCCTTATCATGGGAGTCGTAGTACTCTTGATCATGATCATCCTCGCGAGACGTGCCCCGCGCGCCGCCTGACGTTCATCCGAGCCTGCGACGGTAGAACCCGAGCGTGCTCAGCTACGAGCACCGCTGGCGTTCGCGCACACGATCCAACTTCGTCTTCGTTCGCTCAATCCAAACGATAGTCCAAACCCTGCACGCCGAACTGCACAGAACTAACCCTTCTCAACGTACGTCGAAGATACGGATGAGTCGAGTCGGAAGCGATCTGGGCGGACTGGTGATGATCGAAGTCGAAGGAATGGACATCTCTGTGTTCGGAGGGAACCCGCCGAAGTCGGAGAGAGATGCAACCGTGAGCAACCGGGAACCCACCGACTAGGGCGATGAGAACGTCACGGCAATCGCGCAAACAACCTTATTTGCCCTCGGGACTGTTGAGATGGCCGCTCGAACCAGAGTTCGACGCCGCACTTCATCAGATAGAGCGCGTCACAGACTTAAACGAAGTGTTCAGGGAGGCGGACGCCGCCGCACCCGTTCCTGACTTCGAGTCAGGAGACGAGCCCTGGTAAACGTCGACTATTGCATCAGCAATTCCCTGTGTGGGTGATCTTCTTCACTATGAAACATGCGCGTAATCGACGAGCCGAACAGGCGTAGCGCGACAATCAGGGCGGCGATCGCTGCAATTCCGACGACGATCGAACTGATCCTGGCCACTGAGCGTACCCTTCCATCAACCGTCGATGCACGCGCGGTCGTGCGCTGTCAGGCGGGAGGCTACTGAATCACCAGCAGCTTCTGCGCCTCGGACCATACGTCTTCTAAACGATAGAACGCGCGTTGTTCCTCTGTAAACAGATGAATCACAACATCTCCGTAGTCGAGCAGTATCCAGCCCGTCTCGGCGACACCTTCACTACGTCGCGGTCGAACACCGTTCTCACGCAGACCGTCCAGGATGTCGTCGCGCAGGGCGTTGAGCTGACGAATGTTATCTGCCGAGCAGATGACGAACACGTCAGCGAACGACGTAACTTCGCTGATGTCGAGGAGTGTTATATTCGTTGCCAACGCGTCCGATGCGATGTCTGCAACCTGCTTGGCGATCTCTAC
>Ga0136611_10001677_pt1 | contig 15428 bp, 16 predicted proteins | sample AntDrymUQ2232306_2_FD_106645 | JGI IMG/M metagenome (GOLD analysis project Ga0136611, IMG submission 106645) | Polar desert sand microbial communities from Dry Valleys, Antarctica - metaG UQ223 (23.06) | ecosystem: Environmental > Terrestrial > Soil > Desert | place: Antarctica: Dry Valley...
AGCTCGAGAAGCGCTTCGGCCGGTCGCGCTCAGTGCTCGACGCGCTGCGCGGCCGCGCCCCCACTTCCGTCCGAGCGGTGGATGGCGTCAGCTTCGAGGTGATGCCCGGCGAGGTCCTCGCGCTCGTCGGAGAATCCGGCTGCGGCAAGACCACCACCGGGAATCTGCTGCTGGGCCTGCTGCGCGCTGACGCCGGCCGGATCGTGGTCGGCGGACAGGAGCTGGGCGGGCTGTCGTCGAGGGAGCTGCGGCGGCTGCGGCGGAACGTCCAGATGATCTTCCAGGACCCCTACGAGTCGCTCAACCCGCGGATGCGCGTCGGCGAGATCGTCTCCGAGCCGCTGCGTGTGCATGGCATCGTCCGCGGCCGGGCCGAAGCCGCGCGGCGGGCGCGCGAGTCGCTCGAGGAGGCGGGCTTGACCCCGCCCGAGAGCTTCGAGCGGCGGCTCCCGTTCGAGCTGTCGGGCGGCCAGCGGCAGCGGGTGGTCATCGCCGCCGCGCTCTCCCTGCGACCGGCGGTGCTGGTCGCCGACGAGCCGGTGTCGATGCTCGACGTGAGCATCCGCGCCGAGATCCTGAACCTGCTCGCCAAACTGGCGCGCGAGCAGGAGATCGCCGTGCTCATGATCACGCACGACCTTGCGACGGTGGCCGCCTATGCCGATCGCGTTGCGGTCATGTACCTGGGGCGCATCGTGGAGATCGGGGCGACGGCCGACGTCCTCAACGCGCCGAGGCACCCATACACCGAGGCCCTGCTCTCGGTAGTGCCGGTGCCCGACCCCACGGCTCTCCGTCATCCGGTGATCCTGGCCGGCGAGACGCCCGATCCGGCGCACATCCCCCCGGGATGCCGCTTCCACCCACGCTGCCCAAAGGCGTTCGACCGATGCCCGACTGTGGATCCGCCGCTCTTCGAAGCCGGTCCCGGGCACGCTTCGGCGTGTCTGTTGGTGATCGAGCCGCAGGCAGCGGCAGCCCCGGAGCTGAGCGGATCCGCCTAGCGCATCAGGGCAGCGACGCCACCGGTCGCGACGGCCACCGCGGGGATCAGGGCAACGAGGAGCCGACCGATCCGCGAACGTCCACGCGAGACCAGCGCGGCCGCGCTCGCCGGCCTGGGCGGCGCAGCGGTCGCTTCCGGCGCGGCCGTGGCACCGTGAATCAGGGCCGGAGAGGTGGTGCCGGTCGCCTGGCGATCACCGGATGCCGCGGCGGCCAGCACCACGACGACCAGGGCACCGAACAGGCCCGCCCCCAGCGTCGCGGTCCACGCGCGGGCGGCGCCGATCTGGGTCGCGCCGGTGGCTGCCGCTCCGCCCGCCAGGAACGCCGCGACCAGGAACGTGCCCGGAAGTGCATATTCCGCGTCAATGGGTGCCGCCCACGCGAACCAGGCGCCGGCTGCCAGCGGCCCGGCCAGCATGCCGAGAGCAACGACCCAGGTGAGCGGTCGCGTCCAGTCCTCGGGGTCCTCGGGCGCCACGACCTGGCCCAGTCGGACGCTGACCGGGACGAGGTCGTCGTCCTGCTCGTCCAGCGTCACGCCGCGTCGGCGCGACGCAGCTCGCGGCCCGATGGACCCGCCGCCAGGCGCAGGCCAAGGATTCGGGTACCGAGCTCGCGGACCATCCAACCGGCCTGGGCCTGCAGCCGCACATCGGCGTCGGTCAGCGCGACCAGCGCCAGCGCCGCCAGCTCAGGCAGGGCGCGAGGCGTGTCGAGGTCATCGTCCATCGCGGCCAGGAACCGGTCGCGGTGCCCAGCGACGACCGGGTGGAGCGAAGCGGTGTCCACGGATCCCACGGGCTCGAGCTGCTCGGCCCGCAGGGAGGCGTCCCGCAGCATCGAGGCTTCCTCGGCGGAGCGCGCCAGATCGGCCTCGGCGTATTCGACCTCGCTGCGGTAGTGATGCGAGACGAGGAAGTGCCGGATGGCATCGCCGGAGAACGTGCGCAGCAGGTCCCGGACGAGCACCAGGTTCCCGAGCGACTTGCTCATCTTCTCGCCCTCGTAGCGCAGCATGCCCGCGTGGGTCCAGTGCCCGACGAACGGATGCTGGCCGGTGGCGCCTTCCGACTGGGCAAGCTCCGACTCGTGGTGCGGGAAGATGAGGTCGCCACCACCTGCATGCACCTCGAACTGCGAGCCGAGGTACGCCATGCTCATCGCCGAACACTCGATGTGCCAGCCGGGGCGCCCAGGCCCCCACGACGATTCCCAGGCCGGCTCGTCGGGGAGTGATCGCTGCCAGAGCACGAAGTCAAGCGGGTCGCGCTTGCCGGGCATGTCGGGGTTGTTGCCGCGCTCGTTGGCGATCGGGAGCATCTCCTCGCGCGTCATGTGCGAGAGGTCGCCGTAGGTCGGGTAGGCGCTCACATCGAAGAACGCGTTCCCTTCGGCCGCGTAGGCCAGGCCCCGCTCGAAGAGGAGCGCGATCAGGTCCAGCACCTGGGGCACGTGCTCGCTCGCCCGAGGGTAGTGATCAGGTGCCAGCCAGTTGAGCGCGCTCATCTCGGTCAGGAAGGTCGTGACGTTGCGGTTCCCGAGCGCCAGGTAGTCCTCGCCGGTCTCGCGGGCGCGTCGGAGCATATCGTCGTCCACGTCGGTAAGGTTCTGGACGTACACCACGTCGTGTCCCAGGTATTCCAGGTATCGGTGCAGCACGTCGAAGCTGACATACGTGAACGCGTGGCCCAGGTGGCCGGTGTCGTACGGCGTCACGCCGCACACGTACAGCCCAACGGCGCCGTCCCCGACGGGCCTGAACGGGTGGAGCGCGCCGCGCCGCACGTCGTGGAGTCGCAGGCTCACAGCGCGGCCGATGCGCCCGAAAAGACCATCGCGGTACTGGGCATGCCCCGCCTAGACTCGGGCGCACAAGGATGGATGGAGGCACGCATGGAGGTCCTGCGCTGGGTGTTCTTCTTCGCGCTGGCCCTGTTCCTGATCGTGTACGCCATCTTCTGGCTGGCGGGACGACCGGTCCAGCTACCCGGCTTCTGAAGGAGCCTCACCACAGCTGGGGCTTGGTGCTCATGAGCAGGCCGATAACGCCAATCGCTCCTGCCATGCCATACGCCACCCATCGCTGGCGTCGAGCGCGTCTCCGCCAGAGGGCGTCGGACTCGGGGTCTCCGGAGCCGATGCCGACCATGCGCCTCAGGTTCGGGCGGCTGACGAGTGCCGCCACGGCGAGGTTGATGGCGTAGAGCACCAGCGCCGTGATGAGCCACGGTCTCGAGAGAAGGTCGGGACCCAGGATCCAGAGCATCGCCACGCCGGTGGCCGCCAACGCGGCGGCGATCAGGAGCGTTCCGCCCCCCTGCATGGCCATCAGTGCCTGAGTGGCGGGGCCGGGAGCGCCATCCGCACGCCTCAGCACGAAAGGCAGGACCACGCTCGGGAGCAACATGGCCACGGCGAGGCCGATGTGTACGGCCAGGAGCACCGGGAACCAGTTCATCGGCTCCCGATGCTAGCGCACCTTGGCTCAGCCGCCCTTTGGCGCCGCTCGGCGCTTGCGGGTGCCTCGGATCCCGAGGCGCTTGAGCAGGGTCGGGACGTTCACCGCCCAGCCCACGCCCAGGGGACGTTCGGTGAAGAGCGCCTGGGAGCGCGGGTTCCAGTACGCGCGTCGCAGGTCGTCCAGCTTCGGGACGCGCAGGTCGTATGGCACCACCCCCAGCACCTTGCCGTGCCACGTACGCTTCTGTGGCGGCTTTCGCAGCTCGGTGTAGACCGCACCCACCACTGCCGCCAGGATCAGGGTCCGCAGCAGCCACACGAAATCGCGCAGCTCGGTGCCCACCGTGTCCGCACGGCGGGCCATGTCGTCAACCACGTTGTCGATGTTCATCGTTCCTCCTCGTGCCTTCGTCCTTCGCAAGCACTGTGCCGCGTGACGGCTCACACGTAGACTCCGGCAGGACCGATGACCAACGAAACCGTGCCCTTCATCACCGGCGACCAGATCAGGCAGGCAGTGCCGATCGCAGACCTGCTCGACGCCGTCGAGGAGGCCTACCGCGCCGTGTCGGACGGGGCCGATCGTTCGCCGCTCCGCAGCCACGTCCCGCTCGACGCCGGCGACCTGCTCCTCATGCCCGGCGTGCGTGCGGGGGCGACGGGCTTCAGCGTGAAGCTGGTGACGGTGGTCGGGTCCAATGCGGCACGTGGGCTGCCCACGGTTCAGGCAGTTGTCGTGTGGTTCGACGCCGCGACCGGGCGCGCGACAGCATTCCTCGATGGGCCAACGCTCACCGCCATGCGCACCGGTGCCGCCTCCGGGGTTGCGACGCGCCTGCTCGCCCGTCGTGGCGCGTCCGTGGCGGCCATCATCGGAGCTGGAGCGCAGGCGGAGTGGCAGCTCCGCGCCGTCCTGGCTGCGCGACCGATCTCCCGGTTTCTGGTCCACGCACGCGGCGCGGCCGCGCGGGAGGGGTTCGCCGAGCGTATGACGGCGGAGACGGGGGTCCTCGTTGAAGGGGTTGCCACCGCGGAGGAGGCTGTGCGCCCTGCGGATGTCGTCTGCTGCGCGACGACCTCGTCGACGCCGGTCTTCGACGCCGCGTGGCTGCGTCCCGGCGCGCACGTCAACGGCATCGGCGCCTTTCAGCTCGGGATGGTTGAGCTGCCCCCTGAACTCTTCTCGCGAGCCTCATTAGTCGCGGTCGACTCGCGAGCCGCGGCCATGGCAGAGGCGGGCGACGTGGTGGTCGCCATCGAGGGCGGCGTGCTCCGAGAGGATTCGCTGGTCGAGATCGGCTCGGTGGACCGCTCGTGGGCCGATGCGCGGCCGGACGAAGCCATCACCGCCTTCAAGTCGGTGGGCCTCGCGATCCAGGACGTGGCCGCCGCCGAGCTGATCGTCGGGCGCGTGCTCGGCTAGATCTTCGGCGCTAGGCCGCCCAGCGGTGAATTCGTTCGCGGATGCGATCGAAGCCGAGCTCCTCGCACAGCGCCAGGAACGCGTCCCGGGGCACGCCGACCCACTCCAGGTCGTCAAGGGTCGGCGTCACGGCGTCGATTGCCGCATCCCGGTTGAGGATTGCCAGGCGCCGGTAGAGGTACGCATCGGTGCGCTGCTGCTCCAGCGTCGCGGCCAGCCGGCTCGCGTTCCGCAGCGGCACGTCCCAGTCGAGGGCTGACGGCGGAATCGCCTCCAGGTGCTCCCAGCGCGCGAGAACCGCGGCCGCGCTCTTGGCGCCCCATCCGGGCAGGCCGGGATACCCGTCGCTGCTGTCCCCGACGAGCGCCAGGTAGTCCGGGATGCTCGGCGGTCGCACGCCCCACTTGGTGACCACGCCGTCCTCGTCGTACGTGATGCGTCGCATCCGATCCCGTAGCACGACCCGCGTGCCCTCGACGAGCTGGGCAAGGTCCTTGTCGACGCTGCACACGATCACCTCTTCAACGCGCGGATCGTCCCCGAACCGCGCCAGGGCAGTGGCGATGGCATCGTCCGCCTCGTCCTCCACCATCGGCCAGACCTTGAGGCCGATGGCGCGCAGCGCGCGCTCCGCGTCCTCGAACTGCATCAGGAGGTCACGATCGATTCCCACGCTCGACTTGTAGGCGGGGAAGACGTCGTTGCGCCAGGACTCGATGACGTGGTCAGTTGCGGCGCCGATGTGGGTTACGTCGGGCTCTCGCAGCAGCGACAGCATGGACTCCAGCAGCCCGTGGACGGCATTCGTCGGACGCCCGTCGGGCCCATGCTCCATCGGCCGCGAATAGAAGGCTCGGAAGAGCTCGAACGTCGCGTCGACGAGGTGGATCTTCACCTTGCGATGGTACCCGCGGCCGGCCCGCAGGATCTGTAGCGCGACCAGTAAGCGGCCAGTAATCGAGCGTTCCGCAAGATGTTCGTGCGAGGGGAGGGTGACGTGGAGACGCGTGCCCTGCGGTCGCCGGCCGGGAACCCGAGCCGGGGTCGGCGACCCACGTCGTCCTCCTCCGCTACAGCCGCCGTGTGACCTGACCCAGTACGTCTTGTCTAGACGGCGAGTGGCTCCCGGTACTCGCCGTAGACCCGGCGCAGGACGCCGCACATCTCGCCGATCGTGGCGTAGGCCTCGACGGCGGCGATGATCGCGGGCATGAGGTTCACGTCGCCGGCGTGCGCGTCGGCCTCCAGGCGCTGCATGGCGGTCGCGTGCGCGGCGGCGTCCCGCTCTGAGCGCACGCGCGCCAGGCGATCGAGGTGGCGGCGCTCCTGCTCGGCGCTGATGGCGAGCAGGGGGATCCGGACCTCCTCGTTGGGATCGGCGTACTTCGTGACGCCCACGATGTCGCGCTCGTGAGCCTCGAGCTCGCGTGACTGCTCGTAGGCGGCATCGGCGATCTCGGCCTGGGGGAAGCCGGCCTCGAGGGCGCGGACCATGCCGCCCATCTCGTCGATGCGGGCGATGTAGCGCCACGCGGCCTGCTCGGTCTGGTTGGTGAGCGTCTCGACGAAGTACGAGCCCGCGAGGGGATCCACGGTGTTCGCGGCGCCGGACTCCTCCGCGAGGATCTGCTGCTGCCGCAGGGCGAGCATGGCGGCCTCTTCCGAGGGGACAGCCCACGCCTCGTCGTACGCATCGGTGTGCAGGGACTGAGTTCCGCCCAGCACCCCCGCCAGTGCCTGGATGGCGACACGGGTCAGGTTGTTGAGCGGCTGCTGGGCCGAGAGCGAGACGCCCGCCGTCTGTGTGTGAAAGCGCATCCAGGTCGAGCGCTCGTTCTCGGCTCCAAAGCGCTCGCGGCAGAGCTTGTACCAGATGCGCCGCGCGGCCCGGAACTTGGCGATCTCCTCGAAGAAGTCGTTGTGGCTGTTGAAGAAGAACGAGAGCCGCGGAGCGAAGTCGTCGAAGCGCAGGCCGCGGGCGAGGGCGTCCTCAACGTAGGCGATCCCGTCGGCTATGGTGAAGGCCAGCTCCTGCACCGCCGTCGATCCAGCCTCGCGGATGTGGTAGCCGGAGATGGAAATCGTGTTCCACAGCGGCAGCTCGCGGGTGCCCCACTCGACCGTATCGGTCACCAGCTTGAGCGACGGTGCCGGCGGGAAGATGTACTCCTTCTGGGCGATGAACTCCTTGAGGATGTCGTTCTGGAGCGTTCCCGAGAGCTGCGTGCGCGGCACGCCCATCTTCTCGGCGGCCACGATGTACATGGCCCAGATCATGGCCGCGGGCGAGTTGATGGTCATCGAGGTGCTGATCTCGCCCACCGGCAGCCCTTCGAGCAGCAGCTCCATGTCGGCGAGGCTCGAGACGGCTACGCCGCAGGTCCCGAACTCACCTTCGGCCATCGGATCGTCGTGGTCGTAGCCATACAGCGTCGGCATGTCGTAGGCGATCGAGAGGCCGGTCCCGCCGGCGGCGATCAGCTTCTTGAAGCGGTCGTTGGTGTCCTCCGCCGTGCCGAAGCCCGCGAACATGCGCATCGTCCACAACCGGCCGCGGTGCCCGGTCGGATGGATACCCCGCGTGAACGGCGGCTCTCCCGGCAGCCCCAGGTCGTCGATCTCGTTCCAGCCCGGCGCCTCCGACGCAGACGAGCTGAACCGATACCGGGGCCGTCCCGTATCGGGATCGTTGGTCGGGTCGGCCAGGTCGGCAGGCGTGTACACCCGCTCGATCTCCGCACCGGACTGGGTGATGAACCTGGGCTTGCGCTCGGGTGTCCGATCGAGGGCGGGACGCAGGCGCTCCGCCTCCCAGCGCGCCTGGTGCTCCTGCCACTCCTTGCGGTCGCTCATCGGATGAGTCTGGAGGCAAGACCGATGCCGCTGCAAGCGGAGGCGCGGCACGCGCAGTGCATGAGCAGCCGACATGGGTGCATTGATTCGACGTTTTGTGATCGGCTGGGTGCTCGTGCGCCTCGCCCGCAAGTTTGCCGGCGGCAACCGCAGTGGTGGGGCTCGCCGCTAGCGGGCTTGCGCGGCCTCTCGCTCCAGCTTGATTGACCGCTTGGCCTCGTAGCGCGAGGCGGTCGCGTCCAGCTCGGTCAGGAACGCCTGCAGCTCATCGCGCCGGGCCTCTGCCGAGGCGTCCAGGTTCTGGAGCTCGAACACGCCCCAGTGCTTGAGCAGCGGCCAGATCACCTCGTCGTGATGGATGCGCAGGTCATAGATTCCTGCCTTCGCGATCTGGGCCGCCTTGCGGGAGTACTGGGCCATGCCTGAGCCGGGCATCTGGAAGTTGACCACCTCGTCGGTGATCGCGTGCATCGCCGCCGACGGGTCGATCTCCATGGCCGCCGACAGCATGTCGCGGTAGAAGACCATGTGCAGATTCTCATCCTGCGCGATGCGGACCATGATCCGGTCGGCGACCGGATCGGACGAGTAGCGCCCGGTGTTCCGGTGGCTGATGCGCGTCGCCAGCTCCTGGAAGGCGACGTAGGCCAGGCCGCGGAGAATGTTGCCGCCGTCGTCGTGGTCGTACCCGAGCTGGAGCTGCGCCATGCGGTTGCGCTCGAGCTGATACGGGTCAATGTTGCGGGTGACCACCAGGTAGTCGCGCAGGACGATGGCGTGACGCCCCTCCTCCGCGGTCCATCGGTTTGCCCAGTTGATCCACGCCCCATCCCCGCCACCGAACATGCGGTGAATCTCGCGGTGGTAGCTCGGGAGGTTGTCTTCCGTCAGCAGGTTGACCTCGAAGGCCATCTGCGCCACGCCCGTGAGCCGCGGCTGGTCGGGGGACCAGGGCTCTTTGTCGAAATCACGACCCATCGAGTAGGGGATGAAGTCGTGAGGAAACCACTCCTTGGTCATGGCAAGGTGGCGGTTCAGAAGCTGCTCGGCGACGGGCTCGAGCTCTGCAAGCATGTCGCCCGGCGGGGCAAAGAGAGTGCTGGTCATGGTGCTCCGAAAGTTGTGTGTCTGCCGCGCATCGCTCTACGAGGCGCATAGACGATACGCTGTGAGTGCCCCCTTCGCACGAATCTGGCCAGTTCGCGCTCGTTTTCAGGCGGCCCTGGCGGCCCTCAGGGGTACAGGCCGCGAAGCTGGGTGGCCTCCGCCACACGCGAGACAGCGACCATCATGGCCGCCGATCTCAGGTCGACGTTCTCGGCCTGTGCCATGGCCTGCACACCGGCGACCGCCTCGTCCATGATCCGATCCAGCTCGCCCGAGATCTCCGTATCGGTCCAGAAGAAGGCCTGCATGTCCTGCACCCACTCGAAATAGCCCAGGACCATCGCCCCGGCCGTGCACAGGATGTCGGGGATGAGCACCACGCCGCGGTCGGCCAGGATCGCGTCGGCGGCCGGAGTGGTGGCGCCGTTCGCGGCCTCGGCCACGATCCTGGCTCCTATCGAGGTCGCGACCGCCTCGGTGATCTCGCCCTGCAGTCCAGCAGGCACCAGGATGTCACAGTCCATGGCGAACAAGTCCGCCTTGCTCATCGGCTCCGCGCCGGGCAGGCCCTTGATGGCGTCATGCTCACGCATCCACTCGACCGCGCGACCGATGGCGATGCCGCCCGGATTGGAGACTGCCTCGCGGTCGTCCGCGAGCCCCACGATCGTGGCTCCGGCCGCATCCAGCTCCTCCGCCAGCGTCATGCCGACGCGCCCGAAGCCCTGGATTGCCACGCGAGCTCCGGCGAGTGCGACCTTCTGGGCCGATGCGACCGCCGCCACGCAGCGCATGGCGCCGCGGGCGGTCGCGCTGCGCCGGCCGCGAGTGCCGCCGATCGCGAGGGGCTTGCCGGTCACCGCAGCCGCGACCGTGTGTCCCTGGTGCATCGAATATGTGTCCATCATCCAGGCCATGGTCTGTGAGCCGGTGTTCACGTCGGGTGATGGGATGTCGCTGTCGGGCCCCAGGATGATGCTGATCTCGGTGGCGTATCGACGCGTGAGGCCCTGCCGCTCGTTGTCGCTCAGGCGCCGCGGGTCAACCCGTACGCCACCGGCAGCGCCCCCGAACGGAATACGGACCAGCGCGGCCTTCCAGGTGGTGAGCATCGCGAGCGCTCGCGCCTCATCCAGATCGAGCTTCGGCAGGTACCTGATGCCCCCGGTGACGGGCCCGCGGTTGATGTTGTGGTGCACGCGGAACCCGGTGTACACCTCCACGCGGCCGTTGTCGTGGGTGACGGGGAAGTTGACCGTCAGCTCTCGCTTCGGAACCCGCAGCACCTTGTGCATGCCGGGATCGAGGTGGAGGCGTTCGGCCGCCGCGTCCAGCTCGCTCTGCGCGTTGGCCCAGATGCCATTAGCGGTCGAAGTGCGCGGTCGTTCGGTCGTCATCGGCTCATAGGCTACCGCCCATGAGCAAGCGGCACTCAGGGAGAGGGGAGAGGGTGGCAAGATAGCGCCCCATCCAACCCGCGACGCCGGCGGCCCCATTGACATCCGACCGGCGCCCTCACCCAGGAGGACCACGATGGCGCCACGCGTCATGACCGTCTCCGGCCCGATGCCACCCGACGGCCTCGGCTTCACCCTGCCGCACGAGCACACCGGTATCGCGCTGTGGCACATCGAGGGCCGCGCGGACTACTGGGAGCTGAGGCCGGACCCCGATCTGCTGATCGAGGAGCTCACCGACTTCCGACGACGCGGGGGCGGCACGCTGGTGGACCTCACGCTCGATGGCGTCGGCCGAGATCCACGCCGGCTCCGCAGCCTCGCGAGCGCTTCGGGCGTGAACATCGTCATGGGCTGCGGCTGGTATCGCGGCTCGTACTACCCGGCCGAAGCGCTCATCGACCGCCGGTCGGTGGACGACCTCGCTGCGGAGATCGTGCGCGAGTTCGCCGATGGGGTCGGGACGACGGGCATCCGGCCGGGCATCATCGGCGAGATCGGCACCGACAAACCCTGGCTCAGCGCCCAGGAGGAGCGCGTGCACCGAGCGGCGGCGCGCGCAGCAAGGCAGACCGGGATGGCCATCACCACCCACGGCATCCAGTCACCGGTGGGCCTGGCCCAGCTGCGGGTCTTCGAGGAGGAGGGCGTCGACCCGGGGCGGGTCGTGATCGGCCATGCGGACTCGTACCACGACCTCGACCACTACCTCGCCGTCCTTGCCCGCGGTGCCAACCTGCAGTTCGACTTCCTGGGTCATCGGTTCGGGGTGGAGGAGGCCATCGAGCCGCGGCTGGTGGAGACGATCGTGGAGCTACTCGAGCGCGGCTTCGGCGACCAGCTGCTCCTGAGCCAGGACGTGTGCCACGACCGGCAGCTCAAGGCCAACGGCGGCTTCGGGTACGTCTACCTTCAGCAGCACTTCCTGCCCACGCTGCGCACGGCGGCCGTCGCCGAGGCTGAGATCCGGCAGATGACGGTCACGAATCCCTCGCGGATCCTCACGATCCCGTAGTGGCTGAAGCGCGCGATCCGGTCGCGGACCTCAAGCGCATCGCCTTCCTGCTGGAGGCGATGCAGGAGCCGAGCTACCGGGTCCGCGTCTTCCGCAGTGCTGCCGCGACCCTCGCGGGGATGGGCTCCGACGAGATCGCCGAGCGTGCCGCGGGCGGCAGGCTGCGTGAGCTTCCGGGCGTCGGCGAGGTAACCGAGCGCACGATCCTGGAGAGCCTCCGCGGCGAGCCACCGGTCTACCTGCGCCGGCTTGAGTCCACCGAGGGTACGCCGCTGGCGGAGGGCGCCGCCAAGCTGCGCGCGGCGCTGAAGGGCGACCTGCACTCGCACACCGAGGCTTCGGACGGCCACGCGTCGGTGCGCGAGATGGCCGAAGCGGCGATCGAGCTTGGGCATGAGTATCTGGTGATCAGCGACCACTCACCCCGGCTGACCATCGCCAACGGCCTCTCGACGGAGCGACTGATGCTGCAGCTCGACGAGATCGCGCGCCTGAACGAGGAACTCGCGCCATTTCGGGTCCTGAGCGGCATCGAGGTCGATATCAACGAGGATGGCTCGCTGGACCAGTCGCCCGAGGTGCTCAGCCGGCTGGACCTAGTGGTCGGCAGCAGCCACTCGCTCCTGCGCATGGAGTCACGGAAGATGACGCGGCGCATGGTGACGGCGCTGGCTGATCCTCACCTCGACGTCCTGGGCCATTGCACCGGGCGCATGAAAAAGAAGCGCGGGGATCGCCCGGAGTCCACGTTCGACGCCGATATCGTCTTCGCCGCGGCGGCGCGCTTCGACAAGGCCATCGAGATCAACTGCCTCCCTGACCGGTTGGACCCACCGAAGCGGCTGCTTCGGCTGGCCGTCGAGTCCGGCTGCCGCGTGTCGATCGACTCCGACGCTCATTACACGGGGCAGCTCGCGTGGGTGCGCGTCGGCTGCGAGCGTGCGTTCCTGAGCGGAGTTGATCGTCAACGCCATGTCAGCCGATGACCTCCTTGCATGGGCGGGCGCGCATGAGAGCTGATCGGTTGGCAGGCGGCCTGCATCGGTTCCGCGTGGGCCCTCTGCCCCCAATCCTGTTGAACCAAGGAGAACCCAGCCGATGTCCGTTGCCAAGGTGACCGAACTGTCTGCCACCTCGAACGAGAGCTTCGAGGATGCCGTCCGCCAGGGAGTGGACCGCGCCACCAAGACGCTGCGTGGCGTACGCAACGCGTGGGTCAAGGACCTTCAGGTGAACGTCGGGAAGGACAAGAGCCTCGAGTACCAGGCCAACATCCTGGTGACCTTCGTCCTGGAGGACTAGCCCTTGGCGAGGCCGATGCGACCCTCTGAGCGGGTGAACCGCCCGCGGTAGGTGGGGTTGCTGATCCTCGCGTTCACGGTCGCCGCATCGAGCGGCTTCCCGCTTCGCGGCGGCTGGTAGCGGCCTCGCTTCACTATGGCGGCGGCGATCTCCGCCGCCGGCGTGGGGCCTCGCTCGGTGACCACGGCGATGATCTCGTCGTGGAGTGCCACACGCTTCCCGGATGGCTTCGCGGCAACCCTGTTCTTCGCGGTTCCCCCCGCCCTTGCGCCCTTCGCGGGCTTCGCGGGCTTTGCGGGACGCTTGGGCCTGTCGCCGTTGGCCGAGGGCGATTCTGCCGACGTGTCCATGGTCACCGGTTGGGAGGTCGATGCGGGCGAGGACGGTGAGGCCGATGTGGCCGCCGCGGATGCCTCGAGGGCGGCGACCCGCTCGGTGAGTGCGGTCAGCAGCGATGAAAGGTCGCCTGCGGCCCCGGCTGGCAGGCTCTGGCCGCGTTTCTCAGCGTCCAGGCGCTCCTCGACCCAGATGCGGACGAGGTCGCCCGGTCGCGTGTCGGCCTCGGCGGCGAGCTGCTTGAGGACGCCCAGCCGGCGCGGGTCGAGGCGAATCGACATCCCACCTTCGTCCTGGGTGCCCTCGAATCGAGGTCGAGGCGTATAGGGCCGGTCGCCGCCTGGGCGGTCGCCCTGCGGTCGGGGGGTGTAGGGCCGGTCTCCGCCGGGCCGAGGCGAGTACGGCCGGTCCCCGCCGGGACGGGGGCCGTATGGCCGATCGCCACGGGGCGGGCCACCCGCGCGTTCGCCGCCGGGGCGCTCGCGAGGCTGCCAGTCGCCGCCGCTCGGGCGGGGACGATTGGGTCGGTCGGGGCGGTCGCGATCGGGGCGGTCGCCGGGTCGGTTTGGGCCGCGTCTGTTGAAACTCATTGGTTTAAACCTTAGCGCCTTGCGCGTGTACGCGCCAGCGCGCCGATAACGCGCCCGATTTGAGGCGTTCTAAACCTACGAGCAGCTAACCGACGCGCGGTCCGGTTTGATCTCGAGCCCCGGGATTATCTCGGTCAGCTCTGCGGTCGAGCCACCGGCGATCTGGCTCGTGACCGTGTTGCGGCTGCGCAGCCGGTCGCCATCAGCGCCAAGGGCGATGATCTGGCACTTCGCGCGCCCGGGCTTGGTGCCCTCGTTCGTCACGGCGTAGGTGAAGGAGTAACCGGGATCGGCAGGCGCGATACCCCGCACCTCCGCACTGTAGGGGCCCACGCCACGCAGCGAGAGGCTCGCCGCGACGGCAAGGCCCACGACCGCCAGCACGATCGCGGCAACCACGGTTCCGTGGTACTGGGATGCCGATGGGGTCTGCATGCCCGCCCGATTGCAGACCTCGCAGATGGTCTCGTCCGCACCGATCTCGCGGCCGCACTTGATGCACTGCCGCGCCGCGTCAGTGACCATCGGACCCGTTGAGGCGCTCTCCGGCCTCGATGGCCACCGCCAGGCGGTTCTCCGGTGGGGCGAGCGGGCAGCTCCATCGAGGGTCGTAGACGCATGACGGGTGGTAGGCGAAGTTGAAGTCCAGGATCAGCTCGTCGCCTTCCGTCCCGAGGTCGGCACCCTTTGCCGAGTCCCACAGGTAGCGCCCACCTCCATACGTCGTGCTGCCGGACGTGGCGTCGCGAAACGGAATGAAGATTCCGCCGGAGTACTCCTCCAGCCAGAGCACGCTCAGGCGGCACGCCTGCCCACCCACCTCGAATGAGACCCAGCCGAAGCGCGTGAAGCGAATCTGCCCACCCTCGCCTGAGCGCGGGACGTCGGGAGACGCCACGGCAGGATCGGGCTCCAAGCGGGCGCGCAGCGCGAGGTCGGCACGGTACGGCCAGTACGCCAGGCCGCTGAAGCTCGAACGGGCCACTGCGGGGATCGGCGACGACGGATGCTCGGCGAAGAGGCGATCCTTGGCCGATCGGAAGGCTTCTGCGCGCGCGTCGCCTGCGCGGCCATCCGCGCGCAGGGCGGCGTAGCGTGAAGCGACGGTGCGGCGCCAGTCGGCAAGCTCGAGGTGCTCGGTCATCGGGCCAATCATGCAACGAAAAGGGGCGGCCGTTTCCGGCCGCCCCTTGGCACGATGCGAGGGTCGCAGGCCTAGTTCAGGCCGTTCTCCTCCAGCCACGAGGCCGCCACATCGGCGACGTCCTCCTGGTCGACGGCGACCCGGACTCCGAGGCTGGTGAGGGTCTCGGTGTCCATGGCTGCGCTGACTGCATTGAGAATCTCGGCGAAGTCATCGGGGGCGGCATCGAGCCACTCCGTTCGGACGATCGGCGCGATGTTCTCTGCGGGCTGGGTCTCCAGGTCATCGGTGAGGACCACGAACCCGAACCGCTCGATGTCCGGCTGCGTGCTGCACAGCTCCGCGACATCAACAACCCCGTCGTTCAGGGCCTGGGCCACGGGGGCGTCGCACGCGGCGTACGGCTCCACCTCGAGGTCCTCGATGTTGATCCCGTACTCGGACAGGCCGCCGACACGCTCACCGTCCGGGTCGTCCTCGGGTGGGATCCCAGCGCACAGCGCGTTGGTCTCGCACTCCGGGGGAAGGCCCCATACGAGGTCGGCAACCGCAGCGAGGTCGCTTATGGTCTCGAGCCCCTCGTCCTCGGCGGTCTCGCTGCGCACGACGAATGCGTTCTGGTCCTGTGCCGGCGCGTAATCGAGCGCCGTCAGTCCAACGCCCTCGAGCGCGGTCTGCAGGAGGCCAAAGGTCTCCTCGGGATCACCCGATGCCGTTCCGTCGAGGAAGGTCA
>Ga0136611_10001678_pt1 | contig 15419 bp, 13 predicted proteins | sample AntDrymUQ2232306_2_FD_106645 | JGI IMG/M metagenome (GOLD analysis project Ga0136611, IMG submission 106645) | Polar desert sand microbial communities from Dry Valleys, Antarctica - metaG UQ223 (23.06) | ecosystem: Environmental > Terrestrial > Soil > Desert | place: Antarctica: Dry Valley...
CATGGTGATCGACCGCTTGCCGCAACCGCTCCACCACGCTGGCCGGGTCGGTCATCGCTACCCCCTTATTCGGTTCCACTACACTCGAACGAATATGAGTATGGGGCCGAAGGTTGCGGAAGGCAAGGGACATCGCGGCTACGACGCCACTGGCCGGCAGGAACGGGCGCGCCAGCAGCACCAAGCTGCGCTCGACCAGGCGCAGCAGCGGTTTCTTGAGCGCGGCTATGCGGCGACCACGGTCGAATCGATCGCCGGTGCTGCAGGCGTGTCAGTCGCAACGGTCTACAAGACCTACGGCGGCAAGGCCGGCCTCCTGCGCGAGCTCTGCGAACGGGCGCTGCGGGGTGCCGGCACTGTGCCGGCAGAAGTGCGGTCCGACGCGCTTCGCGCAGGCGATGAGCCACGAGCGGTCGTCGCCGGCTGGGCGGCTCTCGCCGCCGAGGTGTCGCCGAGAATCTCGCCCCTCTTGTTGGTGCTGCGGGCCGCGGCCGAGACCGATCGTGAAGCGCGGGCGCTCTACGCCGAGCTGGACGACGCGCGCCTCCACCGCATGGCCGAGAACGCCCGGTATCTCGCCGACGGCCGTCATCTGCGGTCGGGCGTCATCGCTGACGAGGCGCGCGACGTCCTCTGGCTGTGCACATCGCCCGAGCTCTACGACCTCATGGTGGTGAAGCGGGGTTGGTCTCTCGGGCGGTTTGCGAAGCTGGTTGCGGACACGATCGTCGGGTCGCTCCTCTGATCGCAAAGCGATGCCGGCTTGCGCCGTCTCTCGGCGCCGAGTCGAGTTGCGCGCCACGCGCCAGATCGGCATCTTCTTCCCCTCGCTCTGAGCCGTTCAGAGGCCCCGCCGGAAGTGGCGGGCCGGCTCCACCCCTCTTAGCCTCCGGGCGAGCCTCCACTACGTCGGGAGGGGCCCAGCCGCGTGTCCGACAACTTGTTCTCCTCGTTCTGGGGCCGCGACATGGCCATCGACCTGGGCACGGCCAACACCCTCGTGTACGTCCGCGGCCGGGGCATCGTCCTCAACGAACCGTCCGTCGTCGCCATCAACGTGCGGGACGGTCGACCGCTGGCCGTCGGTACGGAAGCCAAGCGCATGATCGGGCGGACGCCGAGCCACATCCAGGCCATCCGCCCCTTGAAGGACGGCGTCATCGCCGACTTCGACATCTGCGAGAAGATGCTTCGCTACTTCATCCAGCGGGTCAACCCCCGTGCCACCTTCGCCAAACCTCGCATGGTCATCTGCGTGCCCTCCGGTATCACGGGCGTGGAGAGGCGGGCCGTGCAGGAGGCTGCTGAGTACGCCGGGGCCAAGCGGGCCTACATCATCGAAGAGCCCATGGCCGCGGCCATCGGGGCGGGGCTGCCGGTCCACGAGCCGACCGGGAACATGGTCGTCGACATCGGCGGCGGCACGACCGAGGTGGCAGTCATCTCGCTGGGCGGCGTCGTGACGAGCCAGTCCATCCGCATCGGGGGCGACGAGCTCGACGAGGCCGTCATCACCTACGTGAAGAAGGAGTACGGCCTGGCCCTCGGCGAGCGCACCGCCGAGGAGATAAAGATCGTGCTCGGCTCGGCGTGCGAGCTTGAAGAGGAGGTGTACGCCGAGATTCGGGGCCGTGACCTGATCAGCGGGCTGCCCAGGACGGTCGAGACCACCACCGACGAGATTCGCGACGCCCTCGAGGAGCCCCTGTCTGCGATCGTGGACGCGGTGAAGGTGACCCTCGACAAGACGCCACCTGAGCTGGCCGCCGACATCATGGAGCAGGGCATCGTGCTCACGGGCGGCGGCGCCCTGCTGACCGGGATGCGGGCCCGGCTGGCGGCCGAGACCGGCATGCCGGTCATCCTCGCCGATGAGCCGCTGCTGTCCGTCGTTCTCGGTGGAGGCCGGTTCCTGGAGGAGTTCGAGGCGTTGAAGGATGTCCTTCTCCCGCACACCGCGCGCTGAGAGCCCCTGAGCCTTGGCGATCTACCGGCGTTCGAGCCGCCCACGCTTCACGTTGCTCGTGCTCGTCCTGGCGTCGATCACCTTGGTGACCCTCGACTATCGGGGCACCGGGGCGAGCACGGTCGAGACGATCAAGGGCGCGACCCGCGATGTCCTGGCGCCCGCACAGGACGTCAGCGATCGCGTCTTCGCTCCCTTCGGGCACATCGTCGGTGGCATCGTCCACTACGGCGACCTCCAAGAGGAGAACGAGCGGCTGCGCCAGGAGATCGCGACCTCGCGCGGTCAGCTCAACCAGGCCCAGGCCGTGGAGCGCGAGCGTCAGGCGTTGCTGGCCATCAACTCGCTTGGGTCGGTGCAGAACGTCCCTCGCGTGCACGCCCGGGTGGTGTCGACCTCGGCGTCGAACTTCGAGCTGGCTTTGGAGATCGACAAGGGCGCGGAGGCGGGTGTGGTCGACGGGATGCCGGTGGTCAGTGGAGAGGGGCTGGTCGGCAGGGTGTCGGCGGTGTCGCAGCGTCGGTCGACCGTGGTCCTCCTCACGGACAAGACGTTCGGCGTCGGGGTTGTGCTGCCTTCGGGGGACACCGGCGTGGCCAACGGCGCCGGGTTCCACGCCGACCTCACCGTCGATCACGTCGAACCGGACACAGCGGTGGCGGTGGGGGACCGCGTGGTGACCAGCGGGTTGCAGCGCAGCCTCTATCCCAGGGGCATCCCGGTAGGGCGGGTGACCGCCGCGACCGCCCGCGCCGGTGAGCTCCAGCAGTCCGTGGCCATCACCCCAGTGGTTGATCTCGAGCGATTGAGCTTCGTCACCGTGCTGCAGTGGATCCCCGGCTGATGCGGCCGCAGTTCCGCATCCCCCTGCTGCTGGTCGTCTTCGTCGTGGTCCAGGCCACCTTCTTCCGGCGTGTGCGCGTCGAGGGGATCCACCCGGACCTGCTGTTGGTCGTGCCGGTCGCCGCCGGCCTGGCCGCCGGCCGAGAGCGCGGCGCCACGCTCGGCTTCGCCGCCGGCCTGCTCGCCGACCTGTTCCTCCTGGCTCCGTTCGGGCTTTCGGCCCTCGTGTACAGCGCGCTGGGCTTCGCCGCGGGCGCGCTCCGTTCGGGCATCCTGCGCAGCAGCCGGTGGATCCCTGTCGTAATCGTCGCCGGAGGCAGCGGGCTCGGTGTGCTGGGCTACGCCGTCGTGGGGGCGATGGTGGGGCAGTCGCACATGATCGACTCGCGTCTGGCGCTCGTGGCACTGGTCGTGGGCGCCTTCAACGCGCCGCTCAGCCTGGCCGCCGTCCCCCTGGTGTCCTGGGCCCTCGGCGATGCCCCTCGCGGCAGCTACGTGCGGCGATGAACACCAACCCGCACCTCCGGCTGGCGGTGATCGCCGTCGTCGTCGTCGGCCTCTTCTCGGCCATGTTCGCCCGGCTGTGGTACCTGCAGGTGCTCGACTCCAACAGCTTCGTCGCCGCCGCCAGCGCCAACGAGATCCGCTTCGTGCACACCGACGCGCCGCGAGGCGAGATCCGGGATCGCCATGGCCGACCGTTGGTCGTGAACAAGCGGGTCGAAGCCGTCACCGTCGACCTCGCGGTGCTGGCCGACCGACCCGACCGGGACGCGGTGCTCGGCCGCCTGGCCACGCTCCTCGACATTGGCCGGCCCGACCTGGACAAGCGCCTGGCCGACGTTCGCCACAGCCGGTTCCGTCCGGTGCCCGTGGCCGAGGGCGTCCCCGAGCACAAGGTCTCCTACCTGGCCGAGCACCGCACGGAGTTCCCCGGCGTCCAGTCGGCCATCATCGCCCGGCGCTCGTATCCCAACGGCGCCATCGCTTCCCACGTGCTCGGCTATGTCCTCGAGATCAGCGCCGAGAAGCTGCAGGATCGCAAGGCGGACGGGTACCGCCTGGGTGACGGCATCGGCCAGTCGGGCGTCGAGCTCGTGCACGAGAGCGACCTGCGGGGCGTGGCCGGAGTCACCAAGCTGCAGGTGGACGCCCAGGGCCGGGTGCTGCGGACACTCGACCACCAAGCCCCCACGCCCGGACACGACGTCTACCTCACCATCGACCTCGAGGTGCAACGCCTGGCCGAGGAATCCCTGCTGCAGGGACTGGTCGTGGCCCGTGGACTGCGGGACAACGAGGCGGGCAAGGCGTTCGTGGCGCCGGCCGGAGCCGTGGTCGTCCTTGACCCGGCGGACGGCAGCGTGCTGGCCATGGCCTCGTACCCTACGTATGACCCGAACGAGTTCGTCGACGGCCTCCTGCCCGAGCGCTACCGCGAGCTGATCGACGACGCCAAGGGCGCAGCGCTCACCAACCGGGCCGTCCAGAGCGGCTATGCGCCCGGCTCGACGTTCAAGCTGGTCACCGCGGCCGCAGCCGCCGAGCGCGGCATGATCGAGCCTCGGACGACGATCACGGACCGCGGCTCGTTCACCATCCCGAACTGTCGGGGCGAGCAGTGCGTGAAGCGCAACGCAGGTGGCGCCGCCTACGGCCCGGTGAACTTGAGCCGAGCCATCACCGTGTCGAGCGACGTCTACTTCTACGACCTCGGGGCGCGCTTCTGGCTGGAGAAGGGGGTCGGTGACGGCATGCAGGACACGGCCAAGGCCTTCGGGCTGGGCTCGAAGACGGGCATCGGCCTGCCCAGCGAGCGGTCCGGCCTGATACCCGACCCGGAGCTGAAGAAGCGCCGACATGCCGAGAACCCTGCCGCCTTCCCTGAAGGCACTTGGCAGACGGGAGACAGCGTCAACATGGCCATCGGGCAGGGTGACGTGCTGGTGACCCCGCTGCAGCTGGCCAGCGCCTACGCCACCTTCGGCAACGGTGGGTCGGTCTACCGGCCTCGCGTGGCCGCCCGGGTGGCCGACCGTGACGGCAGGACGGTGCGGGACGAGCGGGTCACCAAGGTGCGCACGGTCGAGGTGGCGCCCGCGGTTGACGACGCCATCCGCGATGGTCTGGTGGGAGTGGTGGGCGATCGCGACGGCACCGCTCGGTCGGCCTTCGCCGGTTTCTCCGCCTTCTCTGTGGCCGGCAAGACCGGCACGGCCCAGGTGGCGGCGAAGCAGGACAGTGCCATCTTCGCCGCGTTCGCCCCGGCCAACGCTCCTCGGTACGCCGTCGCCGTGGTGATGGAGGAGGCGGGCTTCGGCGGCTCGGTCGCCGCGCCCGTAGCCCGTCGCATCCTGGAGGGCATCGCCGGTCAGCCCCCTGCCCCGGTCACGGCCAGCGAGGGGGTCGACTGATGGCCGGAACGACGGCGGCTCGCGGTCTCGGGGCCCACGCGATGTCTCGACGCCGCGCGGCCAGTGCATGGCGCCATGTCGACATCAGCCTGGTGTTGAGCGTGCTGACCTGCGCCTCACTCGGTCTCATCATGATCTACAGCTCCACCCGCACGCGCCTCGCGGAGGCGGGCACCGATCCGGCCTTCTACCTGAAGCGGCAGGCGGTCTTCGTCGTCGTCGGTCTGGCCGTCATGGCCGCGATGGCCCTCGTCGACTACCGGATCTTCCAGAACCGGGTGCCGTTCATCTACGCCGGGATGGTCGTGGCCCTGCTTGCCGTGCTGACGCCGCTCGGCGTGAACCGGAAGGGCCAACAGGCCAGCTTCGAGCTGGCCGGGTTCCAGCTGCAACCGTCGGAGTTCGCCAAGGTCGGGTTGATCGTCGTCCTGGCCGCCTACGGGTCGCTGCACGGCTCAGACCTGGATTGGGGGCGGGTGGCTGCCGCGGTCGGGCTGGCGGCGGTGCCGGTGGCGCTCATCTACCTGCAGCCCGACCTCGGAACATCGCTCGTCTTCCTCGTGATCCTGCTCGGCGTGCTCCTGGTAGCGGGCGCAAAGGGACGCCACCTGCTGGCCCTCCTCGCCCTGGGGGTGGTCGCGGTGATCGCCGTTGTCCAGCTCGACGTGCTGCAGGACTATCAGCTCGACCGCCTGACCTCGTTCCTCGATCCGCAGAACGACACGCAGCGGGCCGCCTACAACCTCAACCAGTCGAAGACGGCCATCGGGTCCGGCGGCGTGCTGGGCAAGGGCCTCTTCGCCGGCACCCAGACCAACCTGTCCTACGTCCCCGAGCAGCACACCGACTTCATCTTCACCGCAGTCGGCGAACAGCTCGGGCTGGTGGGATCAGGTCTGCTGCTGGCCGTCTACGGGCTGATGGCCTGGCGGACGTGGCGAGCTGCGGCACTGGCCAGAGACCTGTTCGGCTCGCTGATCTGCGTCGGGGTGCTGTCCATGTTCGTCTTCCAGGTGTTCGAGAACGTCGGCATGACCATGGGCATCATGCCCATCACCGGGATCCCGTTGCCCTTCCTCAGCTACGGCGGGTCCTCGACGCTGGCTGCCTTCGCGGCCGTCGGTCTGGTGCTCAACGTCCACATGCGCCGCTTCGCCTGACCCACCGCAGCGGTCGAGGGCAGCACCGGTAGATGTCGCAAATGCACCCACTACACTGGGTGCGCAAATGACCTCCCTCTGGCCACGGATCGAACCGCTCCTGGCCAAGGTGCAGAAGCCGGCCCGCTACATCGGCTGTGAGGACGGAGCCCAACAGCCCGTGCACGCCCCACACAAGGTGGCGTGGTTGCTCGTGTACCCGGACGCGTACGAGATCGGCCTCCCCAACCAGGGCCTGCAGATCCTGTACGAGCTGCTGAACGAGCGGGACGACGCTGTTGCCGAGCGCTCCTACGCCCCATGGACCGATCTCGAGGCCCTGCTGCGCTCGCGAGGCGTCCCCCTGTTCAGCGTCGACACGCACCGGGCCGCCGGCGACTTCGACCTCATCGCCTTCAACCTCTCCGCCGAGCTCGTCTACACCAACCTGCTGAACTGCATCGACCTGGCTGGCACACCTGTGCGGGCCGCCGACCGGGGCCCCGAGCACCCCCTCATCGCCGCCGGCGGGCACTGCACGTTCAACCCGGAGCCGCTGGCCGACTTCGTGGACCTGTTCGTCATCGGTGACGGCGAAGAGGTGATCGCCGAGATCACCGAGGTGGTGGGGGACTGGAAGCGCTCGGGTCGCACGCCGGGGTCGCGCCAGGGCGTGCTTCGTGAGCTCAGCAAGGTGCCCGGCGTCTACGTGCCGTCGATGTACGAGGTGGACTACGACGGCGCCCGCCTGGCGTCGATCACGCCGAAGTACAACGACGTGCCGGCGCGGGTCGAGAAGCGCACCATCTCCGATCTTGGAGCCTGGCCGTACCCCAAGTCGCAGCTCGTGCCGGTGACCGAGGTCGTGCACGACCGCCTCAACGTCGAGATCTTCCGCGGCTGCACCCGCGGCTGCCGGTTCTGCCAGGCGGGCATGATCACCCGCCCGGTACGCGAGCGCCCGGCCGCCCAGGTGCAGCAGATGGTGTCGGACGGGCTGAAGCGCACGGGCTACGACGAGGTGGCCCTGACCTCGCTGTCGTCAGCCGACTACTCGGGCATCGACCAGGTGGTCGGCGGCATCATCAACGACCCCAGCTGCTCCGGCCAGGTGTCGGTCAGCCTCCCCAGCCTCCGGGTCGACGCCTACACCGTCGGCATCGCCAGCGAGATCGCCAAGGTGCGCCGCACCGGTCTGACCTTCGCTCCCGAGGGTGGTACCTGGCGCATGCGTCAGGTGATCTCCAAGCTCATCCGCGAGGAGGACCTGTACGGCGCGGTCGACTCGGCCTTCAGCCAGGGCTGGCAGCGGGTGAAGCTCTACTTCCTCACCGGGCTGCCGACCGAGACCGACGAGGACACGCTAGGCATCGCCGAGCTGGCCCGACAGTGCGTAGCCGTCGGCCGGAAGCACTCCAACCGAGTGAACGTGGTCGCATCGGTAGGCGGCTTCGTGCCGAAGGCCCAGACCCCGTTCCAGTGGTTCGGCCAGAACACGTCGGCCGAGCTGCAGCGCAAGATCAATCTCGTCCGTGACGCCACCCGCAAGGAGCGTGGTGTCAGCCTCAAGTGGCACGACCCGAAGGCCACCATGGCCGAGGGCATCGCCAGCCGGGGCGACCGCCGCATCGGCGCCGTTATCGAGGACGTGTGGCGCCACGGCGGCACCTTCCAGGAGTGGAGCGAGTTCTTCGATCTCGGGCTGTGGCAGGACGCCATGGCTCGTCTGGGCCTGTCGATCGACTGGTACGTCCACCGGCATCGCGAGGAGGACGAGGTCCTGCCCTGGGACCACATCTCGGCCGGTCTGCACAAGGACTTCCTGTGGGGCGACTGGCAGGACGCGCTGGCCGAGGCGGGCACACCGGACTGCCGGTGGACGCCCTGCTACGACTGCGGCGCGTGCACCGGCTACGGGATCGAGCACCGCGTGGCCTCGGCCACCCCGCCGGCCGGCGGCTCTCAGGGAACGGGCCAGGACCTGTCCAACGGTGGTGCCGTGCCGGTGCAGCTCTTGCCCCGCCCCCGGGCGGGAGCGGCGTCGTCATGAGGGTTCGGATGCGCTTCGTGAAGCAAGGCAAGATCCGCTTTACCAGCCATCGCGACGTGGCCCGCATGTGGGAGCGGGCCTTCCGCCGGGCCGAGCTGCCGCTGGCCTACTCGAGCGGCTTCTCGCCCCGGCCGAAGGTGAGCTTCGGCCTGGCCCTGCCCACTGGCGCAGAGTCCGACGCCGAGTACCTCGACATCGAGCTCGATCCGGTCCGCCTGGCCGACGGCTTCGATCCCCTCGAGCTGCCCGCACGGTTGTCACCCGTGCTGCCCGTCGGCATCGACGTCACCGCCGTGGCACTGGTCGAGGCGGGGGCCGACTCGCTGCAGCACCAGATCACCTCGTGCCGCTGGGAGCTGGCCGTCACCGGCGTCACCGAGGACGAGCTGCGGAACCTGGTGTCGGAGGCTCTCGCCGCCGAGGCCCTGGTCATCCCTCGGGAGCGCAAGGGTCAGACGTCCGAGGACGACGTCCGCCCGGCCATCCTCTCGGCTGCCGTCATCGAGCCGGTCGATGGCTACCCCACCCTCGCGTGCGTGCTGGCCACCCAGCCTCGGACGCTTCGCCCCGCCGAGCTCCTCGCCGCCCTCGCCGGTGGCGTCGAGGAGGTGCGGGTTCGCAGGACCCACCAATGGATCACTTCGCGCGACGGCGCGCCCCGGGAGCCCCTCCCGGTGGACGCGACGAACGCGCCATCCGTCCCAACGCTGGAGCGGGTGTCATGAGAAGGGAACTTCCCAATGTCCGAGCCGATCGTGGGCGCCGCCCAGGACGAGATCCCGGAACGCCGCCCGCCATCCCTGTCTCCGCCTGCGCTCGACGGGGCTGCCCCCGACTCTGAACGGGCCGGAGGGCGGGCTCGAGAGGCGGCCGAGTCTCCGGAGGATGCGGCGCGCAAGCAACGTCGGCGCGGCTCCCGTGGTGGCCGGGGCCGAGCCCGAGCCACCGGCCTGGACGGCGCTGACGCCGATGCACTGAACCTGGACGGTGAGCGACCGACCGGGCCAGGCCCGGTCGACACCCGCACCGACGAGCTGCCCGACCCCCCCGGCGAAGGCCGGGCCTCGCCCGCAGCCGCGGCGCGGGCGATCGTGCGGGTGTCGGAGGCCCAACCCCGTCCGCGGATCGGCGATACCCGACCGGCGCCGAGCATCGGCGACACCCGACCCTCGACCGACGGAGTGGCGGGCGGTGCGGGCCGCCGGAGTGCAGGCTCTTCGCCGACAGGAGCGGATGCCGACGCAACCGCTGACGGCAAGAAGCGGCGACGCCGGGGAGGCCGCCGCCGGTCGAAGAAGCCAGGCGGTGGTGGAGCGGAGGCGGCCGTCACCAGCGCCGGGTCCTACTCGCTCGAGGACGAGGCACCCATCGAGCTTGACGAGGACACCCTCGAACGCCGACGTGGGCGTGAGCGGAAGGGCCGGCCGGTCGGTCGGTACCTGATGGCCGTGCACGTGCGGCCCGAAGCCACGCAGATCGCCGTGCTCGAGGGCCGGGCGCTGATCGAGCACTACGTGTCGCGCCCGCAGGACTCCGACACCCAGATCGACGGGAACATCTACATCGGTCGCGTGCAGAACGTGCTGCCCGGCATGGAGGCGGCCTTCATCGACATCGGCACGCCCAAGAACGCCGTGCTGTACCGCGGCGACATCCGCTACGACCCCGACGACGTCGAACACGGTTCGGTGGCCGGTCGGTCACCCAAGGGCAGGGCCAAGTCGGACGCCCGCATCGAGCAGCTGCTGCGCGCCGGCCAGACGGTGCTCTGCCAGGTCACGAAGAACCCCATCGGCACCAAGGGCGCCCGGTTGACCCAGGAGGTGTCACTACCCGGACGGTTCTGCGTCCTGATCCCCAACAGCGACACCTATGGCATCTCCAAGCGGCTCTCCGACGACGAGCGCAAGCGCCTGCGCAAGCTGCTCGACGACGTCAAGCCGCCCCAGCACGGCATCATCGTGCGCACCGCGGCCGAGGGCGCGACCACCGACGAGCTGCGCCGCGACGTGCTGCGCCTGGTGCGCCAGTGGGACGCCATCGAGTCGCTGGCCCAGCGATCGAGGACGCCCGCGCTCCTCTACGCCGAGCCGGACATGGCCGTGCGGGTCATCCGCGAGGAGTTCAACCGGGACTACCGCAGTGTCGTGATCGACGATCCGGCGCTGTACGAGGAGGTGCGCGACTACGTCGGCAGCATCAGCCCCGAGCTGGCCGATCGCGTCGAGCTCTACGACCCCACCGCAGAGGGCCTGCCCATCTTCGAGAAGCACCACGTCCACGAGCAGCTGCACAAGGCGCTCGACCGCAAGGTGTGGCTCGCCTCGGGCGGGTCGCTGATCATCGAGCGCACCGAGGCGTTGACGGTGATCGACGTCAACACCGGCAAGAACGTCGGCAGCGTGAACCTCGAGGAGACGGTGTACCGCAACAACCTCGAAGCCGCGGAGGAGATCGCCCGCCAGCTTCGTCTCCGTGACATCGGGGGCATCATCGTCATCGACTTCATCGACATGGAGATCCACAAGAACCGCGACGACGTGATCCGCACGTTCCGGGCCGCACTCGCCCGGGACAAGACCCGCACCCAGGTCTTCGACATCTCCGAGCTGGGCCTGGTCGAGATGACGCGCAAGCGGGTCAGCGAGGGGTTGGTCGAGTCGCTGAGCGAGATCTGCCCTACCTGTGCCGGGCGGGGGCTCGTGTTCGACGAGTCGCTGCTCTGAGGAGCGGCCACCAACATGCGGCGCAACGTCGAGTCGAGTGACCTCGAGCCCATTTCCCTCGAACCGGTGGGCGAGGCCGATCCCGTCGCCGGAGGGCGGACGCCACCTTCAGCCGGCGCGCTCTACCGCAGAGCCCTGGCGGCAGCGGCCGTCATCGCCTCGCTCGCCCTGGTGGTGACTGCCTTCGCCGCGCTTCGCGTGGCGCAGGCGGAGGAGACCCAGGCCTGCCTTGCGAGCGTGGGGTTCGCCAGGTCGCTTGGCGTGGGCGCGCGGGGGAGCCAGGAGGCCGCTGCGGCGGCGTCCCGGCAGCAGCTCCAGGCGTGCGGCATCGAGGCCCCGGCCTTCAACAACACCGGCCCGTAGTCGATCCAGCGATCGGAGGCCCTACGTGGGTGGTGCCTCCGCTCTTGCCCTATACTGACCCGCTGGCGCGAGCGCTCCTCGGGGGCGCGGCCGCACATTCTGCAGCAAAGGACGGGGCATGTACGCAGTCATCCAGACCGGTGGGAAGCAGGAGCGCGTGGCCGAGGGCCAGCGCGTGAACGTCGAGCGCCTCGGGGTGGCCGAGGGCGACGAGGTCAGCTTCACGCCCATCCTGGTCGTGGACGGCGACAGCGTGCTCACGGGCGGCCAGCTCTCCGGCGCTTCGGTGGCGGCCCGGGTGCTCGGCGAGACCAAGGGCACCAAGATCCGTGGCTTTACCTACAAGAACAAGACGAACCAACGGAAGCGCTGGGGTCATCGCCAGAAGTACACGATGATCGAGATCACCGGCATCACGAAGGGTTAGGCACCGCACATGTCGAAGACCAAAGGTGGAGGCTCCACCAGGAACGGGCGCGACTCAGCCGCACAGCGGCTGGGCGTCAAGGTGTTCGACGGCCAGGCCGTCAACGCCGGCACGATCATCGTGCGCCAGCGGGGCACCAAGTTCCACCCCGGTGAGAACGTCGGTCGTGGTGGCGACGACACGCTGTTCGCCCTCCAGCCGGGCAAGGTGAAGTTCGGGGCCCGCAAGGGCCGCAAGCTGGTTGACGTCCTGCCCGCCGAGGGCTGAGCACCACCCCGTGTCGGGGTTCGTAGACGAAGCGCAGATCCACGTGAAGGCAGGCAACGGCGGCGCCGGTGCCGTCTCCACGCGCCGGGAGTCCCACGTGCCGCTGGGGGGGCCGGACGGCGGTGACGGAGGCAAGGGCGGCGACGTGTGGCTGGTGGCCGACCGCCACGCGGCTTCACTGCTGGCCTTCAAGGACCATCCCCACCGCGCCGCGCCCAAGGGCCTTCACGGCCAAGGCAAGGCTCGCCACGGAGCGCGAGGGGCCGACATGTTCGTGCAGGTGCCGGAGGGCACCGTCGTCCGCGACCTGGAGGGGCGGGTGCTGGCCGACCTGGTGAACGAGGGCGACCGGTACCTGGCCGCCCGGGGTGGCGAAGGTGGCAAGGGCAATGCCCGGTTCCTGTCCAACCGCCGCCGGGCGCCCAACTTCGCCGAACAGGGCGAGGTGGGGGAGGAGCGCTACCTCAACCTCGAGCTCAAGCTCATGGCCGACGTGGCCCTGGTGGGCTTTCCCAACGCCGGCAAGAGCACGTTCATCTCTCGCGTCTCGGCGGCCAAGCCCAAGATCGCCGACTACCCCTTCACCACCCTGCTGCCCCACCTGGGCGTGGTGCGCTACGACGACGCCGAGTTCGTGGTGGCCGACATCCCCGGCCTCATCGAGGGGGCCAGCGAAGGTCGCGGGCTCGGTCACAAGTTCCTCCGCCACATCGAACGGGCGCGGGTGCTGCTCGTGCTCATCGACCTGGGCTCGTCCGAGGGCCGGGCACCGGCCGACCAGGAGCGGATCCTGCTCCACGAGCTCGGCCAGTACCGCCCCGAGCTGCTCGAACGGGCCCGGATCGTCGTGGGATCGAAGGCAGACGCAGCCGAGTCCGATGTCGAGTGGTCAGGGCCCCGGCTGTCGGCGGTGACGGGCGAAGGCTTGTCGGAGGTGCTCGGGCAGCTGGCCACCCTGGTGCAGCGGGCCAGGTCCGAGCAATCGCTGGCCGACTCGTTCGTGGTGCATCGACCTGAGCCCGAGGGCGTCGACGTGCAGCGGTCCGACGACGGCGGCTTCGTTGTGCTCGGGCGGCCTGCGCTGCGGGCGGTGGCCGTCAACGACATCACCAACGACCAAGCCCTGGCCTACGTGCGGGACAAGCTCAAGAAGCTGGGCGTCGACAAGGCCCTGCAGCGGGCGGGCGCCAAGGACGGCGACATCATCCACATCGGGGGGTTCAGCTTCGAGTACGAGCACGACCGGTGACCCTCGTGGTGAAGATCGGCACCTCCTCGCTCACCGACGAGGCCGGGGAGATCGATCGGGCCGCCATAGAGAAGCTGTGCACGGAGGTGGCCGCCCTGCGGGTTACCGGGCAGCGGGTCGTGATCGTGTCCTCCGGAGCCATCGCCGCTGGACTTCCGGCCCTCGGCCTGGCCCGCCCCACCGATCTGGCCACCCTGCAGGCCATCGCGGCGGTGGGCCAGAGCCGGTTGATGCGGGTGTACGACGAGGTTCTCGGGGACCTCGGGCTGGTGGCCGGCCAGGTGCTGCTGGCGCCGCTCGACTTCGTGCACCGGCGCCAGTACCTGCACGCTCGCCAGACCGTCCGTCGACTGCTGGAGATGGGCGTCATCCCGATCGTCAACGAGAACGACGCCATCGCCGACGAGGAGATCCGCTTCGGCGACAACGACCGCCTGGCTGCGCTGGTGGCCCACCTGGTGGGGGCCCGCACGCTGGTCCTGCTCACCGACACCCCCGGGCTCTACACCGCCGACCCCCGCCTCGATGCCGACGCGTCGCTGATCGAGGAGATCGTCGAGGTCGACCACGAGCTCGAACGGGCCGCCGGCGGGGCCGGCTCGGCTCGGGGCAGCGGCGGCATGGCGTCGAAGCTGGCTGCGGCCAAGATCGCGGCCTGGTCGGGTGTACGCGCCGTCATCGCCGGTGCGGCGCGTCCAGGAGTGCTGGCCGCGGCGCTCGCCGGTGAGCCCGGGGTGGGCACGGTGATCCGGCCGCGCGACCGTCGACTGCCGGCCCGCAAGCTCTGGATCGCGTTCGCAGTCGGTGCCTCCGGCACGGTCGTGGTCGACGATGGTGCTCGGCGCGCCCTCACCGAGCGCAACACCTCGTTGCTGCCCGCCGGGGTGGTCAAGGTCATCGGCCGCTTCAGCGCCGACGACGCCGTCGAGATCGCCGACCTGGCCGGCGAGGTGTTCGCCAAGGGGCTCGTGCGCCACTCCGCCGGACGCATCGCCGAGTGGGCCGGCTCGCGCACCGCCGACCTGCCGGCGGACGTGGCCCACGAGGTCGTGCACCGCGACGATCTCGTCCTCCTTCCCTGACGGCCTGCCGAGGCGACAGCGGTGCGCGACGATGCGCACATGCCCGACTTCGCCGCCGACCTGGCTTCCGCCGATGACGAGACGGTTCGCGCCGCGCTGAGCCAGGCCGAGATCCCCGCCTTGTTGCCGGCGCTGGCCGCCGCTCTGGGCGACCTCTCGCTCGTCCCCGACCACCTCCGCCCCAGCCTGGCCGTGCTCATGGACCCGACGGCCGGGCTGTCGCCCGATCAACAGGCCGAGGCCAGGGAGCTGGCCTTCCACGCCCTGCGGCGCCTCCGCGACGAAGGCGGGGCTGGCGACACCGACGACCCGTCGCCCGAGATGTTGCGGTCGTTGCTCGAGTTCACTTCCAGTGGACGGCCGTTCGAGGACTACATGGAGGTGCTGCGCGACGAGCTCAACCTGGGCGAGGACCCGCGCACCCCGACCTGGAACAAGCCTGAGCTGGCACCTGACCGGCCCTTCCGGGTGGCGGTGATCGGTGCCGGCATGTCGGGCCTGGCCGCAGCCCACCGGCTGCGCCAGGCCGGCCTCGACGTGGTGGTGCTCGAAAAGAACTCCGATGTAGGGGGCACCTGGCTGGAGAACACCTATCCCGGCTGCCGGGTCGACGTATCCAACCTCTTCTACAGCTACTCCTTCGCCCAGCGCGCCGATTGGCCCGAGCACTACTCGTCCCAGCCCGTGCTGCTCGACTACTTCCGGCGGGTGGCCGAGGAGTCCGGGATCCGGCCGCTGATCCGCTTCAACACCGAGGTCACGGCGATCGCCTTCGACGATGACTCAGCCACCTGGACCCTGCAGGTGGTGGACGGCGACGGACGCGAAGAGGCGATCGAGGCACAGGCGGTGGTAAGCGCGGTTGGCCAGCTCAACCGCCCGAGCCTTCCGGA
>Ga0136611_10001679_pt1 | contig 15418 bp, 17 predicted proteins | sample AntDrymUQ2232306_2_FD_106645 | JGI IMG/M metagenome (GOLD analysis project Ga0136611, IMG submission 106645) | Polar desert sand microbial communities from Dry Valleys, Antarctica - metaG UQ223 (23.06) | ecosystem: Environmental > Terrestrial > Soil > Desert | place: Antarctica: Dry Valley...
ACTACATGTACCGCGGCACCGTCACCATCGCCACGATCTGGATCTGGCTCCGCGACCCCGTCCCCCAGCCATTAAGGGACACGCCCTAGTGGGTACCCGTTGTGCCCGGATCGACGGAGCCATAGCGTCGAGGGCGTGCCCACACCCCGCTATGTCTCACGGCTGGCCTACGCCGAGCTGGCCAGCCCGGCGGAGATGTCCGAGGACTGCCGGGCCACGGGCCGGAACCTCCGGCTCGAGCGTGTCGCCTGGAGCGCCGTCGCGCCCGCGCCCAGCATTCACTTCGAGGACTATCCCCGCGAGATCATCAAGCGCGAGATCCGGGTCAGCGACGCCGCCGCACGACTGGCCAACGCGCTGCACCTGCATCTGGATTGATCGATCCTCGCTGCTCGACCACCATCGATCGCTGCCGCTCGCGCGTCAGCGGTCAGTGGAACGAGTCTCCGCAGGCGCAGGAGCCGCCGGCGTTGGGGTTGTCGATCGTGAAGCCCTGCTTCTCGATCGAGTCCACGAAGTCGATCTGGGCCCCGTTCAGGTAGGGCGTGCTCATCCGGTCGACCACGACGGCCACGCCGTCGAAGTCGGTCACCACGTCGCCGTCGAGCGTGCGCTCGTCGAAGAAGAGCTGGTAGCGCAGGCCGCTGCAGCCACCCGGCTGAACGGAGATGCGCAGCTGGAGGTCGTCGCGACCCTCCTGCTCGAGCAGGCTCCGCACCTTGCCGGCGGCCACCGGGCTCAGGTTGATCTGGTCCGTGCGGCGGTCAGTCGTCGTCTCGACCTGTTCGGTCATTTCAAAGCTCCCCAGGGTCGGTCGGTGCGTACATCTGGCTCAATGGTCGCACAGACGGGGTTATTCCCCCCGGTCGTCCGACGGCCACCGACGCCGATCCGGTCAGCGGGACCAGGTGCGGGCCACCCGCTCGGCGAGCTCGGCGAGCGCTTCGGCGGGTGCCGCGAAGGCGCGTTCCTCGCCGACCAGGTCCACCAGGGAGTACGCCGACTCCACACCGAGGGCACGCATCTCCCGCGATCCGACGAGCACCTGGCCCGCCAGCGCCACGCAGGGCCGCAGCGCCGCCTCGGCGACCTGGGCCACGCCGTACGGCACCTTCCCGGAGCGGGAGGAGAAGTCGAAGGCGCCCTCACCGGTGACCACCAGGTCCGCCAGCCGGGCGCGCCCGGCCAGGTCGAGCGCGTCGGCGACCAGCTCGATCCCGGGACGGCGGGTGCCGCCCAGCGCCAGCAGGGCGAAGCCGAGGCCGCCGGCAGCGCCGGCGCCCTTCTCCAGGGAGGTACGCCGGGCGGTCGCCGCGGCGTACGCCTCCAGCAGGCCGTCCACGGCCGGCAGCCGGTCCTCGGGGATGCCCTTCTGCGGGCCGAACGTCTTGGTCGCGCCGAAGAGCCCGGTCAGGGGGCTGTCGACGTCGGTGGCGGCCACCAGGGAGACGCCCGCGAGCAGCACGCGCGCGTCGGTCAGGTCGACGGTGGTGACGCCCTCGAGGCCGGCGGCGCCGCGGTCGAGTGGCACGTCGGCGGTGGCCCCGAGCGCCGCGAGCAGGCCCGCTCCCCCGTCGTTGGTGCCGCTGCCTCCGAGGCCCAGGACGACGGTGCCCGCCCCGCCCGCCACGGCCGCGCGCACGAGCTCGCCGACCCCGTAGGTGGTCGCCTCCTCGGCGCCCTCGCCGCGGGTCAGGTGCAGACCGCACGCCTCCGACGACTCGACGTACGCCGTGTCGTCGACCCGCAGGAGCGTGGCGGGGGTGGCCTCACCCGCGGGGCCGCGGACCGTGACCGCGAGCAGGTCGCCGCCGAGCGCGGTGTGGAGCACGTCGACGAACCCGGGGCCACCGTCAGCCATCGGGGCCAGGTCGAGCACGTCGTCCGGGGCGTGGCGCGCCCAGCCGACGGCGATCGCCCGCGCCGCCTCGACCGCGGTCAGCGTGCCGGCGAACTTGTCGGGCGCGATGAGCACGCGCATCACCGCGCCGCCTCCTGGGTGCGCGCGACGACATCGGCAACGACGCCCCCAAGGGTGCCAGTGCGCTCGAACGCCTGGCGCTGGCGTCGGGCGCCGCCGCCGAGGGTGCCGAGGCGGGTCAGGGTTGCGTCGACGCGCTCGCGGTCACCGGCCTGGTCCAGCGCCGGGGCGACGCGGTCGACGAGGACACCGATGGCCTCGATCGCCCGCACCGGGCGCAGCGTCAGGGGGTGGAGCAGATCTCCGGAGAGCCCGTGCCGGGCAGCGCGCCAGTGAGCGGCGCGGAGCAGGTCACCGCGGACGGGCTCGGTGGACGTCTCACCGGCCACCGTCTCTACGAGCGCGCGGGCCAGCGCCACCACGAGCAGGGCGTCGTCGACGTCGGTGCAGACGTCGGCGACCCGGATCTCGACCGTCGGGTAGTCCGTCGACGGCCGCGCGTCGAGGTAGAGCATCCCGGGATCCAGGGCGGCACCGGTGGCGATCAGCGCCTCGGTGACACGGCGGTACTCCGCCGCCGAGCCGTAGGGCTCGCTTGGGCCCGCGGTGGGCCAGCGGCTCCAGACCTGCTGGCGCCAGCTGGCGTACCCGGTGTCCTCGCCACCGGCGTACGGCGAGTTCGCAGCGAGGGCTGCCAGCACCGGCAGCCAGGGACGCAGCCCGTCGAGCACCCGGACGGCCTCCTCGTCGTCGGCCACGTCGACGTGGACGTGCATCCCGAGCGTCCCCGCGGAGAGGCCGAGGTCGCCGAACTCGTTGACGATCCGCTCGTAGCGCGGGTTGCGGCTGACGCGCGGTCCGGCCTCCGACAACGGTGCGATGCCGACGGCGGCCACGGTCGCGCCGGCACGACCTGACGCCTCGATCGCCGTACGCCGGGCCGCACGGAGCTGGTCGGCGACGTCGTCGAGGTCGGTCAGCGGGTCGGTGTGGGTCTCGACCATGTGCTGGAGCAGCTCGCCCTCGAGCTCCTCGGACGCGGGCGCGTTCCCGTCGGTGGCGGCGCGGTGCTCGTGGAGCACGTGGGCGGCGACGTTGCGCAGCTCGCCGGTGTCCGGATCGACCAGGAGGAGCTCCTCCTCCACCCCGACCTTGCGTGGCGGGCTGGTGGGACTGGTCATGGCCCCATCCTGCCGGTCGGCCGCGGCCGACCTACGATCGGGAGCCATGACCTCCCCCGACGTGCGGCCCGACGTGCGGATCCGGCCGATGCGCCCGGACGACGTCGTGGCCGCGGAGCGGCTGACGGCCGAGGGCTACCACGAGCTCGACCGGCGCACCTTCCAGCGCTCCTGGCCCGAGCCGGAGCTGCGGCCACCGGGCCGCGGCGCCGCCTGGGTGGCGCGGACCTCGCACCTGCTGGGCACCGACCCCGACGGGTGCTGGGTCGCCGAGGCCGACGGCGATCTGGTGGGGGTTGCGGTCTCGTTCACGCGCGAGCTGATGTGGATCCTGGCGTCCTACGCGGTCCGGCCCGGGCTCCAGGGCCAGGGCATCGGCACCCAGCTGATGGCGGCGGCGCTGCACCACGGTCGCGGCTGCCTGCGCGGCATGCTGGCCGCATCGGCGGACCCGAAGGCGGTCCGCCGCTACCGGCTCGCGGGCTTCGCGCTACACCCGCAGATGCTGCTCTGGGGCACGGTCCCCCGCGAGGCGATCCCGGTCGTGGAGCGGGTCCGCGACGGCTCCCCCGGCGACTTCGATCTGATGGACTCCGTCGACCGCCGCACCCGCGGGGCGGCGCACGGGCCGGACCACGCGCTGCTGGCCGCGCAGCTCCACCTGCTCGTCGCCGACCACCCGAGCGGGTCCGGCTATGCGTACGTCGACCCCTCGGGCGCGCCGGTGCTCGTCGCGGCGACCACGCGGCGTACCGCCTCGGAGCTGGCCTGGGCCGCGCTCGCCGCCAGCGACCCCGACGTCCCCGTCGAGATCGCGCACGTGACGGCGGCCAACCAGTGGGCCATCGACATCGGGATAGCCTGCCGGATGGAGCTCCACCAGCGCGGCTACCTGGCCCTGCGCCACCTCGAGCCCCCCGCGCCGTACCTGCACCACGGCTCGCTGCTCTGACCCTGCCTCGTCGTCACTCCTGCCCCACGATTCCCCGGCTCACCGGGGAATCCTGCACCCGCCGACGCGCTCACGCCGAGGTGCCGGGCTCCAAGCGCGCGCCGGCCTCGACCCGGACCTTCGGCCCGACCTGGGAGCCCTTGCCGACCAGGACGATGTCCTCGTCACGGGCGATCCGCGCGGTCGGCTTGCGGCCCACGACCGCGCCGCGACCGATCACCGCGCGCTCGTCCACGATCGCGTGGTGCACGACGGCTCCGCGCTCGACGCGGACGTCGTCGAAGAGCACGCAGTCCTCGACCCGCGCGCCCGCCTCGACCACGACACCGGGACCCAGCACGCTGCGCACGACCTCGCCGGAGACGTCACATCCGGGCGACAGCAGGCTGTCCACGACCGCGCCGGCCCGCACCCGTGCGGCCGGCCGATCCGGCCAGTGCGAGATCACCGGGCGATCGGGGTGACCGAAGACGTCGACCTTGTCGGCAAGCAGGTCGCGGTGGGCCTGGAGGTACTGACCGGGCTGGCCCACGTCGCGCCAGTACCCCTCGAGCGGCACCGCCCGCACGTCGCCGTTCCGGATCAGCCGCGGCAGCAGGTGGTCGCCGAAGTCGCCGAGCCCGCTGTCGCCCTCGGAGGCGCCCTCAGCGTCGCCGGCCAGCTCGGAGCGCAGCTCGTCGAGCGCCGCGATCAGGTCGGCGGTCCGGTAGACGAAGATCTCGGTGGCGACCGTGCCGGACGACGGCTTCGACGGCTTCACCTCGACGCCGGTCACCCGGCCACCGGGGCCGGTGAGCACGACGACGTTGTCCGACGCCTCGCGCTTGCTGACCTCCGAGGTCAGCACCGTCGCCGTACGCCCCGAGGAGATGTGCTCGTCGACCACCGGCGCCAGGTCCATCGAGAAGACGTGGTCGGCGCTGGACACGAGCACGTGCGGGGCGCCGAAGGCCTCGATGTCGCCCCGCATCCGCAGCAGCAGGTCGGCGTTGCCGTGCGCGAAGCCCTGCTCGCTGGCCGGACCGGTCCCCGTCTGCGGCACCATCCGCCGGAACCCGCCGCGGTTGCGGTCCAGCGACCACGGCCGGCCGCCGGAGAGGTAGTCGTCGATGGAGGCGACCTGGTACTGCACGCTAACCCAGATGTCGGCCAGCTCGGAGTGGGCCAGGCTCGACAGCGTGAAGTCGATGAGCCGGTGCACCCCGCCGAACGGGAGCGCCGGCTTGGCCCGCTCCCGGGTCAGCACGTCCATGCGGGAGCCCTGGCCTCCGGCCTGGACGATGCAGAGCACCTCACCTCGTCGCGTCATGGCCCGTCCCCTCATCGTCTGATGTGTCGCGGCCTACGATGGCGTACGTGACCACCATCGACCTACCCCTCCTCCCCCTCGGTCGTGGGAAGGACCTCACCTCCGAGCGGGGGGTGGAGTGCCCGGGCGACCTCCCGGCGGCCTCCGACCCCGACCTCGTCGAACGCGCCCGCGCCGCGAAGGCGGCTCTCGGCGAGCGCGTCTTCGTGCTCGGCCACCACTACCAGCGCGACGAGGTGATTCAGTTCGCCGACGTCACCGGCGACTCCTTCAAGCTCGCCCGCGACGCGGCCGGCCGCCCCGACGCGGAGTTCATCGTGTTCTGCGGCGTGCACTTCATGGCCGAGTCCGCCGACATCCTGACCGCTCCCGAGCAGAAGGTCGTGCTGCCCGACCTCGCAGCCGGGTGCTCGATGGCCGACATGGCCCGGCTGGCCCAGGTCGAGGACGCGTGGGACGCGATGGTGGAGGCGGGCATCGCCGACAGCGTCGTACCGGTCACCTACATGAACTCCTCTGCCGACATCAAGGCGTTCTGCGGGCGCCACGGCGGAGCGGTGTGTACGTCGTCCAACGCCGACGCGGCGCTGGAGTGGGCGTTCGAGCAAAAGGCCCACCTCGATGACGGCGCCAAGGTGCTGTTCCTGCCCGACCAGCACCTCGGCCGCAACACGGCCGTGCTCAAGTTGGGGCTCAGCCTCGACGACTGCGTCGTGTGGAACCCGCTGGTCCCGCACGGCGGGCTGACCGCCGAGGAGCTCGCCGGCGCGAAGATGATCCTGTGGCGCGGCCACTGCTCGGTGCACGGCCGCTTCTCCGAGGACGTCGTCGATGAGCTTCGGGCCAAGCACCCCGGCATCAACATCCTGGTCCACCCCGAGTGCAAGCACGAGGTCGTGCTCAAGGCCGACCTGGTCGGCTCGACGGAGTTCATCATCAAGACGATCGAGGCGGCACCCGCCGGCTCGACCTGGGCGATCGGCACCGAGCTCAACCTCGTGCAGCGCCTCCGCGACGCGCACCCGGACAAGAACATCGTCTTCCTCGACCGCAGCGTCTGCTACTGCTCGACGATGAACCGGATCGACCTCCCCCACCTGGTCTGGGCGCTGGAGTCACTCGTCGACGGCGTGGTGGTCAACCAGATCCAGGTCGACCCCGAGACCGAGCGCGACGCCCGGGTGGCGCTGCAGCGGATGCTCGACCTGCCAGGGAAGTCCCACCGCGACTGACCCGTTGAGTGCCACGAGCCCCCACTCGACTTCAGAGACCGGGGGCGCCCCAGACGGCGAGCCAGCGCTGCCGGTCGTCCTCCATCGGCAGCTCGGCGCTGAGCGCGTCACGCACCGAGATCTCCAACAGGCTTTCGCGGCGCTGCGCCCCTCCCGGCTGCGGGGCGAACGGGTAGAACGTGCCCTGCTTGTAGAGGTAGACGAGTCCGACCCGGCGCCCGCCCGCGTCGGCGAACGGCACCAGCGTGCACAGCAGCCCGCCGTCGAAGCCCTGCTCGGCCAAGGTGCTGTTGACGGCGTGCAGGTCGGTGCACAGCGCGCCGGTGTCGGCCGGGTCGCCGCTGACCACCAGCCAGGTGAATCCGAACGAGTCCCGCGTCACCTCGACGGCGGGGGTGCTGTCGGTGCCGAGAAGCGCGAGCACATCGCTTTGGACCTGGTCGTACGCCGCTCCGACCGGCGCGCGGAAGCAGACCGACCCGGTGCCCGTCGGGCCAAGACCGAGGCCCGTCTCCAGGGTGATCGCGGCGCTCGGCACCAGGAAGAGGTTGTCGAGGTCGGGCGCCTTGGCCCGGCTGCGCCCCGTCAGCGACTCCCAGAGACCCACGCGCGCCTCAGCCCGTCGGCCGGGACAGCTCGGCCTGGATCCTGGCGAGCTGCTCGAGCCGCTGCTCGAGCGACGGGTGGGTCGCGGTGAGCGTGCGCAGGTCGACGCTCCGGACCGCGGGGGCGATGAAGAAGGCGTTCATGGCACTGGACGCGCGCAGGTCGCGGGCCGGGATGGTGTTCAGCTCCCCGCTGATCTTCTGCAACGCGGACGCGAGCGCGGCCGGCTTCATGGTCAGGTAGGCACCCGACCGGTCGGCGCACAGCTCCCGGTAGCGCGACAGCAGCCGGGTCAGGAAGAAGCTGATCGCGTAGACGACCAGGCTCACAACCAGGGCGATGAGGTACGCCGGGGCTCCCCCGCCGTTGCCGGATCGACGCGCGGCGCCGTACCCGCCGAACTGTGCCGTGCGCGTGAGCAGACCAGCGACGATGCCTGCCGACGACGCGATCGTCATCACCAGCACGTCGCGGTGGGCGACATGGGAGAGCTCGTGGGCCAGCACGGCCTCGAGTTCCTCGGCATCGAGGGTCTGCAGGATCCCGGTGGTCACGCAGACCACCGACCGGGACGGGGAGCGCCCGGTGGCGAAGGCGTTGGGCATCGAGTTGTCGGCGATGCCCACCCGTGGCTTGGGCATGTCGGCCAGCGCGCAGAGCCGGTCGATGACGCCGTGGAGCTCGGGGGCCTCCTCGGGCGTCACCTCGCGGGCACGCATGGCCCGCATCGCGACCTTGTCGGAGGACCACCACTGGTAGACCGCGACCCCGATGCCACCGATCGCGAAGAGCAGCCCATAGTCCGGGAAGGCGTACATGAGACTCACGACGATGCCCACGAACAGGGCGCCGAGCAGGAACATCACGGAGGTCATCCGGACCGTCAGCCCGGTGTCGTTGACGAAGCGCGAGCGCGCCATCTCGTCCGCCGGGGTCAGCCCGGGATGAGGCCGTCGTCGCCGAGCAGCTGACGCACCTCGTCCAGGCTGGCGTCGGAGGGCGGCAGGATCAGGTCGGACTCGTCGAGGCTGTCGAGGGCGTGGGCCACCCCGACGCTGCGGACGGCGTCCAGCAGCGCGGTCAGCGCCGTGGTGAAGACCTCGACGTCACCGGACTCCACCGCGCGCTCGACGGCGGTGTCCAACTCGTTGAGGCCGGCCAGGTCGGGCTCGGAGACGTCGTACTGGCCCTCGCCGAGGATGCGGACGATCACGGCCGGGCCTCGCCCTCGCGCGTGGTCTCGCCCGCGGTGTCGGACACCGGTTGGGCTGCGGGCTCGGCCTTGAGGATGTCGCCGCCGTCCTCGGCCGCCTCGATCGCCTGCGGGGCTGAACCGCCCTTGAGCCGGGCCAGCTCGGCCTCGACGTCGGAGTCCGAGCTCATCGCGTCGAGCTCGCGGGCGATGTCGTCACCCGGCTGCGCGGTGACGTCCTCGAGGGCGCCGGAGGCGATCAGCTCGTCGATGGCGCCGGCGCGGGCCTGCATCTGCGCCGTCTTGTCCTCGGCGCGCTGGATCGCGAGTCCGACGTCACCCATCTCCTCGCCGATGCCGGAGACCGCCTCGTTGATGCGCGTCTGGGCCTCGGCGGCGGTGTAGGTGGCCTTGATCGTCTCCTTGCGGGTGCGGAAGGACTCGACCTTCGCCTGCAGCCGTCGCTGGGCCAGCGTGAGCTTCTCCTCCTCGCCCTGCAGCTGGGCCTGCTGGGCCTTGAGGTCGCCGATCTGACTGGTCAGCCCCGACTTGCGGGTGAGCGCCTCCCGGGCGAGGTCCTCGCGGCCCATCTCGATGGCCTTCTGGGCCTGCTGCTGGAGCTTGTCGCTCTGCTGGGTGAGCTGGTTGACCTGGAGCTCGACGCGCTTGCGGCTGGTGGCGACGTCGGCGACGCCACGGCGCACCTTGCCGAGCAGCTCGAGCTGGCGCTGATAGCTGTAGTCCAGTGTCTCGCGGGGATCCTCGGCGCGGTCCAGGGCGGTGTTGGCCTTGGACCGGAAGATCAGGGTGATGCGCTGCCAAAGACTCATGTCATCACCCTAGGCGCAAACCCAAGTTTCGGAACAGCGCCTCGGCCCAGGCGGGCGACGCCCGGGGCAGGGTGCGGCCGGTAGGGTGAGGTGACCAGTTCCCGCGTCCAGCAGAGGCCCCGCGTTGTTCCGTCGTACCAAGTCCGAGCCCACTCCCGTCGAAGCGCCCGTCCGGGCCGGCGGCAAGGGCCGTCCGACGCCCTCCCGCAAGGAGGCCGAGGCGGCCTCGAAGGCGCGGGCCAAGGTCCCCCGGTCTCGCAAGGAGGCGTCCGCCGCCCAGCGGGCGGCCCGCACCGAGTCCAGCCAGAAGATGCGCACCGCCATGAAGACCGGTGACGAGCGCTTCCTGCCGGCCCGCGACAAGGGGCCGGTCCGCCGCTTCGTCCGCGACTTCGTGGACTCGCGCTTCTCGTTCGTCGAGCTGATGATCCCGCTGCTGATCGTGACGATGGTGCTCGGCTACTCCGGCAACCCCCGACTCGCGAACATCGGCAACTCCGTCCTGTTCGGCACCCTGCTCCTGATCGTCGTCGACATCTTGGTGATGCGCTTCCGGCTGCGCCGGCAGCTGGCGCAGCGCTTCGGTGCGGAGTCGTCGAAGGGCACGACCTACTACGCCGTCATGCGCTCGTTGCAGATGAAGTTCATGCGCCTGCCCAAGTCGCAGGTCAAAATCGGGCAGCAGCTGCCCGAGCACTACCGCTGACGGTCGGGACCCACCGATGACCGGGACCGCGCTGGGTCTCACCGCGGGGGTCCTCGCCGCCGTGCTGTTCGGGGCCGCCGCCGTCGTCCAGGCGCACGGGGTCCGCACCGAGTCCGAGCCGATCGACTCCCTGCGCGAGTTCGTCACGGCCGCGGTCCGCAACCGCCACATCATGCTGGTGGTGGCCGCCTACCTGGCCGGTTTCGTGCTGCACGCCGTCTCGATCTGGTACCTCCCGCTCTACCTCGCGCAGGCCGCGGTCGCCCTGTCCCTGCCGGTCACCGCGCTGACGGCCGCCCGGCTCCGCGAACGCCTCGGCCCGGCCGAATGGGCAGCGGTCCTGGCCATCGTGGCTGGCCTGGTGCTGGTCAGCCTCGGCTCGGGCGCGCCGGGCGCCGGCCGGTCCTCCCCGGTCTTCGCCACCGCCCTCTGGGTCGGGGTCGTCGCCCTCGCGGCCGTCGGCTTCAGCGGCCGCGCCACCTCCGCCGGCCTGCTCGGGACCGTCGCCGGGCTGGGGTACGCCGGGTCCGCGATCGCCGTCCGCGGGGTCGCGCTCCCGCTGGAGGTCCCGGTGGTGGCCGCGGCGCTCGCCGTGCCGGCGTACGGCCTGCTGGCGTTCTGGCTCTATTCGCTCGCCCTCAACCGGTCGGCGGTCGCGTCCTCGTCGGCCCCCCTGGTCGTCGGCCAGACGCTGGTGCCAGCCCTGGTCGGCATCTGGGTGCTCGACGACTCGGTCCGTGACGGCTGGGTGGCCGGGGTCGCCGCGGGCATGGCCCTCGCGGTGACGGGCGCCGTGCTGCTGAGCAGGGCGACGGCCCCGGGGCCCGAGGCCGTCACCCGCTGAGCAGCGTCAGAAGTCCCGTCGCGCGGGCGACTTCGTCAGCCGCGGGTTGCGCTCGATGGAGCCCTCGAGGATCTCGTCGATCCGCGACAGCGCCGACGCCTCGAGCGTCACGCCCGCGGCCTTGACGTTCTCGGTGACCTGCTCGGGCCGGCTGGCGCCGATGATCGCCGCTGAGACGTTGGAGTTCTGCAGCACCCACGCGACGGCCAGCTGGGCCATCGACAGGCCGGCCTCGTCGGCGACCGCGGCGAGCTGCTGGACCCTGCCCAGCACGTCGTCGTCCATCCAGCGCGAGATCATGTCGGAGCCACCCTTGGCATCGGTGGCCCGCGACCCGGCCGGCGGCTGCTCGCCGGGCTTGTACTTGCCGGTGAGCACGCCCTGCGCGATCGGGCTCCACACGACCTGGCCGATGCCGAGCTCCTCCGACGTCGGGACCACCTCGGCCTCGATGACGCGCCAGAGCATGTTGTATTGAGGCTGGTTGGAGACGAACGGGATGTGCAGCTCGCGGGCCAGCGCGTGGCCGCGGCGCAGCTCGTCGGCGGTCCATTCGCTGGCACCGATGTAGAGCGCCTTGCCGCTGTGGACGACGTCGGCGAACGCCTCCATCGTCTCCTCCAGCGGCGTCTCGTAGTCGAAGCGGTGTGCCTGGTAGAGGTCGACGTAGTCGGTGCCGAGCCGCGTCAGCGAGCCGTCGATGGCCTCCATGATGTGCTTGCGCGACAGCCCGTGGTCGTTGTGCTGCTTCTCGTTGGTCGGCCAGTAGACCTTGGTGAAGATCTCCAGACCCTCGCGCCGGACGCCGGTCAGCGCCTTGCCCAGGACGGTCTCCGCAGCTGTGTTGGCGTAGACGTCGGCGGTGTCGAAGGTCGTGATGCCCTCGTCCAGTGCTTGTCGTACACACGCGAGCGCGGCATCCTCCTCCACCTGGGAGCCGTGGGTGAGCCAGTTGCCGTAGGCGATGGCCGAGATCTTCAGGCCACTCTTGCCGAGGTTGCGAATTTCCATGCCCCGACCCTAGCGAGGGTCCCTGACGCCCCCGAAGGGTGAACCGACGGTGGCTGGGAGACTGAGGGCATGAACACCCCACCACGCCACTCGCTGCGCTCGCGCCGCGTCGGGGACCCCGCATGAGCCTCCCCACCGCCGACGTCTCCGTCCGGATCGCCTGGTCCGACGATGCCCCGGCCATCGCGGCGGTGCAGACCCGCGCCTGGCGGGAGATGTACGCCGATCTGCTGCCGGTCGTGGGTCTCGAGATCGACCCGGAGGCCTGGCGCGCGTCGCTGGCCAGGTCCACGGACGCGCGCAACCGGGTCCTGGTCGCCCTCGAGCGCAACCGCGTGGTGGGCTTCGCGCTGACCACGCCCGCCGCCGACCCCGACTGCGACCCGGTCACCGACGGCGAGCTCAGCGACCTCACGGTCGACCCTGGTGAGCGCGGCAAGGGACACGGCTCGCGGCTGCTCCAGGCGGCCGTCGACACCCTCGAGGCCGACCGGTTCACCCGGGCGGTCACCTGGGCGCTCGCCACCGACGACGCGATGCGCGAGTTCTTCACCCAGGCCGGCTGGGCGCCCGACACCGCCCACCGCGAGCTCGACCTGGACGGGTCCGGCGACACCACGGTCAGGCAGATCCGGCTCCACACCGCCCTGAGCGCTTGATTTCGGCGCCATCCGCGCCAGGATGGACTTCCGCCGTGCGCTGACGCGGCCCTTCAGGAGGTGTCAGCTCATCGGTCCGCTGCCCCAGCTGTACTCCGTACTGGCGGCGGTCGTGGCCCTCGTCGCCTTCCTCGGCGCGGGCGCCTGGCTGGGTCACCTCACCGTCGTCCGCGTGCCGTTGCCCGTGGGTGCGGTTCTCGGCGGGCTCGCCGGCGTGACCGTCGCCTGGGCCGTGGTCCACGACTCCCAGCGTCGACGCCTCCCCGTCCGCGGTCGGTGACCGCACGCCGGTGACCAGACGTGACAGAACGCCGACCCGTCCGGGAAGGACGGGCCGGCGCTCCGGGTCACTCAGACGCTGACGGCGCCCAGCACGTTGAGCACGTCGGCCGGGGTCCGCGCCTCACGGAGCCGCTGGACCTGCGCCTCGTCGACAAACACGCCGGCGATCTTCTGCAGCAGCGGCAGGTGGTCGTCGCCCGCGCCGGCGATGCCGATCACGAACTCCGCCGGCTTGCCGTTCCAGTCGACCCCATCCGGGTAGCGAACGAACGAGATCGCGGTCCGCCGGATGGCGCCCTTGGCCTCGTTGGTGCCGTGCGGGATCGCCAGCAGGTTGCCCATGTGCGTCGACACCGAGCGCTCCCGCTCGTGCATCGCGTCGACGTACGACGCGTCCACCGCGCCGGCCTCGACCAGCAGCCGGCCCGCCTCGGAGATGGCGTCGTCACGGGACATGGCCGTGCCGGCCAGCACGATCGAGCTCTCCGCGAGGACGTCGCCGCCGAGAGCGTCGCCGTCGGCCGGAGCCGCGAGGGCGCCGCTCGTGCCGGCCCCGTCCTGGTCGATCAGCTCGACGATCTCGTCGTAGCGCGGACTGCCCATGAAGTTGTCGACGGACACGTGCACCGCCGACGGGGTCTTCTGACGCGCCCGGTCGGTGAGGTCCTGGTGGGTGACCACCAGGTCATAGGTGTCGGTGAGGTTGGAGATCGCCTTGTTGACGACCGTCACCTCGCCGTGACCGGCGTCGTGGATCTTCTTGCGCAGTACCGACGCACCCATGGCCGACGAGCCCATGCCGGCGTCGCACGCGAACACGATGTTGCGGATCGGGCCGCCGCGGCCCGCCGCCGACCCGCCGAGAGCGGTGGAGGCGAGCGACTTCTTGCCCTTCATCGACTCCATGCTCGCCGTGGCGCCGCTGAGGTCGCCCTCGTCCTCGCTCTTGTCGAGCTTGAGCAGGAACGAGGCGACCAGGAACGTCACGCCGGCCGCCGCGATGACCGACAGGGTCACCCCGACCAGGCTGCTCGGCGGTGCCGACAGCCAGACGGCGATGATCGAGCCCGGCGACGCGGGCGAGCGCAGCCCGGAGTCGAAGGCGACGTTGACGGCCACGCCGGTCATGCCACCGGCCATCACCGCGAGCACCAGGATCGGCTTCATCAGCACGTAGGGGAAGTAGATCTCGTGGATGCCGCCGACGAACTGGATCAGGATCGCGCCCGGAGCCGACGCCTTGGCCGCCCCGCGTCCGAAGAACATGAACGCGAGCAGCAGGCCCAGGCCCGGACCGGGGTTGGCCTCGAGCAGGAACAGGATCGACTTGCCCTGCTCGGTGGCCTCAGCAGTGCCGAGCGGCGTCAGGATGCCCTGGTTGATCGCGTTGTTGAGGAAGAGGATCTTGGCGGGCTCGATGAAGATCGAGGTCAGCGGCAGCAGGTTGTTGGTGACCAGGGTGTCGACGACGTTGGAGGCGAGCTTGCTGAACGCCTCCACGAACGGGCCGGCCACGACGAAGCCGATGACCGCCAGGAACCCACCCCAGATGCCTGCCGAGAAGTTGTTGATGAGCATCTCGAACCCGGGACGGATCTTGTGCGCCCAGAGGGCGTCGAGCTTCTTCATCGACCAGCCGCCGAGCGGGCCCATCACCATCGCGCCGAGGAACATCGGCACGCTGGCGCCTGTGATCGCACCGATGGTGGCGATGGCGCCGACAACACCCCCGCGGATGTTGTCGTCGTACATCATCCGGCCGCCGGTGTAGCCGATCAGAAGCGGCAGCAGGTAGGTGATCATCGGGCCGACGATGCCGCCGCCGTCGGCGTCCCAGCCGCCGAGGGCGGAGACGAACCCGTAGTCGTACTGCCCGGCTTCGAGGCCCGCGGCATAGCCGAAGAGCCTGTCACCGATGAGGGTGATCCAGCCGGTCTGGATGAACAAGGCGGTGATCAGGCCCCAGGCGATGAACGCCCCGATGTTGGGCAGGACCATGTTGGACAAGAACGTGCCGAACCGCTGCACGTGGACGCGCGTCCCCGTGCGCGGCGCCGCTGAGCTGGTGACTGACATGTTGCCTCCGACGCGAATGAGATTCGGCCCCGCCACGTGACGGGTGCCACACCGCCATTGAACCCTATAACGGGCATATTGCCAACCATCCGGACACAAAACACGCATGATTTCATGTGGCTTTGTGTGGTGATGCTCCGCTACGGTGACTGAGAGCCCTCGCTGACGACCCGGGGCGCCGCCTGTGACACGAGGAGAAGACCATGAAGGCCCTGCGCTTCTACGCACCCGAGGACGTCCGTCTCGAGGATGTTCCCGAGCCCGAGTGCGGCCCGGACGAGGTGAAGCTGAAGGTCAAGAACTGCTCGACCTGCGGCACCGACGTCAAGATCTTCTACAACGGCCACCAGAACCTCACTCCCCCGCGCACCATCGGCCACGAGATCGCCGGTGAGGTGGTCGAGGTCGGTGCCGACGTGACCGGCGGCTGGCAGGTCGGTGCCCGCACCCAGGTGATCGCGGCCGTCCCGTGCGGTGATTGCTACGAGTGCAAGAAGGGCTGGATGGCGGTCTGCCAGAACCAGACCTCGGTCGGCTACCAGTACGACGGCGGGTTCGCCGAGTACATGATCGTGCCGCGCGAGGTGCTCAAGGTCGACGGCCTCAACAAGATCCCC
>Ga0136611_10001680_pt1 | contig 15411 bp, 14 predicted proteins | sample AntDrymUQ2232306_2_FD_106645 | JGI IMG/M metagenome (GOLD analysis project Ga0136611, IMG submission 106645) | Polar desert sand microbial communities from Dry Valleys, Antarctica - metaG UQ223 (23.06) | ecosystem: Environmental > Terrestrial > Soil > Desert | place: Antarctica: Dry Valley...
ACGACGACGACGAAAGGCGAGTAGACCGATGCCATCGCGACATGCAGCCGACATTCGGCAGGTCAGCCAGAAGACGGGCCGCAGCCTCGACGAGTGGTGCTCGTTGCTCGAGGCGAACGGCGTCGGCGACCGTCGCGACGCGGTGAACATGCTGCGCGACTCGTACGCGGTGAGCCACGCCTTTGCGCTCGCGATTGCCGACCAGTGCCTGCGCCGCTCCGGCGACGACGGGTGGGGCGCCGCCGACTACGACGCTGAAGAGGCAGGGCCCTGGTAGCCGCCGAGCGCAATTCGCCCATCGGCGCAGAGGTCCTCGGCGACAGTGACGCCATCGTCGCCGAGGACGGCAGCCGCTATGCGTTCGCGGACCACAACTGCTTCGCGTGCGGTCGGGACAACCCAATCGGCATGCGCCTGCGCATCGAGATCGGCGACGGGGTCGCACAGACGACGTGGCGGGCGGGCGACAACTTCGTCGGCTGGAGCGACAAGCTCCACGGCGGACTCATCGCCACGCTGCTCGACGAGGTGATGGCATGGGCTCCCTCCAGCTACGACTCGTGGGCTGTCACCGCGGAGCTGTCGGTTCGATATCGCTCGCCTGCCATCCCCGGTGAAGAGCTGACGGCCATTGGACGTGTCTCCGAGAGGAAGCGGCGCATCTACGTGGTGATCGGCGAGGTTCGTGGCGCGGACGGCCGCCTGGTGGCCGAAGGGCGCGGCCGCTATCTCGGGGCATCCCCGAGCGAGAAGGCCGAGCTCAAGGCGCAATACGGTGTGCAGCCCGGTGAGGCCGGGGTTGGCGGCGAGTGACCACGCGTGCGACATACGCGACAGCTGACGTGAGGGCTCGCTAGGCATGGAGATGGATCGGGTCGGGAACGTGCGCAACGTCCACATCGAGGACGAGATGCGCACCGCGTACCTCGACTACGCCATGAGCGTCATCGTGGCGCGGGCGCTCCCGGACGTGCGCGACGGGCTCAAGCCGGTACATCGGCGAATCCTGTACACCATGCACGAGATGGGGCTGCGCTCCACGGCGGCCTACCGCAAGTGCGCCGGAGTCGTGGGCGAGGCGATGGCCAAGTACCACCCGCACGGCGACCTGGCGCTCTACGAGACGCTGGTTCGGATGGCGCAGGACTTCAGCCTGCGGTACCCGCTCGTCGACGGCCAGGGCAACTTTGGATCGGTCGACGGCGATCCCCCGGCAGCCATGCGGTATACCGAGGCGCGTTTGGCGGCGATCACCGACGAGATGCTCGCCGACATCGAGAAGGAGACCGTCGACTTCGTCGACAACTATGACGGCCGGCTGCGGCAGCCCACCGTTCTCCCCTCGCGGCTGCCGAACCTGCTCGTCAACGGCTCGAGCGGCATCGCGGTCGGCATGGCCACCAACATCCCGCCGCACAACCTCACCGAAGTGTGCAGCGCGATCGCGGCCCTCATCGACAACCCGGAGCTCACGGTCGACGAGCTGTGCGAGATCATCACCGGGCCCGACTTTCCGACCGGCGGCACCATCTTCCGCTTCGAGGATCAGCGCAATGCCCTCACGGGGGAGCGCGAGCGGATAGACGCCATTCGACACGTGTACGCCACCGGTCGCGGGCGGATCATCATCCGCGGCCAGGTCACGTTCGAGGAAGTGCGGTCCGGAAAGATGGCGGTCGTCGTTACTGAGCTGCCGTACCAGGTGAACAAGACCACGCTCATCGAGCGAATGGCCGAGCTGGTCGGTGCCAAGAAGATCACGGACGTGAGCGACATTCGCGACGAAAGCGACAGGGACGGCATGCGGATCGTGGTCGAGGTCAAGCGCGACGGCAGCCCGCACACGGTCATGCAGCAGCTCTTCAAGCACACCGCGCTGCAGACCAGCTTCAGCGCCAACGTGCTGGCGCTGGTTGACGGCCAGCCGCAGACGCTCGGCCTCAAGAGGATGCTCGAGCATTACATCGTCTACCGACGCGACATCGTCCGGCGCCGAACCGAGTTCGACCTCGCCCGTGCGCTGGAACGGGCGCACATCCTCGAGGGACTCAAGATCGCCCTCGACAACCTCGACGAGGTGATCGCCACCATTCGCGCTGCGGCGGACGTGGACGCGGCTCGTGCCGCATTGGTCAAGCGCTTCGGGCTGACCGAGGTGCAGGCCAACGCCATCCTGGAGATGCAGCTCCGCCGCCTTGCGGCGCTCGAGCGCAAGAAGATCGAGGACGAGTATCGGGCCGTCATCAAGCTCATATCCGCGCTGGAAGACCTCCTCGCCAACCCGCGAAAGATCCTCCAGGTCATCAAGGACGAGCTGACGGAGCTCGTGCGGCGCTACGGCGACGACCGCAAGACGCGAATCCAGGCCGATGTGAACCGAGAGCTCACCGCGGAAGACCTCGTATTGCGCGAGGACGTGGTGGTGACGCTCAGCCAGAAGGGTTACATCAAGCGGCAGCCGATCGGCACGTTCCGCTCCCAGCGCCGTGGCGGCCGCGGCAAGCTCGCGATGCTCACGCGCGAGGAGGACGCCGTGCGCCATCTCCTGGTCGCGAGCACGCACGACAACATCCTGTTCTTCACCAACCGCGGCCGCGTCTTCATCACCAAGGTCCACGCGCTGCCCGATGCCTCTCGCCAGGCGAAGGGCCTTCCGATCATTAACCTGCCGGGCGTCCAGGTGGAGCAGCGCGAGTACGTAAGCGCGATCATCAGCCTGCCGCAGTTCGAGCCGGACCACTACCTCGTGATGGCGACTCGACGCGGGATGATCAAGAAGACCAGCCTCGGCGAGTACGCCAAGATCCGCGCGAACGGCCTCATCGCCATCAACCTGCAGCCGGGCGACGAGCTTCAGTGGGTCGGCCTCTCCGACGGCCATGACGACATCATCGTCGCCACGCGGAAGGGCCAGGCAGCCCGATTCCACGAGACGGAGGTGCGCCCGCTCGGCCGAGGAACGCAGGGCGTGGCGGCGATCCGGCTCAAGGGCGAGGACGAGGTCATCGGCATGGAAGTGGCCTCCGACGATTCGCAGCAGCTCCTGGTCGTGACGGAGCACGGGTACGGCAAGCGAACCGAGGTCGGCGACTTCCCGGTCAAGCACCGCGCGACGGGCGGCGTGATCGCCAACTCGCTGAACTCCGACACGGGAGACGTGGCCGCCATCCGACTGGTGGGTGCCGGCGACGAGGACGAGGAGGTGATGCTCATCACCCAGGACGGGCAGATCATCCGCACCATCGTCGCCAGCATCAACCGATACCGGCGGGCCTCGCGCGGGGTGACCGTCATGCGCCTCCCTGCCGGCGATCGCATCGTCAGCATGACGGTGTTCGTCGACAATCGGCCACCTGAGGAGCAGGCGCTCGACGAGTGAGCGGACCGCCTGAACGAGATCCCGAGGGCCACGAGCTCGAGCACGAGCTGATGGAGAGCGGAGAGCCGGTCGTCGTGGACGACGTGCCCGAGCCGGCGGAGCTGCTGGCCACACCGACGGCAGGCATCGGCGAGAGAAGCGGCGCGCCGAAGGACGTCGTCGTCATCGGCGGCGGGCTGGCCGGCTTGGTCGCCGCCTTCGAGCTCAAGCGGCAGGGCCACCGACCCGTCGTGCTGGAGGCGCAGAACAGGGTCGGCGGGCGGGTGTACACGCTGCGCTCGTTCGCGCCCGGGATGTACGCGGAAGCCGGGGCCATGCGCATCCCCCGCGCGCACGACCTGACGATGGGCTATTGCGAGCTCTTCAAACTCGAGATGCGGCCGTTCGTGATGGGCAACCCCCATGGCCTCGTGCACGTGGGCGGCGTGCGCATAACGGCGCAAGAGGCAGCCGACCGACCCGAGCGGTTGCCGTTCGTACTGGCCGAGAAGGAGCGCGGACGCTCCACGACCGAGCTGTGGGACGAGGCCATCGCCGACCTGAAGGCGATCATCGACGCCGAGGGACCCGCAGGGTGGGACCGCATCGTGCGCGACTATGACCGCTACTCGCTCTACGACTTCCTGCGCCTCCGCGGCCTGTCGGACGGCGCCATCGAGTACTACGCGGTGATGAACTTCCTCGAGGCCGACATGCACAACGCCTTCGTCGAGGTGCTGCGCGAGGAGCTCGGGCGCGCGTACGTCGACATGCAGGAGGTCGTCGGCGGAATGGACCGGCTGCCGAATGCGTTCTACGCGGAGCTGCAGCAAGAGGTGCGGCTGGGGGCCGAGGTGTATGCGCTCGACCAGGACGCCGATTCGGTCACGGTGCACTACAAGACCGAGGCGGGCCGTTTCACCGCGCGGGGCGACTACGCGATCTGCACGTTGCCCTTCAGCGTCCTGCGCACGGTGGACGCTATGCAGCCGTTCAGCCATGGAAAGCAGCGCGCCATCCGGCAGCTCAACTACCACGCGTCAACCAAGATCCTGTTTCAGGTACGACGGCGCATCTGGGAGGAGGCCGACGGCATCGTGGGTGGGGCCACCGTGACCGACCTCGCCATTCGACGCATGAACTACCCCAGTCCGGATTCGTCGACGGAGCGCGGGATCCTGCTTGCCAGCTACACCTGGGGCCAGGACGCGCTGCAGTGGGGCGCCATGGACCCCGAGACACGCCTCGAGGAAGCGCTGGACGACGTCCACCGCATCCACCCGGGTATCCGCGAGGTGTTCGAGGTGGGCGCCAGCCACGCATGGTACGGAGACCGATGGGCGCGCGGCGCCTTCGCCCTCTTCGCCCCTGAGCAGCAGACGAAGCTGCAGGCGGACATCGTCTCCCCGGAGGGGCGCATCTACTTTGCCGGCGAGCACTGCTCGCTGTACCACGCCTGGATCCAGGGAGCCCTCGAGTCGGGCATCCGCGCGGCCAAAGAGATCCACGGCGCCCCCGAACGCGGGCATCCTGAATCACGAGTCTGACGGGGGAGGAAGGCGCACGCGGGCCGTTTCCCGGGGACCGTTGCACGAGATTTCCCCATGTCAGGGCGCCTTGGCGAGCCTGAGAGCGGCGTCCACGAGGGCGGCATAGCGCTCGGCTGCCTGCCCAGACGGTGCTCCGCGGTCAAGCAACAGGCCGGTAACGTGCCGGAAAAGGATCGCGCGGATCAGGCATTGACCGATCTCCGGGCGCTCCGCCACCGACTCCACCAGGTCAAGGCTCGCTCCGGACCACACCACGCAGTCGGCGACGACCACGCCGGTGGCCCACTGCGGCGGGCGGAAATAAGGCGAGAAGTCGATGACGGCCGGGGCGAGGCCATCGGCGAAGAGAACGTTCCCACTCAGGTCGCCGTGCACCAGCTGTGGCGCGCTCGCCACCGGCCGGCGAGCAGCCGCGAGGCGCGGCAGGGGCTCGGCCTCATAGGCGGGACCCGCGGGCATCGGCTCTTCGTCCCAGGCGATCCGGTCCGCCACGGCCCAGGGATCGGTACGCGCGACGACCATGGGCGCGCAGTGCACCCGCTCGATGCCGGCGACGGCTGCATGCAGGGCATCGCCCACCTCCAGGATCTGTCTCCAGCGTTCCGGCTCGTGGCTGCCCTCGAGGAAGTCGCGCGCGATCCAGCCGTCCACGAGCAGTGATCCGTCGCGAGTGCGTCGCAGCCGCTGGAGGCGGAAGCCACGGTCACGTACTGAGGCCAGAACGCGCTCCTCACACTCGAGTCCCTCGAGGCGCGACTGGCTGCGTTTCAGGACCAGATCGCCGCAGCGCCATGCACCGTCGAAGGCCGAGCGTATTGACTCCGGAGGCGCCGCAATGGGCGGTTGCATGGTCCGATGATGCGGCCAGCGGGTAGAATCGGCGAGCGAGACCCCCGCCACCGGAGAGTGACGTGTACGCCGACGAGTTCAGCATCTACGCCGGCAACGCCAATCGCCCGCTGGCCGAGCGGATCTGCCGTTATCTCCAGACCGAGCTCGGTGAGGCCGAGGTCTTCCAGTTCGCGAACGAGAACATCTTCGTGCGCATCCTGGAGAACGTGCGTGAGCAGGACGTCTTCCTGGTCCAGCCCACCAGCCGTCCGGTGAACCAGTCGATCATGGAGCTGCTGATCATGATCGACGCCTTCAAGCGCGCCTCCGCCGGCCGCATCACGGCCGTCATCCCGTACTACTCCTATGGTCGGTCCGACAAGAAGGACCAGCCGCGCGTGCCGATCACCGCGCGCCTCATCGCGGACATGCTGACCGTGGCGGGTGCCGACAGGGTCCTGACCATGGACCTGCACCAGGGCCAGATCCAGGGATTCTTCAGCATCCCGGTCGACGAGCTCACCGCGGTGAACCTTCTGTGCGCGCACATCAAGGCGAAGGAGCTGACCGACATCGTGGTGGTATCGGAGCTCGGCTTCGCAAAAAAGGCGCGCCACTTCGCCGAGCTGCTGTCCGCGCCGCTGGCCATCGTGGAGAAGCGGCGCGTCGGGAACAACGACCGCACCGAGGTGATGAACATCATCGGCGAGGTCGGCGGCAAGACCGCGGTGATCATCGACGACGAGATCAACACCGCCGGCTCCCTCCTCGAGGCGGTCGGTGCGCTGCAGGCAGCCGGGGCTGGCGCGATCTACTCGTGCGCCACCCACGGCGTGTTCTCCAGGGACGCCATCGAGCGCATCTCGAACAGCGCCGTCACGGAGGTGATCGTCACGGACACGATCCCGCTGCCGCCCGGCACAGCGGAGCCGCGGATCACAGTCCTGTCCGTTGCGCCACTCTTTGGCGAGGCCATCAAGCGCATCCACCGCGGCGAGAGCGTCGGCGCGCTCTTCAGCTCGGAGGTCGAGCTCGTGGAGGAGATGCGCTTCTGGGAGGAGGAGCAGCCGGCGGCCGCGCCCGCCGTCGCTGCCGCTGAGCCTGAGCCGTACCGGGTGGGCGCCGGTTAGCCTCGGGCCCCCGCCCTATACTCGGACTCCCGATGTTCAAGTTTCTTTCCCGCCTCGGGGACTCCAACGAGCGCGAGGTTCGCGCCCTTCGGCCTCTGGCCGACGCGATCACCACGCTCGAGCCCGAGATGCAGGCCCTCTCCGACGAGGCTCTCGCCGCCCGAACGGAGGCGTTCCGCGCGCGCCTTCGTGAGAGCGTCGGCGAGATCCTGACGCCGATCGAACTGCGCGAGACGGACCCCGACGCAGACGCGAGCGAGTCCGCCCTCGCCGGCGCCGACGCCGCCCGACTTGCCGATGAGCTCAAGCAGCAGCGCGTGCGCGAGCTCGCCCAGATCAACGAGGCGCTCGAGGAGATCCTGCCGGAGGCCTTCGCCGCGGTGCGGGAGGCAATGGTCCGAGCGCTCGGTAAGCGCCACTACGACGTGCAGCTCATGGGCGGGGTGGTCCTGCACCGCGGGATGATCGCGGAGATGCGGACCGGGGAGGGCAAGACCTTCGTCGCCCCACTGGCCGCGTACCTCAACGCCCTCGTCGGCCGCGGAGTGCATGTCGTCACCCCCAACGACTACCTCGCCAAGCGCGACGCGCAGTGGATCGGCGCCATCTTCCATCGGCTCGGCATGAGCGTCGGCTCCATCCAGCACGAGGGTGCCTTCGTCTTCGACCCAAGCTACCCCGCCAGCGACGAGCGGCTGCGCGACCTGCGCCCAGCCACGCGGGCCGAGGCGTACGGAGCGGACGTCACGTACGGCACCAACAACGAGCTCGGCTTCGACTTCCTGAGAGACAACCTGGTCGTGGACCTCAATGGGCGATCGCAGGGCGCGCACTTCTTCGCGATCGTGGACGAGGTCGACAACATCCTCATCGACGAGGCGCGCACGCCGTTGATCATCAGCGGCAACGCCGAGGAATCGGCCGACAAGTACATCCAGTTCGCGCGCCTGGTTCCGCGCCTGACCGCGGAAGAGGACTACGTCACCGACGAGAAGTTCAAGCAGGTGGCCATCACCGAGGCAGGCACGGACAAGATGGAAGGCTGGCTGGGCGTCGAGAACATGTTCGCCGACGATTTCAGCCTGGCCAGACACCTCGAGCAGGCCCTCAAGGCGGAGGTGCTCTACAAGCGCGACCGGGACTACGTCGTCAAGGAGGGCGAGGTGGTCATCGTCGACGAGTTCACCGGTCGCCTCATGCCAGGGCGCCGCTGGTCCGAGGGACTGCACCAGGCCGTGGAGGCAAAGGAGGGCGTGGCGATCCGCAATGAGCAGCGGACGCTCGCCACGGTCACATTCCAGAACTACTTCCGCATGTACGACAAGCTCGCGGGTATGACCGGCACCGCCGAGACCGAGGCGGAGGAGTTCGTCAAGATCTACAACCTCGAGGTGGTGGTCATCCCCACGCATCGCGAGATGGTCCGCGCCGACTTCGCCGACCTGGTGTACGCCAGCCAGAAGGGCAAGTGGCAGGCGGTGGCCGACGAGATCACCGAGGAGCACGAGAAGGGCCGCCCGGTCCTCGTCGGCACCATCAGCGTCGAGGTCAGCGAGATGCTCGGCGAAATGCTGAAGCGGCGCGGCATCAAGCACAACGTGCTCAATGCCAAGCTCCACGAGCGGGAGGCGGAGATCGTGGCGCAGGCCGGGCGGTCCGGCGCCGTCACCATCGCCACCAACATGGCCGGCCGCGGCACCGACATCCTGCTCGGCGGCAACCCGGAGGTCCTCGCCGGCGAGATCCTTCACAAGCGCGGCACGAACCTCCTGGAGGCGACGCCCGAGCAGTACGCGTCGGCGCTGAATGAGGCGGAGCGCGTCACCGCCGAGGATCGCGAAAAGGTGCTGGCGGTCGGTGGGCTGCATATCCTCGGCACCGAGCGGCACGAGGCGCGGCGCATCGACAACCAGCTGCGCGGCCGCTCAGGTCGCCAGGGCGATCCCGGCAGCAGTCGCTTCTACCTGTCCCTCGAGGACGACCTGATGCGGCGCTTCGCAAGCGATCGCGTGCAGGGGATAATGCGCACCCTGGGCTTCACCGAGGACACCGCGCTCGAGTCCAAGATGGTCAGCCGCACCATCGAGAACGCCCAGAGTCGCGTCGAGGGCTACAACTTCGACATGCGCAAGCACGTCGTGCAGTACGACGACGTCATCAACCGGCAGCGCGAGACGATCTACCGCGAACGCGACCGGATCCTGCGCTCCAAGGATCTCGGTCCCACGGTGGAGGCGATGCTCGAGGACGAGCTCGCCGCGCTGGTGGCCGAGCACACGGCCTCGGACCACCACGGCGACTGGAACGTGGGTGGCCTCAAGACCCAGCTCAGCAGCATGCTGCCCACCCTGACCGATGCGGACCTGGGCATCATCGACGAGGCGCGCGAGCCTGAGGCACTGAGCGCGGCCGTGACCGAGCTCATCATCGGGCGCTACGGAGAGAAGCGGGAGCAGACCGGCGCAGAGCCGATGCAGGTGCTCGAGCGCCTGGTTCTGCTGCGCGTCATCGACTCCCTGTGGGTCGAGCACCTCACCGCGGTCGACGACATGCGCCGCGGCATCGGCCTGCGCGCGTACTCGCAGCGCGACCCGCTCAACGAGTTCAAGGTCGAGGCGTACCGCATGTTCGACGAGCTCAAGTCCACCATCCGCCACGACGTGACGCACACCGTCTTCCGCGTCTCGGTCAGCCAGCAGCCCCCTGCTGCGCGGCCGCTGGCGCGCAACGTCACCGAGGGGCGGGCGCCGGTCGTGGGAACGCGCGTGCCCGCCGGTACGGCGACCGCCACGGCCGTCGCAGAGCCCGATCGTCAGCCGGCACGCTCCGGGCCGAAGCTCGGCCGCAACGACCCCTGCTACTGCGGATCAGGCAAGAAGTTCAAGCGCTGCCACGGGGCGTAGCCGCGGCCTGAAGCCCGGGCGAACGCGTCAGCCGCGGTTGCGTCGCTCCGGCGGGGCGAGCGGCGTCGGGTCCCCGCCCGGCTCCTCCTCCGCATCCCGATGGCGGGACCGCATCCAGAGGCGCAGCGGGAAGAGCAGCACGCACGCGATGGCGATGAATCCGACGATGAGCAAGAACGGGTCAGGCATGCTGACCTGCGGCACTGCATGGCTCGCGCCAGCCGAACGCTGCGTTTCCACACGATATCCACAGCGGCGTCGCAGATCTGTGGACCAATCGGCCGTTTTGGGGTTGCCATTCCAGCCCCGGACGCTAGGATGGGCAGATACGATTTGTAAGACACGCTGAGCGTGGCGTGTAATACATTTTGGAGGACTGGTTGAAGCAGACCGTATTGCCGAGGGCTTCCGTGCCCCTTCCGATGAGCACCGCAGCTCATCTGCCAGCGGTCACCCGTTTCCGTGACCCCGAGCTCCCGTACGAAGACATGATCCTGTGCGAACGGGACTGCACGCGCTGCAGCTACGCGGCGACGCTCGACTGCGACGGTAACTGCGGGGTCTGCCCGCGCAACTCGTACTGCCCGTGCGTCAATCCGGCGAAGATGCGTGGCAAGATCAACCGCCTGACGGATATGGAACTGCCCATGGTGGCCTCGCTTGGACGCAATTAGGGACGAGGCACAGCGCCTCGCGCGACTCGTGGCCGAGACCGCGGTGCGCCTTTGACCTCGCCAACAAGGCGACCGAACTCGAGGAGCTGACAGAGCGCTCCGCCGAACCAGACCTGTGGGCCGATCCGGAGGCTGCGCAGGTGATCATGCGCCGGGCCGAGGAGCTGCGCGCCGAGATCGAGTCGTGGCGATCCCTCGAACAGCGCGCCTCCGGCCTCGCCGAAATGGCGGAGATGGCGGCATCGGATCCAGGCGACTCGTCCTCGCTTGAAGCCGATCTGCAGCGCGACCTCGAATCGCTCCAGGCGGATTGGAGCCGGCTGGAACAGCAGCTGCTGCTCTCCGAACCCTTCGACGAGCGTGGGGCCATCGTGGCGATCCACGCCGGAGCCGGCGGCACCGAGAGCCAGGATTGGGCGGAGATGCTGCTGCGCATGTACCTTCGCTGGGCCGAACGGCGACGCTTCCGCAGCGAGATCCTGGAGGCCACGGAGGGCGAGGAGGCGGGGCTCAAGAGCGTGAGCTTCGGCATCGACGGTCGCTGGGCCTACGGGCAGCTCCGCTCCGAGCGAGGGGTGCATCGGCTGGTGCGGATCAGCCCCTACGACTCGCAGAAGCGCAGGCACACCAGCTTTGCGCTCGTCGAGGTCATGCCGGAGGTCCCCGAGGATGCGGCGATCGAGATCGATGAGAAGGACCTGCGGGTGGACACCTACCGAGCCTCCGGAGCCGGTGGCCAGCATGTGAACAAGACCGATTCGGCCGTGCGGCTGACCCACCTGGCAACCGGCATCGTGGTCGCCGTGCAGAGCGAGCGCAGCCAGCACCAGAACCGCGACCGCGCCATGTCCGTGCTGCGCGCGAAGCTCATCGAGCGCCAGGTGGAGGAGCGCGAGGCCGAGATGGCGCGCCTGCGCGGCGAGCACATCGAGGCGGGCTGGGGCAACCAGATCCGCAGCTATGTGTTGCAGCCGTACACGATGGTCAAGGACCTGCGGACCGGCGTCGAGACATCGAACCCGAACGCTGTGCTCGACGGGGAGCTGGACGCTTTCATCGACGGCTATCTGCGCTCGCGGGTCGGCACGAGCGGCGACGGACCGCGGCCGGCAGCCTGAGGTCCGCGTACCATCGGCACCACTCCATGACTTCCCTTCTGCGCCGATCCCGCCGCCAGCAGCCGGTCGACGCGCCCGTCATCAGCCTCACCGACGTGTGGATGACGTACCCGAACGGGAAGGTCGCCCTGGCCGATATCAGCGTCGAGATCCCGTCTGCGGACTTCGTCTTCCTCGTCGGGCCGTCCGGAGCGGGGAAGAGCACCTTCATCAGGCTCCTGATCCGCGAGCAGCTGCCGACGAGCGGACGCGTTCGCGTCGCCGGCCGCGACCTGCTGCGCATGCGGCGTGGCCAGGTGCCGGACCTGCGGCGGCGCATCGGCATCGTCTTCCAGGACTTCCGCCTGCTGCCGAGCAAGACCGTCTACGAGAACGTCGCCTTCGCGCTGGAAGTGACTGGCGCGCCGCGACCGATGGTTCGGGAGCGCGTCCCGATGCTGCTCAACCTCGTTGGCCTCCACGAGCACGCGCATCACCTGCCGACGCAGCTTTCCGGCGGTGAGCAGCAGCGCGCCGCAATCGCGCGCGCGCTGGTCCACGATCCCCCCATCCTCATTGCCGACGAGCCCACCGGAAACCTCGATCCGGTGACGAGCTGGGACATCATTCAGCTGCTGATCCAGATCAACCAGCTCGGCACCACCGTCCTGATGGCCACCCACAACCAGGAGATCGTGAATGCCATGCGCCGCAGGGTGCTGGCCCTCGAGAACGGACATCTGGTACGGGACGAGGCCGTCGCATCCTACGAGCGGCGGTACTAGGTCATGGGATTCGCCCGTTTCGTGGGATTCAGCGTCGTGCGCGCCTGGCAGGGCTTCTGGCGCAACGCCATGATGAGCCTGGCCGCGACGGCGACCGTCATCCTGATGCTCGTGCTGCTGGCCGCACTTTTCATCGTGATCGCCGGCCTCAACTCCGGCCTGGAGTTCGTCGAGTCAAAGGTGGGCGTCACAGCCGAGCTCCAGGACGGCCTCTCCGAGACTCGGGTCGAGGGGCTCGTGGCGGAAATCGAGGCGATACCCGGCGTATCGACGGTCGACTACATCTCGCCCCAGGAGGCACTGACGCGGCTCAAGGCCGTCTTCGCCGAGCGGGGTGAGGAACTCGACTTCGGTGGCGCCGATATACGCCTCCAGGCGACCCTCGAGATCGGCCTGACGGAGCCGGAGTTCGCCCGCGACGTGAGCCTGGCGCTCACGGATCGACCCGTGGTGACGCGCATCACGACGCGCCAGCAGGAGGTGGACACGCTCGTCGGCGTCATCAACGTGATCCGCACCGTGGGCATCGGCGCAGTGGGACTGGTGGGGCTCACGGTGCTGTTCATGATCATCAACACCATCCGAATCGCGGTCTACAGCCGGGCGCGCGAGATCGAGATCATGCGGCTGGTGGGTGCCTCCGACTCGTTCATCCGCTGGCCGTTCATCCTCGAGGGGATCCTGTGCGGGCTGATCGGCGCCCTGGTGACGGTCGCGCTGGTCACGGCCGTGTGGGAGCCCATCCAGCCCGTGATGGTGGCCGTCTTCCAGATGCCGACCGCGGTGAGCAGGGAGTTCCTGGCGACGCTCGCCCTGCTGCTCTTCGCAGTGGGCCTGGGCGTCGGCGCGGTCGGCTCGTGGATCAGCGTGCGCTCCTACCTCGGCGCAACCAGCTGACGCGGATCCGGCGAGCGTAGCCAAAACCTAATGCGCCGCGCATGCGCGGCTCATCGAACGATCGCTAGACTTCGAGCTCGAATGACTGAGCTCGTGCCCGTTTCCCCCCGTCCCGCTCTCGAAGAGGCCGGCAGCCCCCGGCCGGCCGGCGGCAGCCGTGTCGTGCCATGGATCATCTCGCTGGCGTTGGCGGCAGTGGTCGGCGCGCTCCTCTTCGCCGGGGGCTACCTCGCCGCGGGAGGCGGAGGCGGTACCACGAGCTGCGCGGCCCCCGAACCAGCCTTCGACGCGTTCTGCGAGGCGTACGAGCGGCTCCAGCTGCAGTACGTCGACGAGCTCGACCCGGAGAAGCTCGCGGAGGGTGCCATCGAGGGCATGTTCCAGTACGGCGTCGCTGACCCGTACTCCGGATACATGCCCGAGGAGGAGTTCCAGCAGGCGCGCGGCGACCTGGCCGGCACGTTCAGCGGCATCGGGGCGGAGATGGCGGTACGGAACGCCGAGGACCCCGACGACCTCGCTGCGTGCACGGAGTTCACCGATACCTGCCAATTCGTGGTGCTGGCGCCGCTCGCGGGGTCGCCCGCGGAGGCTGCCGGCGTGCAGGCCGGAGATGTGGTGCTGGCCGTGGACGGGGAATCGGTCGCCGGATCGACGATGAACGACCAGATCCCCAGGATCCGCGGCGAGTCGGGCACGCAGGTGACCCTTACCCTCCGCCGTGACGGCGGCGAGCCCTTCGACCTGGCCATCACTCGCGACGAGATCACGATGCAGGAGGTCGAGGCACGCATGATCGATGGGCACATCGGCCACATCACCCTGAATGCCTTCTCGGCGCCGGCGGCGGATCAGTTCGCCGCGGGGCTGCGTCAGCTCCTCGATGACGGGGCGGACCAGATCGTCTTCGACCTGCGCGACAACCCCGGCGGATTCATCGACGCCGCGCAGCAGATCGCCAGCCAGTTCATCGGCGAGGGGATCGTCTTCACGCAGGAGTCGGCCGGTGACGACGTGCGTGTCTACGAGTCGACTGGTGACGGGCTCGCCACCGACCCTTCGGTGCCGGTGGTGGTCCTCATCAATGGCGGCTCCGCGTCGGCGTCGGAGATCGTGGGGGCCGCGCTCCAGGAGTCTGGGCGGGCGACGCTCATCGGTGAGCCGAGCTTCGGCAAGAACACCGTGCAGATCTGGAGTGCATTGGAGAACAACGCCGGGGTCCGGATCACGATCAGCCGCTGGTTCACCCCGGAGCACAACAGCGTCGCACCCGACGGAATCCAGCCCGACATCGTCGCCGCCCGCACGGCCGATACCCCGCCCGACGAGGATCCGGTCCTGGATGCGGCGCTGGAGTACCTGGAGCGACAGCCCGTTGCCGAGGAGCTTCCCAGCCCGCTGCCGTCGGAAAGCCCTGCCGCACGATTCGGTGCGCCGGTCGTGGGCATTGTCGGCATTCGGGGCATCTGCTAGCATTCCGGCCAACGAAAGGAGGTGGTGTGCAGGTGATAAGTTCCAAGCACGCCACCACCGAGGGAGTGCGTTAACCCACTTCCTCGAGTGGTGTAGCGACTGGGAGGGCCGGCGGATACTGCCGGCTCTTTCCATGTCCGGCGAACCTGTCTGACGGAGCCTCAGGACCGATAGCACCCTGGATCGATAGCCATGGCCGACGAGACGATCTCAATCAACCGACGCGCGCACCACGACTACGCCATCGAGGAGACGCTCGAGGCGGGCCTCGTGCTGACCGGCACCGAGATCAAGAGCGTCAGGCAGCGCAAGGTGAACATCGCCGAGGCGTACGCCCGCGTGGACAAGGGCGAGATGTGGCTGATCGGCGCGCACATCGCCGAGTACACGCAGGGCAACCGCAACAACCACGCTCCCACGCGAACGCGAAAGCTCCTGCTGCACCGTGACCAGATCGCGGAGCTGACCGGGCTCCAGGCGGCCAAGGGCCTGACCATCGTGCCTCTGCGCCTGTACCTGCGCAACGGCATGGCCAAGCTCGAGCTCGGCGTGGCGCGGGGCAAGAAGACACACGACAAGCGCCGGACGATCGCCGAGCGCGACATGCGGCGCCAGCTCGAGCGCGACACCAAGGAGCGGGTCAAGCTCTAGAACAGGTGTTCACATCGGGATGGGCGTCTGATACAATGAATGCCGTTCGGTTCGTGGGGATG
>Ga0136611_10001681_pt1 | contig 15406 bp, 12 predicted proteins | sample AntDrymUQ2232306_2_FD_106645 | JGI IMG/M metagenome (GOLD analysis project Ga0136611, IMG submission 106645) | Polar desert sand microbial communities from Dry Valleys, Antarctica - metaG UQ223 (23.06) | ecosystem: Environmental > Terrestrial > Soil > Desert | place: Antarctica: Dry Valley...
CGTAGAGCTGGTGGTGGAGTTGATTACCCCGGTGGCGGTCGAAGAGGGCCTGCGCTTTGCCATCCGTGAAGGTGGCAAGACCGTCGGCGCCGGTGTCGTCACCAAGATCATCGAGTGAGAAGAGAAAACCATGGCTAAGCGAGAAGACCGGATCGCAGTCCGACTAGAGTGTTCGGAGTGCAAGCAGCCGAACTACACGACGACAAAGAGTAGGCGCAATACCACTGAGCGTCTGGAATTGAACAAGTTTTGCCCGCGCTGCCGCAATCACCGCGCCCATCGCGAAACCAAGATCGCCGGACAAGGCTAGTCGGTGTCACTTGGACGGCGTGGGGTGCGAGGCGGTCCGGCCGGCGCAACCGCATCGCCGGAAGGCGGGAGGCTGGTTACTGCAGCACCGGCTTCCAAGGCGAACAACGATAAGATGCGGGCGATGATGACCCCTAGCCGCCCAAGCAACGCGCGCCTGCTGCAAGAGCGATTGAGCCTGGACTTCTTTCAGGAAGCTATCGCAGAGTTGCGTAAGGTGAATTGGCCAACGCGCGAGCAAGCGCGTAATCTGACCATGCTCGTCATCGCCGTCTCTCTGGCCGTTGGTATGATCCTCGGAGCGATGGACTTCATTTTCGAGCAAATCTTCGAATTCGTCTTGCGATTCGGCGGGTAGTAGTCAACGACACCGACAGGTCTATAGGACACACGATTCATGGTCGCTGAACAAGCAACTTCCGAAACGCAAAGCGCGAATCAGAAGAACGAATTCGTCAAGTGGTACGTAATTCATACGTATTCCGGTTACGAGAATAAGGTGAAGACTAATCTTGAGCATCGTATCCAGTCAATGGATGTGACGCACAAGATCTTTCGTGTTGTGGTCCCCACCGAAGAAGAGGTGGAGATCAAGAATGGCCAGCGCCGTACGGTTCAGCGGAAAATCTTCCCGGGCTACGTGCTAGTGGAGATGCAATTGGACGACGAGTCCTGGTTTGTCGTGCGCAACACGCCTGGCGTGACGAGCTTCGTCGGCCACGGCAACAGCCCTACACCCCTTCCAGATACTGAAGTGCAGGCCATCCTTAAGCAAATGCGCGAGGAGAAGCCTCAGGTACGAATCACGTATCACAAGGCGGATCGTGTCAAGATCATCGATGGACCGTTCGCCGAGTTCCTTGGGTCGGTTGACGGCGTCGACGAAGAGAAAACCAAGTTACGGGTGCTCGTCTCCATGTTTGGGCGTGAAACACCAGTGGAGCTTGACTTCCTGCAGGTAGAGAAAGCTTAGTAACCCCAAATGGCTAAGAAAGTACGCGCACTCGTCAAAGTGCAAGCACCCGCCGGTAAGGCGACGCCCGCACCGCCGATTGGTCCCGCCTTGGGCCAGCACGGCATCAACATCATGCAGTTCGTGAAAGAATTCAACGAGCGGACTGCGTCTCAAGCCGGGATGGTGATTCCGGCGGAGATTACGGTCTTTGAGGACCGCAGTTTCACGTTCATCATCAAGACGCCCCCCGCGGCTGATCTACTCCGCAAGGCGGCGGGCGTGGAAAAAGGCTCAGGCGAGCCCAACAAGACAAAGGTGGGTACGGTCTCAAAGGCCAAGATCCGCGAGATCGCGGAAACCAAAATGGTCGACCTGAACGCCAACAGCCTTGCCGCTGCCGAAAAGATGATCGAAGGCACCGCGCGGTCAATGGGGCTAGAAGTAAGCTAGGCTCACTGCCTCTCTCCTGAGAGAGGCGCCAAAACGCAGGAGTGCCTGGAAAACGGGCGCGTCAGCACTGCAAGGAGTAAGAAATGGCTCGGAAGCGCGGCAAAAAGTACGTCGAGGTCGCTAAGCTCGTCGACCGCATGCGTAATTACACCCCAGAAGAAGCGGTTGGCTTGGTGAAGGAAACTTCATTCACCAAGTTCGATGCCACCGTTGAGACGCATATGCGCCTCGGTATCGATCCGCGTCATGCGGATCAGCAGGTACGAGGCACAGTGACGCTGCCCGCGGGCACGGGCAAGACGGTCCGCGTAATCGCGTTCGCTCAAGGTGACGCGGCGCGTCAGGCGCGCGACGCCGGCGCCGACCGCGTTGGAGCCGAAGACTTGGCCGCCGAGATTCAAGGAGGCTGGCTCGATTTCGATGTCGCCGTAGCGACGCCTGACATGATGCGCGTCATCGGGGCGCTGGGTCGCGTGCTCGGTCCTCGCGGATTGATGCCCAACGCGCGGACAGGCACCGTCACGCCGAATATCGCTCAGGCAATCCGTGAGATCAAGGGCGGTCGCGTTGAGTTCCGCGCCGACCGTAGCGGCTTGGTGCATGTGCCAATTGGCAAGGTGTCCTTCGGGCCGGAGGAGATCATGCAGAACTTCCAGGCGTTGGTCACGGCCGTGGTGGCGGCGCGTCCATCGGGCGCAAAAGGCACTTACGTTCGGACGGTCACGCTGACCAGCACCATGGGCCCAGGCGTCAAGGTGGACGTAGCAACGTCCACGGGCCAAGCCGCCGGTACGTAGACGTAGCGGTCCGGCCTCCCACCAGGTACACTCACTTTCACACACGCAAATACCTGTCCGCGCCACAGACCGCAGGTGCGCCCCCAATGGGCGCTTAAGGATCAACCGGCTTTCCAAGAGGAGCCGGTCCGCCTGCCGAGGTGAGGATGTCGATCACGTACATGCCGGTGCGCGCTGCGCGCCAGGACGTTGTCAACATCACCCTCGCGTCTATTGCGCGGGGGTTACTTTTTCCCTAAGGAGGTGCAGCAGTGCCAACACCCCAGAAGGTGGCGGCGGTAGTAGAGCTGACCGACAAAATGCGTCGGGCCAAGCTTGCGGTGGTCACTGATTATCGTGGCCTATCGGTGCGAGACCTGGCGACGCTGCGCCGCGCGCTGCGTCCGCATCAGGTGGAATTCACCGTGGCGAAGAATACGCTGCTCCGTATCGCGGCGCGCAATGCCGAGATTGGCAGTGATGCGTCAGACGAGCTACTCGAGGGACCAAGCGGCATCGCGTTCTGCTACGACGACATTGTCCAGCCGGCCAAGGCGCTGGCTGACTTCGCCCGTACAAGCCGCATCCTGACCATCCGGGGCGGTCTGATGGGAACCATCATCCTCGGAGCGGACGAGATAGCCCGCCTGGCGACGCTTCCTTCTGCGGAACAGCTCCGGGCTGAGGTTGTTGGTGCCATTGGTGGGCCGCTGTCGCAGATGGTAGGAGTACTGAACGGGCTTTTGCAGACGCTCGTTGGAACGCTAGAAGCGCAAGTAGAAAAGCAGGGCGGCGCTGCCGCAGCTGCCTAGCACTAAGGAGAGATTTACATGGCAAGCGAGAAGGTCCAGACAATCATCGATCAGCTGAACAGCTTCACGGTCCTTGAGATCAGCGAGCTGTCCAAGGCGCTCCAGGAAGCCTGGGGCGTCAGTGCGGCCGTGGCAATGGCCCCGGCGGGCGCGGCTGCCGGCGGCGGCGCGGCTGCACCGGAAGTAGTTGAGGAGCAGACCGAGTTCAGCGCCGTGCTGACGGTCGTCGGCCCCAACAAGATCCCCGTGATCAAAGTGGTGCGTGAGATCACCGGACTTGGCCTCAAGGAGGCCAAGGATCTGGTGGACGCTTCTCCCAAGGCGGTCAAGGAAGGCGTCAACAAGGAAGAGGCCGACAAGATCAAGGACAAGCTGGCCGAAGTCGGCGCGACTGTCGAAATTAAGTAGGGGCTTTCCTGCGCCCGCCACCTGTGCTAGGATAGGGCGCTCAATCAATAGCGCAGCAACCGGGGCTCGCCGGCCAGTTTGGCCGTGCGCGCTTGCCGGTTGTTGCATTTTCTGGTACATTAGCTATTCGGTAGACCGAACGGCGCTACTCATCCCTCGATGGGTCGTTCGCTCGGCCACTTTTGTTTTTTGACTACTAGACCCGTTTGCGGTCCCTGACGAACCTCGACTTTTTTTGCGAAGCAACCCAGTGGGTTGCTTCGCTATGCCCTTTTTGCGTTGTCATTGGCTCATGCCCCAAGCGTGAGTCCCGCGTGTCTCTCAGAGGAGTAGGTAACTAGATGGTTGCGGAATTGGTCCCAGCATCGATTGGCGTTGGTCGCACGGCGCCTGCCGGTCACGACGGAGCAGATGCGAGCGCGCACCGCGTGTGGTTTGGCAGCACAAACGAACTGCTGCAGATGCCCAACCTGATCGAGATTCAGCTGCGCTCATTTGATTGGTTCAAGCGTGACGGCTTGCGTGATCTCTTCACTGAGATATCACCCATAACCGACTTCACGGGAAAGAACCTCGAGCTGGAGATGTCCATTGGCGCTGATCCCTTTGGCGAGCCCAAATACAGCCAGGATGAGTGCCGCGACCGCGACATGACGTACGCGGCGCCACTGTACTGTGAGGCGCGGCTCCTCAACAAACAGACTCAGGAGATTAAGGAATCGCGCATCTTCATGGGCGACTTTCCGATCATGACCGAGTTCGGGACCTTCATCATCAACGGCGCCGAGCGCGTCGTCGTTTCGCAGCTGGTTCGTTCTCCCGGCGTCTACTTCACCGGTGAGGAAGACCCCAACACTGGGCGAATGCTATTCCAAGTCAAGCTAATCCCAAACCGGGGCGCTTGGCTCGAGTTTGAGACCTCAAACAAGGACATGCTCACGGTCAAGGTAGACCGCAAGCGCAAGATCCCCGTAACTACACTGCTGCGCGCGCTCGCACCAGAGTACGGCACCGATGAAGCGTTGTTCGAGCTGTTCAAGGACATCGACGACGACCCGGAACACCCATTCATTGAGTCAACCATCGGAACGACTACGCGGCGCGATCCGGCGCACAATCACCAGGAGGGCCTGATGGAGATCTACCGCCGGCTGCGTCCCGGTGACCCGGCCACGGCGGAGAATGCGCGTTCGCTTGTCCAGTCGCTCTTCTTCAATCCTCGCCGATATGACCTCGGCCGCGTTGGTCGATATAAATTCAACAAACGCCTCAAGATCGTGGGACGCGTGGAGCGCACACTTAGCCCTGACGACCTGATGCAGATTGTCCGCACAATGATCGTGCTCAACAAGGAGCAGGGCCGCCCGGATGACATTGACCATCTGGGCAACCGCCGCATCCGTGCGGTGGGCGAGCTGATCCAGAACCAGTTCCGGATTGGCCTGCTGCGCATGGAGCGCGTCATCAAGGAGCGCATGACCATTCAGGATCCGGAGTCGGCCACGCCCGCGGCGCTTGTAAACATCCGGCCAGTGGTCGCCGCCATGAAGGAGTTCTTCGGCGGATCGCAGCTGTCGCAGTTCATGGACCAGACCAACCCGCTGGCAGAACTGACCCATAAGCGCCGTCTCTCGGCGCTCGGTCCGGGCGGTCTCTCCCGCGAGCGCGCCGGGTTCGATGTGCGAGACGTGCATGAGAGCCACTACGGCCGCATCTGTCCGGTCGAGACACCGGAAGGACCAAACATCGGTCTTATCGGATCACTCGCTACCTTCGGGCGGATCAACGATTACGGCTTTATTGAGACGCCGTACCGGCATGTCATCAAGAGCATCAAAGTCACCGGCAGCACCAGGCCGGAAGAATTGGTGGGCCGCCTGATCGGCGCCAACACCATGCGTGCGCTTCCGGCGCCCGACAGCGCCCCTGCAAAGGCACTGGCCAAGGTGGACGTTGGTACGCCCATTGATGAGACGCTGGCGACCGCGCTGGCCAAGGCCGCGGGGAAGGATGGATTTGACCTCACGGTCCAGCCGTTCGTTACCGACGCGTACAGCTACCTGCCCGCGGACGAAGAAGAGACGTACGTCATCGCCCAGGCCAATACGCGCCTGGACGGGCGCAACAACTTGATTGACCCCCGCGCTGCCGCGCGCTTCCAGGGAGAGTTCCAGTCCTCGCTGATCGACCGCGTGGACCTGATGGATGTGTCGCCGAAACAGATCGTTTCGGTAGCAGCGGCGCTCATTCCCTTCCTGGAGCACGACGATGCGAACCGTGCCCTGATGGGCGCGAACATGCAGCGCCAGGCCGTGCCGCTGCTTCAGCCCGAATCGCCACTGGTGGCCACGGGCGTAGAAGCGCAGGCGGCGCGTGATTCGGGCCAGGTGCTCCTGGCGCGGGTCGATGGCACGGTTGTGAAGTCAACCGCGACCGAAGTGCTCATCGTGGACGACGAAGGACAGGAGCACCGGCATCAGCTGCGCAAGTTTGTGCGCTCCAACCAGGGCACATGCATCAGCCATCGCCCGATCGTGGCGAAGGAGCAGCGCGTCAAGACGGGCCAGGTGATTGCAGATACCATGAGCACCCAGGACGGTGAGCTGGCGCTTGGCCAGAACGTGCTGTGCGCCTTCATGTTCTGGGAGGGCGGCAACTTTGAGGACGCCATCCTGCTCAGCGAGCGACTTGTCCAGCAGGACAAGTTCACCTCCATTCACATTGAGAAGTACGAAGTCGAAGCGCGGGACACCAAGCTTGGCCCCGAGGAGATCACGCGCGACATCCCGAACGTCGGTGAGGACGCGCTGAAGGACTTAGACGACGAAGGCATCATCTACGTCGGCGCGGAGGTGCGCGCGGGCGACATCCTGGTCGGCAAGATCACGCCCAAGGGTGAGACCGAACTGACCGCAGAGGAGCGACTGCTTCGCGCCATCTTCGGCGAGAAGGCGCGAGAAGTAAAGGACACCTCCCTGCGCGTCCCATCGGGCGAGTACGGCAAAGTGGTGGATGTCAAGAAGTTCTCGCGAGACGATGGCGACGAGCTGCCGCCTGGCGTAAACCAGATGGTGCGCGTCTCCATCGCGGTGAAGCGCAAGCTCACCTCCGGTGACAAGATGGCGGGACGCCACGGCAACAAGGGCGTTATCGCCAAAGTGCTGCCTGTGGAAGACATGCCGTACCTGGCAGATGGCACGCCGGTGGACATCATCCTCAGCCCCTTGGGTGCGCCGTCGCGTATGAACATTGGCACCATCCTGGAAACGCACCTTGGGTGGGCCGCCGACGCGCTGGGCTTGAAAGTCGCATCGCCGGTGTTTGACTCGGCGACCGAAGCGGACATCGAGGCCATGTTGGAGAAGGGCGGCCTGCCCAAGTCCGGCAAGGTACGCCTGTACGATGGTCGCACCGGCGACTCCTTCGAGCAGGAAGTCTGCGTCGGCCACATTTACATGCTCAAGCTTGCCCACCTTGTGGAAGACAAGATTCACGCTCGGTCCACGGGTCCGTACTCGCTGATTACCCAGCAGCCGCTGGGTGGTAAGGCGCAGTTCGGCGGGCAGCGCTTTGGTGAGATGGAAGTGTGGGCCCTGGAGGCCTACGGTGCAGCCAACATCCTCCAGGAGCTGTTGACCGTCAAATCGGACGATATCGTGGGTCGCGTCAAGACCTATGAAGCCATTGTCAAAGGCGAGCGTATCCAGGAGCCGGGCGTGCCCGAGTCCTTCAAGGTGCTCGTCAAGGAGCTCCAATCGCTGGGTCTCAACGTGGAGGTACTCAACGAGAACGAGGAGCAGATCCAGTTCATCGACGACTCTTCGACCGATGCCCTGCCCGAGCTAGGCATCAACCTCGAAGGTCTCGAAGACCGCGATTAGTCACTACCGTCACCGCCGCTCCAATAGCCCCCGTCGCCCCAGCCGCGCTAGCGCACAGAAGGAATACCGATGCTCGAAGTAAACGACTTCAACGCCATCCGAATCTCCATCGCCTCACCGGAGCAGATCCGGTCGTGGTCGTATGGGGAAGTGACGAAACCTGAAACGATCAACTACCGGACGCTCAAGCCTGAGAAGGACGGCCTGTTCTGCGAACGCATCTTCGGACCTACCAAGGACTGGGAGTGCTATTGCGGTAAGTACAAGCGCGTCCGTTTCAAGGGCATCGTCTGCGACAAGTGTGGCGTGGAGGTTGCCCGCGCCAAGGTGCGCCGCGAGCGCATGGGGCACATTGAGCTGGCATCGCCCGTCAGCCACATCTGGTACTTCAAGGGCACGCCCAGCCGCTTGGGCCTGTTGCTGGACATCTCTCCGCGCAATCTGGAGAAGATCCTCTACTTCGCGTCGTACATCGTGATCTCGGTGGACGACGACGCGCGCAAGGTCGCACTGGAGGGCATTGACGAAGAGGTAGCGCGCAAGGCGGGCGCGCTGGAGCAGACCACCGCCGAACAGCAAACCTCTATTGAGCAGCGCGTTGCTGAGGAAGAGGCGCGCCTGGAAGAGCAGAAGCAGTCCAGTCTGGCCGCCGCCGCAAAGGCCGGTGGCGACGACGAGGCGGATGAGCGCGCCAAGGTGGAAGCCGAAAGCGAGCGCGAGAAGGAGCATCTGCGCGGCCTGGCTAACGCCGAAATTGATGAGCTGGCGCGCAAGATGAACGAGGAGATCGAGCAGATCGAGTCCTCGCTTCAGGGTCGCCGCGAGCTGATTGAGAAGATGGCGCCGTTCCAGTTGCTCACGGACACTCAGTTCCGCGAGGCGCAGGACACCGCCGGCAACCTCTTCAAGGCCGGTATGGGAGCCGAGGCTGTGCTGGAGATCATCCAGACGCTCGACCTTGATGAGCTGGCGGGTAAGCTGCGGCAGGACGTGCATTCGTCTTCCAGCCAGCGCCGCAAGAAGGCCATCAAGCGCCTGCGCGTGATTGAGGCGTTCCGGCGCTCGGCCAACATGCCCGCCTGGATGATCCTGACCGTCCTGCCGGTGCTGCCTCCCGACCTGCGCCCGATGGTGCAGCTTGACGGTGGCCGGTTCGCGACGTCTGACCTGAACGATCTCTATCGACGTGTGATCAACCGCAACAACCGTCTCAAGCGTCTGCTTGAGCTGGGAGCGCCGGAGATCATCATCCGCAACGAGAAGCGCATGCTCCAGGAAGCCTGTGACGCGCTGATCGACAACGGCCGCCGCGGCCGTGCCGTGGCAGGCTCCACCAACCACAAGCTGAAGAGCCTTTCAGACATGCTGCGTGGCAAGCAGGGGCGTTTCCGCCAGAACCTGCTCGGCAAGCGCGTGGACTACTCCGGCCGCTCCGTTATCGTGGTCGGCCCGGACCTCAAGCTGCACCAGTGTGGGCTGCCAAAGAAGATGGCGTTGGAGCTGTTCAAGCCATTCGTCATGCGCAAGCTGGTGGAGCGCGGCCACGCGCCCAATATCAAGAGCGCTAAGCGCGTGGTCGAGCGTGCCCGTCCTCAAGTGTGGGACGTGCTGGAAGAGGTCATTGAGGGGCACCCCGTGCTGCTCAACCGCGCGCCCACGCTTCACCGACTGGGTATTCAGGCGTTCGAGCCGGTGCTCGTTGAGGGCAGCGCCATCCAGATCCATCCGCTGGTCTGCACCGCGTTCAACGCAGACTTCGACGGCGACCAGATGGCCGTGCATGTGCCGCTCTCTGAGGAGGCACAGCGTGAGGCCAAGGAGCTGATGCTGGCGAGCAACAATTTGCTCTCCCCGGCAGACGGCGCGCCGATTGTGTCCCCCACCAAAGACATGGTGGTAGGCATGTACTACCTGACGGTAGTGAGGCCCGGCGCTAAGGGCGAAGGCAAGTTGTTCTCTAGCTTTGACGAAGTTCGCCTTGCCTACGAGTTGGGCACGGTGGAGTTACACGCTGCCATCAAGGTGCAGTTGACCGAGCAGGACTTCCCGCTGAGCTTCATTGAGGCGCAGGGCAAGGAAGTCGGCCAGTTGTACGAGACTTCTGTCGGGCGCGTCATCTTCAATGCGTCGCTGCCAATTGAGCTGCGCTTCTTCAACGACACTGTCGATAAGGGCAAGATCAAGAACATCATCGCTAGCTGTTTCTTCACCATGGGGACGCCTCGCACAGCCGAGGTGGTAGACCAGCTCAAATATTTGGGCTTCCATTACGCCACCGTATCCGGTCTGACCATGGCTATCGGTGACATCTCCATCCCCGCCCGCAAGGCCGTTGTGCTGGCCGAGACCGACCGCGAGGTGGAAGAGATTGAGAAGCAGTACCGTCGCGGTCTCATTACCGAGCAGGAGCAGTACGACAAGAACGTCGAGGCGTGGAGCCACGCCATGTCCGAGGTGGAGGATGCCGTCAAGAAGGATCTGGACCCCACCGGGCCGGTTCACATGATGGCCATGTCGGGCGCCGCCAAGGGTGGCTTCCAACAGATCAGGCAGATCGCCGGAATGCGCGGCCTTATGGCCGACCCGTCCGGCCGGATCATTGAGCTGCCAATCCGATCCAACTTCCGCGAGGGCCTCTCCGTGCTCGAATACTTCATCTCGACCCACGGCGCTCGTAAGGGACTGGCGGACACCGCCCTCCGTACCGCTGACTCAGGCTATTTGACCCGCCGTCTAGTGGACGTGGCCCAGGATGTCATTGTCCGTGAGGATGACTGCGGCACAACCCAGGGAATCACTGTCCGGCGTCCGGACGAGCGGACTGTGGGGATCAACCTCACCAACCGCATCCTGGGGCGCAACGTGTCCGAAGATCTGGTGGACCCGAGCACCGGCGAGATCCTCGTTCGCATGAACGAGGAGATTGGCGAGGCCGCGGTGATCCGCATTGAAGAGCTCAAGCTCGCTCAGATCCGCGTGCGGTCTCCGCTCACCTGCGAGGCGCGCTACGGCATTTGCGTCAAGTGCTACGGTCGCAACTTAGCCACGGCGCAGCCGGTGGAGTTGGGCACCGCGGTGGGCATCATCGCAGCACAGTCCATCGGTGAGCCGGGCACGCAGCTCACCATGCGAACCTTCCACACTGGTGGCGTCGCGGGTGAGGACATCACGCAGGGTCTGCCGCGTGTCGAGGAGCTGTTTGAGGCCCGCGTCCCAAAGGGCGTGTCAATCATCAGCGCCATCGAAGGACGCGTGGAGATCAATCGTGGGGAGCCAACCAAGATCCGCGTTGTATCAACGCAGATCTATACCGATGAGATTGAGCTGCCCAAGGGCTTTGAGCTGATCGCCAAGATTGACGATGAGGTCGAAGCTGGTCAGGTTATCGCCGTACGTACCAATGCCAAGCCGGAGGCAACGACGGGCAAGGCCGGGGAAGAGGCGCTCACGCTTCTGCCGGACGACGACCGTATTGTGGTCCACACTAGCGGCAAGTTGGTCAAGGATGGCAAGAAGCTCATGCTCCGCTCCGAGGAGCTCGAGGACGCCGAGTACATCATCCCGGCCGCGGCGCGCATCCGCGTCGAAGACGGTGACATTATCAAGGCGGGCGACCGGCTCACCGAAGGCTCGGTCAATCCGCAGGACATCCTCCAGGTGCAGGGTCGCGAAGCGGTCCAGCAGTACATGGTGGACGAAGTCCAGCGGGTCTATCGCAGCCAGGGCGTATCTATCAGCGACAAGCACATTGAGGTGATCGCGCGACAGATGCTGCGCAAGGTGAGGATTGATACGCCAGGCGATACGCTATTGCTTTCAGGCGACATCGCGGATCGGTTCACATATGAGGAAGCCAACGCGCAGGTGCTAGCCGAGGGCGGCGAGCCCGCGACGGCGCAGACGGTGCTGCTTGGCGTCACCAAGGCGTCGCTTTCCACCGAAAGCTTCTTATCGGCGGCCTCCTTCCAGGAGACCACGCGCGTGCTGACCGCAGCCGCGGTTGACGGCGCCAAGGACCGTCTACTCGGTCTGAAAGAAAACGTCATCATCGGCAAGCTAATCCCAGCAGGTACCGGCTGGCTTAAGCGCCTGGAGCGGGCCGAGCAAGCCCAACTGGCCGAACAAGCCCGCAACGCCGAGCAGGATGAGCAAGCTGCTCTCGAAGCAGCCGCGCGTAACCTGTTCGGCAGCCCAGTCGGCGCCGGTGTCGATGGCGACTCCGGCGGCGAAGGCGAGTGATTCTTGGCTGACCTGGCCGCGAAAAACGGACAGGTCAGCTTATAAAACTGGTATAGTGAGTTCTTGTGCCAACGATAAGTCAGCTCATTCGTAAGGGGCGTCAGCGAGCGCGTAAGAAGGTAAAGGCGCCTGCGCTGCACTTTTCTTTCAATGCCCTACGCGGACGCATGGAACGGCAGCGGCCTTCACCATTCAAGAAGGGCGTCTGCGTTCAGGTTAAGACCATGAGCCCTAAGAAGCCCAATTCGGCGCTACGCAAGGTAGCCCGCGTGCGGCTTTCCAATAGCATTGAGGTCACCGCCTACATCCCCGGGGAGGGGCATACGCTGCAAGAGCACTCCGTTGTGCTGGTGCGCGGCGGTCGCGTAAAGGATTTGCCGGGTGTGCGCTATCACATCGTCCGTGGCAAACTGGACGCAACAAGCGTCAAAGATCGTAAGCAGGGCCGCTCCAAGTACGGCGCCAAGGCGCCCAAGGCCTAGTCCGGCTCACGGGCAAAGTAGCTGAGAGGAACATATGTCTCGTCGCGGTCAAGCGCCCAAGCGTCTTGTGCTCCCTGACAGTCGCTTCAGCGATGTCACCATTCAGCGTTTTATCAACAAGTTGATGCTGAACGGTAAGAAGGGGCACGCTGAGTCCATCATGTACAGCGCCCTCGATATGTGCGAGGAGCGCGCCAAGCGCCCGGCAATCGAGGTATTCGAGGCCGCCATGCGTTCGGCGACGCCCCTGCTTGAGGTCCGCCCCCGCCGCGTTGGTGGCGCCACCTATCAAGTTCCTATGGAGATTCGGACCGATCGCCGTAATTCGCTCGGCATGCGCTGGCTGATCCGCGCCGCCCGCGCGCGGGGAGGTCGGAGCATGGCAGAGAAGTTGGCGGCGGAATTGCTAGACGCCGCTAACGGCCAGGGCGCCACGGTCCGTCGCCGGGATGAAACCCACCGCATGGCAGAGGCCAATAAGGCCTTTGCGCACTACCGCTGGTAGGCAACCTGCTAGCCTTTACATAAGTCGCACGCACGCTTTGTGCGTGAGCCGCGCGCTCACACTCAAAGAATTGCTGCTCAGTGCGGGGGCCTCTCCCAATGTGGACCGAGGTCCCCGCTTTTTGTGGGAAACGAAACTATGCCTCGCCAGTTCAGCCTCGACAAAACTCGCAACATCGGAATCATCGCGCATATCGACGCGGGTAAGACCACGGTCACCGAGCGCGTCTTGTTTTACACCGGCCGCACCCACCGAATTGGTGAAGTGCATGACGGCGCTGCCACCATGGACTGGATGCCGCAGGAACGCGAGCGAGGCATCACCATTACCGCAGCCGCCACTACTTGTTTCTGGCCTGCGGACCCGGAGGCGCCTAATCGCCACCGCATCAACATCATTGATACCCCCGGTCACGTGGACTTCACGGTGGAAGTCGAGCGCAGCTTGCGCGTGCTCGATGGCGGAGTGGTGGTTTTTGACGGTGTCTCCGGCGTGGAGCCGCAGTCTGAGACCGTGTGGCGCCAGGCTGATAAGTACAACGTCCCACGTATTTGCTTTGTCAACAAGATGGACCGCACCGGCGCCAATTTTTGGGCGTGCGTTGAGCAAATCAGGGAACGCCTGGGCGCAAGCGCGGCAGTAACGCAGTTGCCGGTGGGCGTAGAGCAAACCTTTAAAGGCGTCGTCGATCTCTTTGAGATGAAGGCGTACATCTATACCGATGACTTGGGCAAGACAAGCGAGACGAACGAAATCCCAGACGCCATGCAGGCAGATGCCAAGCTGCATCGCGAGCGCTTGGTGGAAGTCATCGCCGAGACTGACGAAGAGCTAACACTCAAGTACCTCGAAGGCGAAGACATGACCGTTGCCGATCTCAAGGCGGCGCTACGGCGGGCAACCATTTCGGGCAAGCTCGTGCCGGTTCTTTGCGGTGCTGCACTGAAGAACAAGGGTGTGCAGCTGCTCCTGGACGCTGTGGTCGATTACCTCCCGTCACCGCTCGAAGTACCCGCCATTGCAGGCATCATTCCTGGCACAGAAGAACAGCAGGAGCGTCCCGCATCCGACTCGGCGCCATTCGCCGCGCTCGCCTCCAAGATCGTCGGTGATCCCTTTGCCGGCAAGTTGACCTACTTCCGCGTTTACTCGGGAGTCGTCAAGGCAGGTTCGTACGCTCTCAATTCCACTAAGGGACAGCGCGAGCGCCTGGGCCGCCTGGTGCGAATGCACTCCAATGATCGAGAGGAAGTGGAAGAAGTCTTCGCAGGCGAGATTGCGGCCGCCATCGGTCTAAAGGGCACCACCACGGGCGACACGCTCTGTGATGAAGAACATCCCATCCTACTTGAGAACATCACCTTCCCCGAGCCGGTGATAAGCCAGGCGATCGAGCCCAAGACCAAGGGCGACCAGGACAAAATGGGCATCGCACTCCAGAAGCTGGCCGAAGAAGACCCAACCTTCCGCGCTCAGACGAACGTGGAGACCGGCCAGACCATCATCGCTGGAATGGGCGAGCTGCACCTGGAAGTGCTAGTGGACCGCATGCTGCGCGAGTTCCGCGTCGAGGCCAACATCGGCAAGCCTCAAGTGGCTTACAAAGAGACCATCACGCGCCAGGTGAACGCCGAGGGCCGCTTCATCCGCCAGACCGGCGGTAAGGGCCAGTTCGGCCACGTTTGGCTGAGCGTTGAGCCTCTGGAACGCAGCAGCGGCTTCGAGTTTGTCAACAAGATTGTTGGTGGCTCGGTGCCCAAGGAATACCACAAGGCCGTGGAGGAAGGCGTGCGCGGCGCACTGCCGGCGGGTGGCCGCTCCGGCTATCCTCTGGTGGACTTACGCGCCACGCTGTACGACGGCTCCTATCATGAGGTAGACTCTTCCGAGATGGCGTTCCAGATCGCTGGATCCATGGCCCTGAAAGCGGGCGTGGAGAAGGCGGGACCCATTCTGCTTGAGCCCATCATGAAAGTTGAAGTGACGGTGCCCGAGCAGTTTATGGGGGACGTCATTGGCGATTTGAATGCGCGACGCGGTCGCATCGACGGTATGGATACTCGAGCGAACGCACAGATCATCCGGGCCATGGTTCCGCTGGCCGAGATGTTCGGGTATGTAGGGCACTTGAGGTCAGCGACCTCAGGGCGCGGTACGTACTCGATGGAGTTTGCGCATTATGAACCGGTTTCCGCATCCGTGGCGGAGGAAGTGCTGGCGAAGTCCCGCCGCTAAGGCAGGGATTTCACGAAGCCGGACACCTACCCGTCAAGGTTCGGAGTGATCACTCGCTCCTGGGTACACAGCTTGTGTGAGCCGGGAGCGGGCAGAACTCGGCCTCGATCCCTCGAGCTGAGCTTGAATTGAATAGCGCTCTCTGACGCCGGACGTGGACGCGGTATGCCCCACGCCGGTATGTCAGCGTGTTATTGCGCCGCTCGTGCGGCCACCGCAGGAGAAAGACAGAAACATCATGGCGAAGCAGAAGTTTGAGCGGAACAAGCCCCACGTGAATGTGGGGACGATTGGGCATGTGGACCATGGGAAGACGACGCTGACGGCGGCGATCACCAAGGTGCTTGGCTTGAA
>Ga0136611_10001682_pt1 | contig 15403 bp, 14 predicted proteins | sample AntDrymUQ2232306_2_FD_106645 | JGI IMG/M metagenome (GOLD analysis project Ga0136611, IMG submission 106645) | Polar desert sand microbial communities from Dry Valleys, Antarctica - metaG UQ223 (23.06) | ecosystem: Environmental > Terrestrial > Soil > Desert | place: Antarctica: Dry Valley...
AGGAGTCTGGGCCGTGTCTCAGTCCCAGTGTGGCCGTCCGCCCTCTCAGGCCGGCTACCGATCGTCGCCTTGGTGGGCCGTTACCCCGCCAACTAGCTAATCGGACGCGGGCTCCTCTTCAAGCGCCAGGCCTTGCGGTCCCCGGCTTTGGTTTCCAGGTCTTCAAACCCAGAACGTCATGCGGTATTAGCGTTCCTTTCGGAACGTTATCCCCCACTCGAAGGTAGATCACCCACGTGTTACTCACCCGTTCGCCACTCAACTGGGGACCGAAGCCCCCAGTCGCGTTCGACTTGCATGTGTTAGGCACGCCGCCAGCGTTGATTCTGAGCCAGGATCAAACTCTCAAGTTTAAATTTCGCTTGAGAGAGCCTTTTGATTGCCTGCTCTTCTCTAACTATCTGCGTTGTTACTTCTGTCTTGTGTCGTCCCTTGTTACCAAGGAACAGCTGACACTCGACGGGCTGGTTGCTCGATTCGGCTTCCGGCCTTGCGGCCTTCGGCTTCTTCGAACGTGTGCACGCTCTATCTAGTTTTCAAAGAACCAAGGACTTACTTACCGGCCCCCCGCAGACGCGCCATCCAATCTCTTGGATTTAGCCCCGGCCCTTTTTAGGGGAACTTTGCGAATTTACGACGACTTACCCATCCGAGTCAACCCTTTTTTTCGCTCTTGCGAAAAACTTTTTTGGGGAGACTTGCTCCGGTGTCGCGATGCTCTAGACCGAGAACATCGCGTCAATCGCGTCCTCTGAATGTAGGAGATCGCAGAATGGATGTCAACACCCCAACTTATGGGGTCACCTCCACCGCCGCCACACTATTTGGTCGGCATGGCTCCGCGTCGGCAGGCTACGCTCCGGTAATCTCCACGATCGCTACGCCTCGCCTGCCCCTCGAAACCTTAAAACGATTGCCCAGCGCTTGGTCAAGCGAAACAAGGGCTCGCGGATCGGTCACCGCCACGTCATTGATGGTGACGCCTCCCTGCTCGATCAGGCGAAAGGCTTCGCTCTTTGATTTGGCAAGCCCGGCAATCAACACCAACTCGGTAGTCGCCATGCCGGCTGCAATCTTTGATGCGCTGACGGACGCGGATGCGACGACGCCCTGCAGCGACTCCGCCGTGAGCGCGCCGCCGAAGCGCAGCGCCGCGTCCCCCTGTGCCTGGGCTAGCGCGTTGTCGCCATGCACCATTCGCGTCACCTCATCCGCGAGGCGCCGCTGCGCGCCTCGACCCGCAGGATCGGCCTCGACGCCGCGCGACAGCCGCTCGATCTCGGGTTGCTCGAGCCACGTGAACACGTTCAGGTAATTGATCACGTCGCGATCGTCAGTCTGCAGCCAGAACTGATAAAAATCCCGCTCGCTCGTGCGCTGCGGATCAAGCCACACCGTGCCGGCTTCCGTCTTGCCGAACTTGGTGCCGGCCGCGGTCTTCAACAGCGGCCATACCAAGCCGTGCGCTTTCTTGCCGCGCACCCTGCGAATCAGCTCGATGCCCGCCGTAATGTTGCCCCATTGATCCGTGCCGCCCATCTGCAGCGTGCAGTGGCGCCGATCGAACAGCTGCAGGAAGTCGTAGGCCTGCAGGATCAGGTAGCTGAACTCGGTGTACGAGATCCCGTCGGCGCTCTCGATGCGTCGGCTGACCGACTCCTTCTGCAGCATGTAGTTGACGGTGAAGTGCTTGCCGACATCACGCAGGTACGAGAGCAAATCGATCGCGCCGAGCCAGTCGGCGTTGTTCACAATCGTCGCGGCGTTTTCCGGCGCGTTGAAGTCGAGGAAGCGCTCGAGCTGCGCCCGCACGCCGGTCACATTGAGGGCGATCTGCTCCGCCGACAGGAGATTGCGCTCCTGCGACTTGCCGCTTGGATCGCCGATCATGCCGGTGCCGCCACCAACGATGGCAATTGGGGTGTGGCCGAATTTCTGGAGACGCGCCAGGCCCATGACCGTGAGTAGATTGCCGATGTGCAGGCTCGACGCCGTGGGATCGAAACCGATGTAGGCGGTGACGCGCTCGCTGGAGAGCGTCTCGCGCACGCCCTCGGTCGACTCCGACACCATTCCGCGCCACTGTAATTCCTCGAACAACGTCATCCCGGCTCCCCTGATTCCCAACTATATATACTTGGCGCGTGGGCGTGACGCGCCGGGACTTTCTTCGGTCGGCCACCGCGATCTCGGTTGGCGCCGTCGCGGGCGTGGGCGCTTACGGCATGGTGTACGAGCGGCACCACATCGAGCGCATCACGCGCGACGTGCTAGTGCGCGGCCTGCCACCGGCGCTCGACGGGCTTCGCATCGGAATGGTCACCGACGTGCATCACAGCGCCGTTGTCCCGGCCGAGGATGTCACGCGCGCGGTGACCCTCCTCAAGGAATCCGCTCCCGACATCATCGTCCTGGGCGGCGACTACATCTCGTTTTTCGATCGCACTTACGCCGCGCCGGTCGCGGAGCTGCTCGCGCCGCTGGCCGACGCCCCGCAAGGATCGTTCGCGGTGCTCGGCAACCACGACGATGAGCGCGAGATGCCGGCGGCGTTGGCGGCGCGCGGCTTCAGCGTCCTGAAAGATCAGCGGACCTCGTTGACGATCAACGGAGAGCGGCTCGATCTCGCGGGCATTCGATTCTGGACGCGCAGCCCGGGGGAAGTGGCGGCTGTGTTGAAGGGCACGGGCGGCACCACCATTTTGCTTGCGCACGATCCGCGGCGATTGCAGGAGGCGTCGGCGCTCGACGTGCAGCTGGTGCTGTCCGGCCACACGCACGGCGGGCAGGTCATCGTCCCGAAAGTCGGCGCGGTGGCGGGGCGCAAGTTTCCGGTCCTGGCCGGTTACGCCACGAGGGAAAACACGTCCCTGTTCGTCAGCCGCGGCGTCGGCACCGTTTACGTACCCATCCGCATCAATTGTCCGCCCGACGTCGCATTGCTGACACTCCGCCCTGCCTAAAAAGGAGACACCGACGTGAAAGGGGCCGGGGATCTTTTCGAGTGATCTCTCTGCGTGCAATTGAGATAGCCTGTCTGCCCGGCTTTCGCCGAAGCAAAATGATCCCCGGCCCCTTTTCCGACGAGCGCTAGCGATCCAGCACTAGTTGGATCGCTGTCGGATATAGCGAGTGCTCTACCTCGAGAATGCGGGCTGACAGAGTGTCGGCTGTATCGTTGCTCAAGACCGGCACGGCTTTCTGGAGCACGATCGGCCCGGCATCGAGGTTCTTGTTCACAAAATGAACAGTGGCCCCGCTCTCTGCCGCGCCATCGTCCAACGCCTGTTGTTGCGGGTGTAAACCTGGATATTTCGGCAGGAGCGACGGGTGAATGTTGAGGATGCGATCGGGGAACGCGTCGACGAAAAGCGGGCTGAGCAAGCGCATGAAACCGGCCAGGCAGACGAGGGTCACGCCGCGCCTGCTCAGTTCGCCGACCAGCGCGCGATCGTAATCCTCGCGGCTCGCGTAAGACTTGTGACTGAGGACCAGCGTCTCGATCCCCGCCGTGATCGCGTGATCGAGCCCCGGCGCGTCGGCGCGATTGGAAATCACGATCGCGATCGATGCATCGAGCCGCTTGTCGTGAATCGCATTGATGATCGCCTTGAGATTTGAGCCTCGTCCCGAGATCAGGACCCCGAGTTTCCGGTTCACATCAGCTCTGACATTCTGTCGGCCGAGCGCAGCGATAAGGCGACGAACGTCAAAGTACCATTGGTGCAGCCGCCGGTCGGAAGCGTTGGCGCGCCAATCACGAACAGATTCTCGTGGTCGTGCGTGCGGCCGTAGCTGTCGACGACGCTGCTCGCCGGATCGGTGCCCATCCGGCAGCCGCCCGCGGGGTGATCCCAATAGGTTGAAACCGACGGTTTGCCGATCAGCCGGCCGTTGCTGGCCTTGACCATCCGCTCGAACACCCCAGTGCAGTGTGCGAGCGTAGCGCCTTCGCGGGCGGTCGCGGCCACATCGAGTTGATGATCGATCTTCGGCATTGGGTCGCCATAGCGATTCTTCGACGCCGGATCAAGGGTCAGCCGGCTATCCGCCGACGGATGCGAATCGTAATAAGTGCGCAGCCGTACCGAGCTGCCTTTGAGTGCACGCGAGCGCCATTCGTCGAGCAGCTCGTCGCCAAGCAAAAGGCGTCCCTCGGCCGATCGCAGGCGCGGTTCCTTGCCTGCCGAGCTCTCCCACACACGCGTATCGTGACGAACGAACGGCGTGTTGGTCGCGCAGCGGAAGTACTCACGCGAAATCAAGCTGTGCGTCATGTTCTGGCCAGGGAACGTCTCGTCGTCGATCGTTGCCTGAGCTGAAATGAATTTGTGCCCCGCCATGTAGCGGCCGACCGCTCCCGAGCGATTCGCGATGCCGTTTGGGAAACGCGCGTTCGCGGACAGCAACAACAGATGCGGACTCCAGCACTGACCCGACGCCAGCACGAACAGCCGGGCGCGGTATTCCATGACCTCGTTGGGACGCTCCTGGTGATACCCGTGAGCGGCGGCGATGGTGTCGCGGCCTTCCGAGAGGACGAGTTTTCGGACCAGCATGCGATCGTGCAGCGTCACCTTCTTCGCCGCGATCAGCTGCTGATAGGTGTAATCGGGTGAATAACGCGCGCCGGTCGGGCAGACATCGCCGCACGTGTCGTAGAGCCCGCAGGCGCCGCGGCCGTCGAACGGGCCGGTGATATTGCGCGCCATCGGCAGCGGTGAAAATTTAAGCCCGCTTTGCTCAGCCCACTTCTTCAGGACCTGCAGGTTGTAGGACAACGGCATCGCCGGTTGACGATACGGTCCCGATCGCCGATCTTCCGGATACGGGCTCGGATCGCCGGCGACGTTCAGGCGATGCTCCGCCTGGACGTAAAACTTCTCGAGCTCCGGCCAGTCGATCGCCCAGTCGTCCGCCAGGCCGTAAAGCGATTTGAGGCGGAGATCTTCCTCTGAAAAGCGGTTGCACGCGCCGCCCCAATGCAGCGCCTGCCCGCCCACCGCCATCGTCATCGAGATCATTCCTTTGGCCTGCTGATCCTCGATGTAGTCGTCGTGCCACGGATGCTCACCGTACTCGAGCGCGCGTCGATGGTAGGTGCCGCGGTTCTCGCGATCGAAAATCGATCGGCCGGCTTCGACAACGGTGATGCGTAATCCGGGTTTCAGGCTCGCCAGCCGCTCGATGACCATCGCGGCGGTAATGCCGCCGCCGATCACGCACACATCGGATTCGTGAATGGGCATGGCGCTATCGGCTCAAGGGTGCGGGCCGGACGGTGGTCACGCGAATGGCGCGGTAGGTGTTGCGTCCAATGCGCGAGTTGTAACAAAGGTCGTTCGCGCCGCTGCTGCGGAAGTAATGCGCCATCAGATCAGCGACGACATGCTTGCCGTCCGGGCGCCCGGGCAGATTGCGAAGATCAGCAGCCTTGAACGCGGCATCGAGCAACTCGCGGCGAACCTCTGGTGGCAGCGCACCGAATCGCCCGCCGCGCGATTGCGCGGCCTGTTGCAACCCCGCGATCTGTCTGGCATAACCGGGAGCGGGCGTAGGCCCTGACTTCACGAGGCGCGGGTCGCCGTATCCATGCGAGAGCGCGACGTTCTCCTTGTAGTCGGTGATCCACCTGAGGAAGTTGTCGACGGCCTCGTCCTGGCCTTTGCGGCCGATTGACGACGGCAGCACCGTGCCCGCGACGTCGCGGAGCACGAACACGTCATCCGCCGTCAGCTGCTGGGCGCGCAACGTCACGCGCAGCAGCGGCAACGACGCTGCGCTGGAGATCAGCAACTTCAGCAGGGCGCGACGCTTCATCAGCGCATCCTACACCGCTTCCGCCGCAGGAATACACTCGCCTCGGCGGCCGACATGATCCGCAGCGACATCTTCGCAGTTGCGCGCGTGTCCTAGGCGTATTCCACTACCGGCTCGCCCGCAACGACATCGCCGATGACGACGCTGTTCGCTTCGCCGGCCTCGAGCAGTTTCTTGCGGACCGCGTCGACGTCCGTGGCGGCGACGGCCAGGATCATGCCGATGCCCATATTGAGCGAGCGGCGCAGGTCGTATTCGGGGACGCGGCCGGATTCCCCGAGCCAGCGGAAAATCGGTGGCACGCGCCAGGCGGTGCGGTTAACGCGGGCGGCGGCGCCGGCGGGAAGAATGCGCGGCAGATTGTCGGTGATGCCGCCGCCGGTAATGTGCGCCATGCCCTTGATGAGGCCGGAGCCGAGCAGCGGCCTGATCACCGGCAGGTACGACCGATGGGTGCGCAGGAACGCATCACCAACGGTCTCGCCGAGGTCGGGCACATGACTGTCAACGTTCAGCTTCAATTCGTCGAAGGCGATCTTGCGCGCCAGGGAATATCCGTTGGTATGTAAACCGTTCGACGGCAAGCCGATCAACGCATCGCCTGGCACGATCGATCGGCCATCGACGATCTGTGCTCGGTCGACCGCGCCAACGATGAAGCCGGCGACGTCGTATTCGCCTTCGGCATAAAACCCGGGGCATCTCCGCCGTTTCGCCGCCGAGCAGCGCGCAGCCGTTGTCCTTGCAGGCTTTGGCGAGGCCTTCGACGATCTGTTCGGCGACGTCCGGCGACAGCTTGCCAGTCGCGAGGTAATCGAGGAAGAACAGCGGCGTTGCGCCCTGCACGAGGATGTCGTTGACGCAGTGGTTGACGAGGTCGGCGCCGATGGTGCGGTGCCGGTTGGCCAGGAACGCGACTTTCAGCTTGGTGCCGACGCCGTCCGCGCTCGAGACCAGCACCGGCTCGCGCCACTGTGCCGTATCGAGCTTGAAAAGACCGCCGAACGATCCGATGTCCGACAGGACGCCAGGAGTAAAGGTGGCTTTCGCCAGTTGCTTGATGCGGCGGACCGTTTCGTTGCCCGCGTCAATGTCGACACCGGAAGACTTGTAGTCCATTCAGCTCAGAAGTCTAACTTCGTGATCAGCTGTTCGCACAGCTTTCTCGTCGGCGAGCCGTCGGCCGCCGCCCAGTAGGCCTGGCGAATGTAAACGAAGAAGCGCTCTTCCTCGAGATCCTCTTCAAGCATGTCGAACGATTCCGCCACCATGCCAATCGCGGCATCCTGGTCCGGGCGCGCCGCCAGCGTCTTCAACAACAGCGGCGTGTTGCGCAGGGCGACCAGGCCGATCGCCAGCGTGACCGGGGCGCGAACCGGATCCTGCGAGGGAATGCCGATATCAAACAGGATCTTCAGTGCGTCCTGGTTGCCTTGCCGGGCGATGTTGCCAAGTCCCGCGGCGGCACCACGCAGCAGATCCTGGTAACCGGGGTAGGTGTCCGCGAACGACAGCGTTTTGTGGAGGTAACCGACGTGCGAGAGGCAGTTCGTGCCCATCAGGCAGATAGCAGCGGCGATGGCCGGCTGCGCCTCTTTCGGCGCCGATTGCTGCAAGGCGGCGAGCGTGCCGAGGGCGCGCTTGTCGCCGATCTTGCCCAGCGCGGTTGCGGCATCGTCCTGCAGCGGCCCATCGAGCTTCGCGATCTCGGTCAGGCGCGGGATCGCCGCGGCGATCTTGTAGTCGCCGATCGCTTCGATGACGGTGCTGCGGAAGAAATCCAGCCCGCGCGCCGCGTCGCGAATCAACACCTCGGCGACCTTGGGTTCTTTCGGCATCGCCGCGAGCGCCCGAACCAGTGCGGGGCGGACAAATTCGCCTTCTTCCTTGTCGAGGGCAACCACCATCCTTGGCAAGAGCGACGGGCGAGGGTTGTGCTCGAAATACGCGTAGGCGACCTCGCGCAGCCGATCGTTCGGGGACACCAGCGCGGTCTCCATCGCATCGGCGGTGCGTGGATCGTTGTATCCGGTCAGCAGCGTCAGCGCCTTGAAACGAATGAAGCCATCGGCGTGTTCGCCGACCGCCTGCAACAGCGCCGGCACGGCCTGCGCCGCGGGCGCGCGGCGAATCGTGCGGCCGGCCGCCATGCGCGTGGCGTAATCGAAGTCCGCGAGCTTGTCGATGGCGGCCCGGATCTGTTCTGGCGTGGCCGGTGTCGGCCCTCTTTCCTGCGCGGAAGCAGGGGAAATGACGAATAACGAATAACACAGAACGAAAACAGTTATCGCGCTTCGCATGTCAGGCAACCGTTTCGGGTTCTTCTTCCGGCAGCGGCTCGCGCTTGCCGTCGATCTTCAACGACAACTGCAGATAGCCGCTCTCATCACGCGGGAACGCCACCGGATAATTGCCGGTGTAGCACGAGGTGCAGTACGACGCGCTCTTGCCTTTGACCGCGGACAGCAGGCCCCCCATGCTCAGGTAGCCAATCGTATCGGCGGCGACGTACTTGCGGATCTCTTCGAGCGTGTGCGTCGCCGCGATCAGCTCCTGGCGGCGCGGGGTATCCACACCGTAGAAACATGGCGAGACGGTCGGCGGACAACTGATGCGGAGATGCACTTCGGCCGCGCCCGCGGCCCTCACCATTTTCACGATCTTCCGGCTGGTCGTGCCGCGCACCAGCGAGTCGTCGATCAGCACCACGCGCTTGCCATTAATGATGCTCTTTACGGTGTTGAGCTTCACCTTGACGCCGAAATGACGGATCGACTGCGCCGGCTCGATGAAGGTACGGCCGACGTAATGATTGCGGATCAACCCGAAGCGCAACGGGATCTTCGCTTCTTCCGAATAGCCGATCGCCGCGCACACGCCCGAGTCGGGAATCGGCACGACCACATCGGCGTCAACGCCGGTCTCGCGCGCGAGCTCGCGTCCGAGGTTGGTGCGGACTTCATTGACGCTCTCGCCGAACACCTCGCTGTCGGGCCGCGCGAAATAGACGTGCTCGAAGATGCAATGCGACAGCTGCGCGTTCGGGAACGGCTTCACCGAGCGGAGGCCGTGCGGGCCGATGATCAGCACTTCACCGGGCTCGACGTCGCGCACGTACTGGAAGCCAATCAGATCGAGACCGCAGGTTTCCGACGTCACCGCCCACGCATCGCCGAGCCGCCCGAGCGCGAGCGGGCGGAAGCCGTGCGGATCGCGCACCGCGATGAGGCTGTCCTTGGTGATCAACGCAAACGAAAACGCCCCGGTCAGCTGGGTAATGGCCTCGACCAGCGCGTCTTCGACCGAGCCAGCCTGCGATCGCGCATACAGGTGCAGCACCACCTCGGTGTCGCTGTTGGTCTGGAAGATCGAGCCGGCACGAACCAGGCGATCGCGCACTTCGTTGGCGTTGACGATGTTGCCGTTGTGGCAGATGCCGACCTGGCCGTGAACGCAGTCGATCAGGATCGGCTGCGCGTTCGACAGCTTGCTGTCGCCGGCGGTCGAGTAGCGGGTGTGGCCGATGGCAATCTTGCCCGGCAGCGTGGCGAGCGTGGCTTCGTCGAAGATCTCGTTGACGTAGCCCATCTTCTTGACGAGGCGCACGCGCTCGCCGTCCGCCGACGCGATCCCGGCGCTCTCCTGCCCACGGTGTTGCAAAGCGTAGAGACCGAGATAGGTCAGCTTCGACGCCTCGGTATGGCCGTAGACGCCGAAGACGCCGCATTCATCCTTGAACTTGTCGAACATAACGGCTCTCTGCTTTCAGTCGGCTTTCGGCTTGCGCCGCATCTTGTTTTCGATTGCCGTCGCCCATGCGATCTCGGCGGACGCTACCGGGGTGTCAATTGCCACTTGGCCGTTGACGCTGAGACGGATGTGCTCACCGCCGATCCTGCCGATCTCGCGCGCGGTCACGCCGGCCTCGGCCGCCTGCTCCATCACGTGATCCAGATGATGGCTGGAGACCGAGATCACGATACGCGATGCGGACTCGCCGAACAGCGTCGCGTTGACCGAGAAGGTATCGTCGGTCTCGCAGACCACGGCGGTCAGGTCGGCGCTGACACCAATCCCGCCGGTATCGAAGGTGCATTCGGCAAGGGTGATAGCCAGCCCGCCCTCCGAACAATCGTGCGCCGACTCGACGCAGCCGTCTCCGATCAGCTTGACGATCAATTTTTGCAGTGCCGCTTCACGCTTAAGGTCGAGTGCCGGCGGCTTGCCCGCGACGAGGTTATGCATCGTCACCAGGTACTCGCTGCCGCCGATCTCGCCTAAATTATCGCCCAGCAGCACGACGGCGGACCCGATGGTCTTGAAGGTGCGGGTCGCGATCCTGGTCGCGTCCTCGAGAATCCCGACGACACCGAGGACCGGCGTCGGAAAGATCGCGCGGCCTTCAGTCTCATTGTAGAGACTGACGTTGCCGCCGGTAATTGGCGTGTTCAGCGCGCGACAGGCGTCGCCAATGCCGCGCACCGACTCGCCGATCTGCCACATGATCTCCGGCCGCTCGGGATTGCCGAAGTTCAGATTATTGGTGGCGCCGATCGGCTCCGCGCCAACGCACGCGACGTTGCGCGCCGCCTCTGCCACAGCGAGCCGCGCACCCTGATAGGGGTCGAGATAGCCGAAACGGCCGTTGCCGTCGACCGACATCGCCAGCGCGCGGCTGGTGTCCTTGACACGAACGACCGCCGCGGACATTCCGGGCTGCGCGATCGTGTTGGTGCCGACCGAATGATCGAACTGTCGATACGCCCAGCGCTTGCTGGCGATGGTCGGCACGGCGATCAACTGATCGAACACCTGCTGCGCTGACGGCGCGGGCGCCAGGTTCGCAAACGAGATCTCCTGGACGCTTTTCTGCCACAGCGGCACTTCCATCGGCCGCTGGTAGACCGGGGCTTCGTCGGTCAGCGCGCGGTTCGGCACGTCTGCGACGAGCCTACCCCGCTCGAAGATCTTGAGCCGCGTGCCGTCGGTGACCTCGCCAACCTGGACCGCGTGCAGATCCCATTTCTCGAACACCGCTTCAACTTCGTGCTCGCGGCCGCGCTCCACCACCAGCAGCATGCGCTCCTGTGATTCGGACAGCATGATCTCGTAGGGAATCATCCCGGTTTCGCGCTGCGGGACGTGCATCACGTCCACTTCCATGCCGACGCCGCCGCGCGATCCCATTTCCGACGTCGCGCAGGTGAATCCGGCCGCGCCCATGTCCTGGATGCCGACGACCGCGCCGGTCTTCATGACTTCGAGACAGGCCTCCATCAACAGCTTTTCCATGAACGGATCGCCGACCTGCACCGCGGGCCGTTTTTCCGCGGACTTCTCGTCGAACTCCGCCGACGCCATGGTGGCGCCGTGGATGCCGTCGCGTCCGGTCTTTGCGCCGACGTAAAACACCGGATTGCCCTTGCCCTTCGCCGCGCCCTTGATAATGTCGTCGATGCGCGCGATGCCGAGGCAGAAGACGTTGACCAGCGGATTCCCCCCATACATCTCGTCGAAGACGATCTCGCCGCCAACGGTGGGAATGCCGATGCTGTTGCCGTAGCCGCCGATGCCGGCGACGACGCCCTCGAAGATCCGGCGGGCGAGCGGCGTATCGAGTGAGCCAAATCGCAGCGCGTTCAGCAGCGCGATCGGACGCGCGCCCATCGTGAAGATGTCGCGGATAATTCCGCCGACTCCGGTGGCGGCGCCCTGATACGGCTCGATGAACGACGGATGATTATGCGATTCGATCTTGAAGACCGCGCACATGCCGTCGCCAATGTCGACTGCGCCGGCGTTCTCGCCGGGCCCCTGCACGACGCGCGAGCCGGTGGTGGGCAGCGTCTTCAAATGCACGCGCGAGCTCTTGTAGCTGCAGTGCTCGGACCACATCACCGAGAACAGTCCGAGCTCCAGCAGGTTCGGATCACGTCCGAGCAGATGCTGGATGCGTTCGTACTCGTCCGGCTTAATGCCGTGTCGTTCGAGAACCGCAGTGTCGATCACTTCCACGTATCGATTACCTCGAGAGCGATGCGAGCGCTTGGACCGCCGATGCCAGAACGACCCGTCCGTCGGCGCTGCCAAGTGACAACTCGGACGCGCGCTCCGGGTGCGGCATCAGGCCCACGACGTTGCGCTGGCGGTTGCAGATCCCGGCGATGCTGTTCAGCGATCCGTTTGGGTTCCAGTCCGCACCGACTTCGCCGCCCGCATTGGCATAGCGAAAAATCACCTGCCGATTCTCCTCGAGCTCGGCGAGCACATCGGGTGGCGCGTAGTAATTGCCTTCACCGTGCGCGATCGGCATCCGCAACAGCTGCCGCGGTTCGCACGCGGCGGTGAACGGCGTGTCGGTCTGCTCGACGCGGATCGAGACCATCTGCGACACGAACTTGATGCGATCGTTGCGAACCATCGCTCCCGGCAGCAGGCCAGCTTCGAGCAGCACCTGGAAGCCGTTGCAGATGCCGAGCACCGGGCCGCCGCGATCGGCGAACGCCTTGACCGCGCTCATGATCGGCGAGAACCGCGCGATCGCGCCGGTGCGAAGGTAATCGCCGTGCGCAAAGCCGCCGGGCAGAATCACCACGTCCGCGCCCTTGAGGTCGGTGTCCTTGTGCCAGATCAACTCCGCCTGCTCACCGATGACGCGCGAGGCGGCATAGGCGGCGTCGTAGGCCGAATTCGATCCTGGAAAGACGACGACCGAGAACTTCATTGCAGGACCTCGACACGGTAGCTTTCGATCACCGGGTTGGCGAGCAGCTTGTCGGCCATTTCGGTGACGCGCGCCTTGGCGGTTGCCGGATCGGAATCGCCGAGCTCGACTTCGAAGAACTTGCCTTGCCGCACGTCCTTCACATCGTCATAGCCAAGCGTGACGAGCGCATCGGCGACGACGCGGCCCTGGGGATCGAACACCGATGGCTTCAACGTTACGTAGACTCGCGCTTTCATCATCGCTCTCCAAACGAATCGATCAGACGAACACTCGAGCGAACACCGCATCGACGTTGCGGAGCTGCTCCTTCAGATCAAACGCTTTCTCGATGTCAGCCGCCGGCAGCACCGTCGTGACATCGGGGTCGGCGAGCAGCAGGGTCCTGAAATCCAGGTGCTCATGGAACGAGCGCATGGCGTTGCGCTGGACCATTTCGTAGGCCTGTTCGCGCGAGATACCGCGGCGCGCGAGCTCGAGCAGGACCTGGCCTGAAAACACCACGCCGCGCGATCGATTGAGGTTCTCGAGCATGCGATCGGGATACACCACCATGCCGGATACGATCCGGGTAAACCGGCGCAGCATGTGATCGAGCGCAATGAAACTGTCGGGGAGAATCACGCGCTCGACCGATGAGTGCGAGATGTCGCGCTCGTGCCACAGCGCGACGTTCTCCATCGCCGCCATGGCGTTGCCGCGCAGCAGGCGCGCCAGCCCGACAATCTGCTCGCAGCCGATCGGATTGCGCTTGTGCGGCATCGCCGATGAGCCCTTCTGGCCCTTGGCGAACGGCTCCTCGACTTCGCCGATCTCGGTTTTCTGCAGGCCGCGGATCTCGAGCGCGAATTTTTCAAGGGACGCGGCGGTGATGGCGAGCGCGCTCATCAGCTCGGCATGACGATCGCGCTGGATCACCTGGGACGAAATCGGCGCCGCAGCGAGCCCAAGCTGGCGGCAGACCTCGGCTTCGATCGACGGGTCGAGATGCGCGAAGGTGCCGACCGCCCCGGAGATCTTCCCGACGCGCACCACGTCGCGCGCCCGCGTGATGCGCTCGATGTCGCGCTGCACCTCGGCATACCAGAGGGCCAGCTTCAGGCCAAACGTCATGACTTCGGCGTGCACGCCATGGGTGCGGCCGATCATCGGCGTGTGCTTGTGCTCTTCCGCGCGGGTGCTGATCGCGCCGCCGAGCGCCGTCAGATTCTTGAGGATCAGGTCGCAGGCTTCGACCATCTGCAGCGCCTGCGCGGTATCGACCACGTCGGACGAGGTCAGGCCGAAGTGCAGCCAGCGGGCGGAGGGCCCGACAATTTCGGCCACCGAGGTCGTAAACGCAATCACGTCGTGCTGTGTCGTTTTTTCGATCTCGTCGATGCGCGCGATGTTGAACGCGCCCTTGTCCCGCAACTCGCGCGCGGCTTCGGCGGGGACGATCCCGGCGGCGGCCATAGCTGCGGCGGCCGCGACTTCCACCTGGAGCCAGGTTTCGTACCTGCGCTGCTCGCTCCAGATGCGACCCATCTCAGGGTTCGTGTACCGCGCAATCAAAGCGCGAGTTGCTCCTTGGTCACATGCAGGCCGTTGACGTTGCCGAGCACCGTCACCGCGAGCGAGCCATTGGTGAAAAACCGATCGGCCAGTTTGAGGACGTGATCCTCGGTCACCGCTTCGATGGCGGCGAGCATTTCATCGAGGCCGAAGGTCTGGTCGCGATACATTTCCTGCCGCGCGAGGTGTGACATCCGGCTCGAGGTGCTTTCGAGGCCGAGCATCAGCGAGCCTTTCAGATGATCCTTGGCGCGCCGCAGCTCCACGGGAGCAAGGCCGCCGGCTTTCATCTGCCGGATTTCCGCAACCACCACGTCGATCAGCTCGGCGACGGCGTCGTTGGCGCAGCCGGCGTAAATGCTGAGCGCGCCGGCGTCCTGGTAGGCCGACAATCCCGAGAACACTGAATATGCGAGGCCGCGCTTCTCGCGAACGTTCTGGAAGAGGCGCGAGCTCATCGAGCCGCCGAGCGTCGTGTTGAGCGCGTAGCCGGCGTAACGTTCCGGATGGTGCTGGGGCAGCGCCTCGGCGCCAAACACGATGTGGCTTTGCTCGAGCTCTTTCCTGCGAACCTGAATCACCGGTGCGACGGTCGGAGCGGACTCGTCCGCGGCGGGACCGGTGTGCGGCGCGTTGACCAGCGCCGCTTCCAGCAACTCGCGCACGCGATCGTGATCGAGGTTGCCGACCGCGACCACGACGAAGTTCGACGCGACGTAGGTCTGCGAGAAATAGTGGCGCAGCGTTTTCTGATCGAGCGCGCTGACGCTCGCGGGCGTGCCGAGAATCGGCCGTCCGAGCGGATGGTTGTTCCAGAAACCCTCGGCGAACAGCTCGTGGACCAGGTCGTCGGGCGTGTCCTCGACCATCTTGATCTCTTCGAGAATGACCTTCTTCTCGCGCTCGATGTCTTCGTCCAGGAACAGCGGGTTGGTGATCAAGTCCGACAGGATCTCGACCGCCAGCGGCAAATGCTCGTCGAGCACCTTCAGGTAATAGCCGGCATATTCCTTCGACGTAAAGGCGTCGATCTGGCCGCCGATTGAATCGACCTGCTGGGCGATCTCCTCGGCGTTGCGCGACGGCGTGCCCTTGAAGAGCATGTGCTCGACGAAGTGCGCGATGCCGGCGGTTTCCGCGGGCTCGTGGCGCGAGCCGCGTGTCAGCCAGATGCCGATGGCGACCGAGCGGACGTGAGGCATCCTCTCGGTGGCGAGACGGACACCGTTGGCTAGCACGGCGCGACGAATGTTGGACTCAGACACGTGGGGAATCTGCCGCAGTAACTATTTGCGGCAGAGAGAA
>Ga0136611_10001683_pt1 | contig 15399 bp, 17 predicted proteins | sample AntDrymUQ2232306_2_FD_106645 | JGI IMG/M metagenome (GOLD analysis project Ga0136611, IMG submission 106645) | Polar desert sand microbial communities from Dry Valleys, Antarctica - metaG UQ223 (23.06) | ecosystem: Environmental > Terrestrial > Soil > Desert | place: Antarctica: Dry Valley...
ACTCGCGCTTGCGGGTCTTCTTCAGGCTCAAATTGAGGTTCAGGGCGGCTTGTTTCATGGACTGTATTTTCTCAAGCCAGACTTACTCCAAGCACACAAACGCGCGAGTTATGCAGAGTTTCCTAAGGTTAAATACAGTGAATCCGTAAGATGTTTGCGTTGGACGCGACCAATTCCCAACACGCTTCAATGCGTGCATTGAAAATCCTGGCGATCCAGGCGTTGCTGGCAAAACTCAGGGAAAGATTTTGATGGAAACCTCAAAGCAACTCATTCATCCTGGCTGGCTGCGCGCCATGCACTGGCTCAATGCGATCGCCGTGATCGTCCTGATGACGAGCGGCTGGAGAATTTACAACGCCACGTCGTTTCTTGGTTTTTCGATCCCGAACGGCATTACCCTGGGTGGCTGGCTCGGCGGCGCCATTCAGTGGCATTTTGCGGCGATGTGGATCTTGTTCATCAACGGCCTCTTGTATCTGGCTTTCAATCTGGCGACCGGCCGGCTGCTGCGCAAGTTCTTCCCCTTATCGCCGAGGGCATTGCTGTCCGACCTGCTGGCCGCTTTGAAGGGCAAGCTGGCGCATGCCGACCCGCGGCAGTACAACATGGTGCAGCGCCTGGCTTACCTTTTTGTCATGCTCGACAGCGTACTGCTCGTGCTCTCAGGTCTGGTACTGTGGAAATCGGTGCAGTTCCCGTTGCTGCGCGAACTGCTCGGCGGCTACGAAGGCGCGCGACTAGTGCACTTTTTTGCCATGGCCGCGCTTGCAGCCTTCGTAGCCGTCCATCTGGTGATGGTCGCCCTGGTGCCGCGTACGCTGCTGTACATGGTTCGCGGCCGCTGAAGCACACTCTCGACAAGGAGCGAATGTCATGACGATCAAATCCCCTCCAAGGCTTGCCATCGATGGCGACGCGGTGCTCAAAGAAGCGGCTGGCCGAATCCGCCAGCCTGAACGCCGAAACTTTCTGCGCCGTTCGCTCACGCTGGGCGGCCTTGCCATGCTGACCGGCTGCACGCTGGTCGACGACCGCAGCGTCCAAGCGGCGCTGACCCGGATTTCGCGCATGAATGACGAGGTGCAGGGTTGGCTATTCGACCCCAACCGCCTGGCGCCCACCTATCCCGAATCGATGATTACGCGCCCCTTCCCTTTCAACGCTTATTACAGCGAAGCCGAAGTACGTTCGGTCGAGGAAAGCGGCTATCGACTCGAAGTCACCGGGCTGGTCGCCGACAAACGCAAATGGGCGCTGCCAGAATTGCGGGCCATGCCGCAAATCGACCAGGTCACGCGCCACATCTGCGTGGAAGGCTGGAGCGCCATCGGCAAATGGGGCGGCGTCTCCTTTGCCGGCTTTCTGCGCCATGTGGGCGCCGACCTGAGCGCCAAATACGTCGGCTTCAAGTGCGCCGACGACTATTTCACCAGCATCGACATGCCCACCGCACTGCATCCGCAAACGATTCTGGCGCTGACCTATGACGGCCAGCCGCTGCCGCCCAAGTACGGCTTTCCGATGAAACTGCGCATGCCGACCAAGCTGGGCTATAAAAACCCGAAACATATCCAGGCGATTTTCGTCACCAACACCTACCCTGGAGGCTACTGGGAAGACCAGGGCTACAACTGGTTCGGAGGTAGCTGAGTCCGCTCAGATGCCCTGCAACCCGGCACGTCTGCCGTTTTTCGATTGATTCATCAACCCCAGTCATAGGACTTCTCCATGAAAAAACTGACCGCCTCCCTCTTGTCCGCCTGCATGCTCTTGGCAGGCGCCAGCGTCGGCGCCGCGTCGCATACCGAGATGAAAAAGGATTCAATGGGTAAAGATGCGATGAAAAAAGACCCTATGGCCAAGGATGGCATGAAAAAAGACAACATGGCAAAACCCGGCATGAAGAAGGACGCGATGACCAAGGACGAGATGAAAAAAGACCCGATGGCTAAAGACGGAATGAAAAAGTAAAGCCATTGCGTTTAGACCGCCCGGAAGCGCCGGCGTGACGGCGCTTTCCCGGCCAGCTAATTTTTAAGAAAAACCGGCTTGGTACGCAATAGGGACGGGCGTAGGCAGCTACACTTAACATAGCAAATCCGTAGCACATGAATGCCGCCCCAGGTTTACCGCTTGCGAAGCGGATCGAGCAGCGACGACAGTCCGTTGTGATCGATTTCATGCATCAGCGCCAAAAGGCGGCCAGTCTCGCCTTTGGGAAAGCCTTGCCGGGCGAACCAGGTGAGGTAGTCGCCAGGCAGGTCGGCGATCAGCCTGCCCTTGTATTTGCCGAAAGGCATTTCACGCTTCAGCAGCAGCGGCAGGTCGTGCGGACTCACCTTAGCCGCCAGCCCGTTTCGCGCTGTGGCCTTGCTTGAGCAGCGCCTGCATCACCTTCTCGCAGTGGTCGCCCTGCACTTCGATCACGCCTTCCTTGACCGTGCCGCCCGAGCCGCATGCTGCCTTGAGCAGTTTGCCGAGCTGCACCAGCGCGGGTTCATCGAGCGCCAGCCCCGTGACCAGCGTGACGATTTTTCCACCCCGGCCCTTGCTGCTTCGGGACACACGCGCCACGCCATCGGATTTGACAAACGCCCTGCTTTGGCCGCACACGCACGCCGACATCGGCTGTCGGCAGCCGGGACACATGCTGCCGGCATCGGTCGAGTAGACAAGCCCGCCAGCCGAAGACCTTGTTTTCATCATCATGTCGTTGCCGCCCTGGCGCACCGCCAGTTTCAATTGCTGATAACGCTTGCCGTCTGGCACGCCGCCCGGATGATATTTTGATACGGATTGGGTTCGGCATCGACGAAGCGCATAGGGCGGGTTTCGGCCGCTCCGAACATCGGCAACTGGCCGTTAACCGAACTTCAAACCGCGACACTACCCGGCTGTCAGGAGCGGGGTATTGCGGCGCAGCCTGAATCGCTGCCTTGACAGCTCAGGAAACGATATAAGCCGCCGCCGCCGTGGAAAACAGCGTGCCGTCGGCGCCTAGCAACTCCATGCGCGTGCTGGCAACGCGCGAACCCAGCCGCAGCACTTCGGCGCGCAATTCGAACCATTCGCTGATGCCGGGGCGCAGGTAATCCACCCGCAGGTCGATTGTGCCAAGCTTGCCGAAGCGGTGAAGCCGCTGTTTGGGCGCTTCTTCCATGTGCCGCGCGCCGAGGGCCGCCATGACCGCCAGCGCGCCCATGGAGTCGAGCCCGGCGCTGATAACGCCGCCGTGAACCCTGTGGTGGGCATAGTGGCCAACCAGTTCGGCTCGCATGTCGATGCGCGCCGTGACCCGGTCGGCTTTCAGCGAGGTGATTTTCAGGCCGAGCAACTTGTTGAAAGCAATTTTTTCTTCAAAGATTGCTTTTAGTCCTGTGATGAACTCTTCTTCGAATTCAGCCGGCGGAGACGTTCGGTGCGTCAGGGTCTTGCTCATGCCCTGCATTGTCGGCCAGCCGGACACGGCGAATGGTCTGCGCCAACAATCACCCGGGCGGATCGATTTGCACCCACCCTTTTTCGGTGGGCCTGACGGCGCCGATGCAAAGCCCGAGAAACCGAGCTCCATCCTCAGCTCCATGCAGGCTCCAATTGGCCTGAAGCGCATACAGGCCGCACGCTGACAGCTATTAAATCAGGAGCTACAAGCGATACGACGCATAGCGCCAACCTGCGTTTTTGCCGGCCGCGCGGCTATAGTGGCGGCGATGAACATCGACCGCGTTTACCATGGCTCCTACCGTTGTCGCCCTGCCGGGCGCGCTGCGGAGCGCGGGTTTTTCGACTGCGCGCTGGCGGCGTGAGGTCCGTGCGCCTGCCCGTGCCCGATGCTCACTGACTTCTTGAGCCGCTACGGCCTCACGCTCCACGGCCTGATGACGGTGGCGGGATTGGCGTTTTATGTCGTCGCCTCGCGTGCCCGGCATCAGCGCCGCCATCCTTCGGCGGCGATCGCCTGGGTGGTGTCGCTGGCGCTGATGCCCTACCTGGCGCTGCCGCTCTACCTGCTCTTCGGCAGCCGCAAGGTCACGCGTGACGCGCCCGTGCGGGCACTGCCGGGACTGCCACTGGCGGCGCGCCCGGCCAACGCGTTCGCGCTGCGTTTCCAGCACCTTGCCAACGCCATGGGCCTGCCGCCAGCGGCGTCGTATCAGCGCCTGGCGATCCATGAGGACGGCGCGGACGCGCTGCGGGCGCTGCGTTCGGTCATCGCCAGCGCCACCGCCACGCTCGATGTGTGCACCTTTTTGCTGGGGCGCGACGCGCTGGGCGAGGAAATCGGCGACCTGCTTGCGGAGCAAGCCCGAAAAGGCGTTCGGGTGCGGTTGCTGATCGACGGCATCGGCGTTTACCTTGGCGGGCGGCCAAAACTCAGGCCGTTGACCAGCGCCGGCGTGCGGGTGGCGCTGTTCGTGTCGCCACTGCGCTCGGCCCTGCCCGGCCGCACGAATTTGCGCAACCACCGCAAGATGGTGATCGCCGACGGCCAGCGGATGTGGGCCGGCGGGCGCAACCTGGCGGCCGAGTATTTTGTCGGCGACGCGGCCTCCAAGCCGCCGAAAGCACCGTGGATCGATCTGAGTTTCGACTTTTGCGGCGACCTGGCGCGGCAGGCGCTGCGGCGCTTCGATCAGGACTGGGCGTTCGCCACCCGGTCGCCGTCACGGGCGGCGCCACCGCTGCCCATCGAGGCGCCCGAATCCGACACGGCGGGCGCCCAGCTGATCGCCAGCGGCCCGGACCAGGCCGAAGACATGCTGTATTCGCTGCTGATTGCCAGCTGCTTCACGGCGCGCACCCGGATTTTGCTCGTCACGCCGTATTTCGTTCCAGATTCGACACTGCTCATGGCGCTGACGTTGGCTGCTCGGCGCGGCGTCGCCGTCGATCTGCTGCTGCCGCGCCGCTCGAACCACCGGCTTGCCGACATGGCCAGGCCCGCAGCGCTGCGGGACCTGTCGGCGGCCGGCGCAAACGTCTGGCTGGCACAAGGCATGGTCCATGCGAAGGCGGTCGTCATCGACAACGAACTGGCGCTCGCCGGGTCGGCCAACCTGGACGAGCGCAGCCTGTTTCTCAATTACGAGTTGATGATTGCCTTTTTCGCGCCGGCGGACGTGCATCGCTTCGCGCAGTGGATCGATCGGCAGCGTGTTGACGCGGCGCTTTACCGAGCCGGGCGTCCGGGCGTGGTGCGCGAATTTTCCGAAGGCCTGATTCGCTGGCTCGCCTTTCAGCTCTGACGCCGTGTCCGACGCCGCAGGTCGCGATTTGACGCTTGAATTCGAATTGCTATTATTTCAGGAGCTGTCTGCGCTTTCTGCGCGGGCGCCAACGGCATATTTGATTGATAGCATTTTTGTTTTTCCTGGCCTTGCTGGCCGGGAATCGCCCGGCGGCGACTTGCTTTCTTTTGCTTCGCCAAAAGAAAGTAAGCAAAGAAAAGGCGACCCTGCTGTCTGCGTCCCTACGCTTCGCTACGGGCAGCCTGCGGTACTCGCTTCAGGCGGGGTCCGCGCAAACTCGCTACGCTCAAACAGCGCGCGGCCCTGATCCGCCCGAAGCTCCGTTCCTCGGCGCAGACAGAAGGGTTGGGAAGCGAATGCGGGAGCCCGTATGACTCCTTCTCCCCTTGGGAGAAGGTGGGGATGAGGGCCAACGGTGGTCAAACCCCTGAAAAATCCGGCTTGCGCTTTTCCATAAAAGCGGTAAACGCCTCGCGCGCCGCCGGCTCACCCAGCATGCGGCCAAAACTCGCGGCCTCTTCGCCGATGCGTTCGGCGATGCTGGCGGCATGGCCTTTTTTCATCAGCCGCTTGGTTTCCATCAGCGCCGACAGCGGCTTGGCCGCCAGCTTGAGCGCCTGCTGCTGCGCCAGCGCGTTGACCTCGGCCGGCGGAACGATGCGGTTGATCAGGCCCATTTCCAGCGCTGCTTCTGCCATGAACGGCTCGCCCAGCAGCAGCGCTTCGGCGGCGCGGTGGTAACCCATCAGCCGCGACGTCAGGAGGCTCGACGCCGCCTCGGGACACAGGCCCAGGTTGACAAAAGGCATGGAAAACGCGGCGTTGTCGCCGGCATAGACCAGGTCGCAATGCAGCAGCATCGTCGTGCCGATGCCGACCGCCGGCCCGCAAACCGCGGCGACGATCGGCTTGGGAAAGCTGCTGATGCCGTAGAGAAACCGAAAAACCGGCGCGTCCGGTTTCGACGGCGGCTGCATCAGAAAGTCGCCGATATCGTTGCCGGCCGAAAAAATGGTTTCATGGCCCTGAATGACCAGCGCGCGCACCGCCGCATCGTTTTTGGCGGACTCCAAAGCATCGGCCATGGCGGCATACATCGCCGCCGTGATCGAGTTTTTCCGCGCCAGGCGGTTAATCGTCAGCGTCATCACGCCGGCTTCGACATGCGTCGAGATGTCCGGAAGGGTGGAAGCGTTCATAAAAATGTCCTCGTTGTTGTTGCAAAAGCGGTGCGGGCGCGCTCGGCGGCCGGTTACACGCGCTCGAAGATGCCGGCGGCGCCCTGGCCCATGCCGACGCACATCGTCAGCATGCCGTATTTGAGCCGATGGCGCTGCAGCGCATGAATCACCGTCGCGGCACGAATCGCACCCGTTGCGCCGAGCGGGTGGCCGAGTGCGATCGCGCCGCCCATCGGGTTGACTTTGGCCGGGTCGAGGCCAAGCGTGTCGATCACCGCCAGCGACTGCGCGGCGAATGCTTCGTTCAACTCGAACCAGTCAATGTCGTTTTGCGTCAAGCCGGCATGGCGCAGTGCGGCCGGCACCGCTTCGATCGGGCCGATTCCCATGATCTCGGGCGGAACGCCCCTGGCGGCATAGCTGACGAACCGCGCCAGCGGCTGCAAGCCGAAGTCTTTCACCGCTTTTTCGCTTGCCAGGATCAGGGCGCCGGCGCCGTCGGAGGTCTGCGAGCTGTTTCCCGCCGTGACAGAGCCGCGCGCGGCAAAGGGTGACTTGAGCCTGGCCAGGCCTTCGGGCGTGGTGTCGGGACGCGCGCCTTCGTCCAGGCTGACGCTGCGGCGGCGTTCGATAACTTCCCCGGTTTCCAGGTTGGCGCCGCGGTCCGTCACCTCGACCGGCGTGATTTCAGCCGAGAATTCGCCGGCCTGCTGCGCCTTGAGCGCCTTCATGTGCGAGTCGTAGGCAAACCGGTCCTGCGCCTCGCGCGAGACCTTCCAGCGCTGCGCGACTTTCTCGGCGGTCAGGCCCATGCCGTAGGCGATGCCGACGTTCTCGTCGTTGGCGAACATGGCGGGCGACAGCGACGGCGAATTGCCCGACATCGGCACCATGCTCATGCTTTCGACGCCGGCGGCGATCATCACATCGGCCTCGCCAACCCGGATGCGGTCGGCGGCCATCTGGATCGCCGACAGGCCGGAAGCGCAAAAGCGGTTCACCGTGACGCCGCCGACACTGTCCGGCAGCCCGGCGATCACCGCGCCGATGCGGGCGATGTTCAGGCCCTGCGGGCCTTCGGGAATGGCGCAGCCGCAGACGATGTCCTCAATTGCTTTCGGGTCCAGCGTCGGCACCTGGGCCAGCGCGGCTTTGAGAACGTTGACGAGCAGTTCGTCGGGACGAGTATTGCGGAAGAAGCCCCGGTGCGAGCGGCCGATGGGCGTGCGGGTGGCGGCGACGATGTAGGCTTCTTGGATTTGTCTCATGATGGATCTTTCGATGTGAATTTTGAAGAAGGCTGTTTGTTTAAACGGTCAATTCAGGGTGCGGGGAAGCCCCCATCCCTGCCTTCCCCCAGCGGGGGAAGGAGTCATTCAGATTCAGGCGCATCTTTTAGCTGCGGCGCATTTTCTTGCTCCTTCTCCCTTTGGGGGAAGGCTGGGATGGGGGCCACCGCGGCCACTTCCGTCAGCCGGTTGTAAATCGCCTCCACCATCGATTGCAAACCGGAGAACGGCAAATTGGCCGCAAACCGCATGACCTCAAAGCCCCGGCTTTTAAAAAAGGCATCGCGCTTAGTGTCATAAGCCTGTTGCTCGGCATGCCGAGACCCGTCAACTTCAACGATCAGTCGCGGCGCAAGGCAAGCAAAATCAGCGACATACGAACCCAGCGGATGCTGACGCCGGAACTTGACGCCCAACTGTTCGCCACGGAGCCTTTGCCACAGCAGGCGCTCGCCGCCGGTCATCTCGCGGCGCAAAAACGGGGCGAACTTTCTGGCGTTGGCGCTAGCCTGGTTTTGCATGTCGTAGAGCCCCCATCCCGGCCTTCCCCCAAAGGAGAAGGAGGAATACAGGTTGATTAATTGCGCACCGGTTTGCCGCTACTCATCATGCCCATGATGCGTTCCTGCGTTTTCGGATGCTCGAGCAGCGCGCAAAACGCCTTGCGCTCCAGCGTCATCAAGTACTCCTCGCTCACCAGCGTACCGGCATCGACATCGCCGCCGCACACCACATGGGCGATCAGGCTGGAGATGTGAAAGTCGTGCGCGCTGATAAAACCGCCGTCGCGCATATTCACCAGCTGGCCCTTGATGGTCGCCACGCCGCTTCTGCCGGCGACCGGAAACAGCCGCCTGAGCGGCGCGCGGTAACCCGAGGTGTGCAGCGCGCGCGCTTCGTTGATCGCCACGAACAGCAGCTCGTCCTTGTTCGGCACGATGACGTCGCTGTCCAGCAGATAGCCCAGCCGGCGGCTGTCGAGCGCGCCGGTGCCGACGGTGGCCATGGCGGCGGCGGTGAAGCCGTCGATCAAAAAAGGCAGCAATTCCTTGTTGCTCGACTTCGCGGCGTTTTCGGCGGCGCGGCGCGCGATGTAAGCCAGCCCGCCGGCGCCGGGCACCAAGCCGACGCCGACTTCGACCAAGCCGATGTAGCTTTCCATCGCGGCGACGCGCTTGGCCGAATACACCGCCATCTCGCAGCCGCCGCCCAGCGCCAGGCCGCGAATGGCGGACACGACGGGCACCGCCGCATAACGCAGCCTGAGCATGACGTTTTGCAATTCGGCTTCCACACCTTCGATCATCGCCGCGCCGCCCATCATGAACGCGGGCAGCATCGACTGCAGGTCGGCGCCGGCGGAAAACATCTCGTGGTTCGACCAGATCACCAGGCCCTTGTAACTTTTTTCAGCCAGATCGACGCCGAGCGCCAGGCCTTCGGCGACGTCGGGGCTGATGGCGTGCATCTTGGTCTTGATGCTGGCGATCAGCACGTCATTTTGGTCGCTGCTCATCGTCCAGAGCCGGATCGCAGCGTTTTCGTGCAGCGTCGCGCCTGCCGTTTCAAAGGCGGGGGCATTGGCACCGAGCACGACTTCAGGGAAATACTGGCGCTCATAAACAGGCAGCTTGCGGCGCGGAATAAATTTGCCGGCCGAAGCGCTCCAGGATCCCTCTGGCGTATGCACGCCGCCGGCGTCGGCCACTGGGCCGCTGAACACCCAGCCCGGCAGCGGCGCGCTGCTGAGCGCCTTGCCGGCGTCAATGTCTTCCTTGATCCATTGAGCCACCCGCAGCCAGCCGGCCTGCTGCCACAGCTCGAACGGCCCCTGGCTGGCGCCGAAGCCCCAGCGCATCGCAAAATCGATGTCGCGGGCGGTTTCGGCGATGCTGGCGAGATGCACGGCGGCATAGTGGAACTGGTCGCGCAAAATCGCCCACAGAAAACGCGGCTCGGCGCCTTTGGCGTTGCGCAGCAACTGCAGGCGCTCGCCGGCCGGTTTTTTCAGCATGCGGCCGACGACATCGTCAGCCTTGGCGCCGCCGGCGACGTAGGCCATGCTTTGCGGGTCCAGCCGCAGGATGTCGCGGCCGACCTTTTTGTAGAAACCCGCGCCCGTCTTCTGGCCGAGGCTTTTGGCCTCCAGTAGCCTGGCAAGCACCGGCGGAGTTCCGTACATCTCCGAAAACGGGTCTTCCACTTTGCCAGGGCCCAGGTTGTCCTGCAGCGTTCCGATGACATGCGCCATCGTGTCCAGGCCGACCACGTCGGCGGTGCGGAAGGTGCCGGAGCTGGCGCGGCCCAGCTTCTTGCCGGTCAGGTCGTCGACCACGTCGTAGCTCAGGCCGAAGGCTTCGGCCTCCTTCATCGTCGCCAGCATGCCGGCGATGCCGACGCGGTTGGCGATGAAATTCGGCGTGTCGTGCGCGCGGATCACGCCCTTGCCGAGCGCGGTGGTGACGAAGGCTTCCAGCTGGTCGAGCACCGCGGCTTCGGTCGTCGGCGTGTTGATCAGCTCGACCAGGGCCATGTAGCGCGGCGGGTTGAAGAAGTGAATGCCGCAAAAACGCGGCTTGATCGTAGCGGGCAGCGCTTCGCTGAGCGTCGTGATCGACAGGCCCGAGGTGTTGCTGGCGACGATGGCGCCTTCTTTGATGAATGGCGCGATCTTGTGGTACAGATCGGTCTTCCAGTCCATGCGCTCGGCGATCGCCTCGATCACCAGATCGCATTCGAGGAGCAGGTCCAGATGCTCCTCGTAGTTGGCCTGCTGGATCAATGCGGCGTCTTCCGCCACGCCGAGCGGTGCGGGCTTGAGCTTCTTCAGCCCTTCGATCGCCCTGACGACGATGCCGTTTTTTGGGCCGTCCTTGGCGGGCAGGTCGAACAGGACCACCGGCACCCGGCAATTGACCAGGTGGGCTGCGATTTGCGCCCCCATCACGCCGGCGCCGAGCACGGCGACTTTTTTAACCTGGAAACTTGACATGGATTTTCCTTCTTCGATTGACGCAGCTGGGGCGTCGGTCGTCTGATTTACTGAATGCGAACCCAGGTCTGGGTCCTGCCGAAAGGCCCGAACGAGCCCCGGACTTCGAGCTTTTTGCCGTCGTCGACCGGCGTCAGCTTCAGCGTGTAGTTGCGGCCGTTTTCCGGGTCCAGTATCTTGCCGCCTTCCCAGACGTCGCGGCCCTCGGCCTTTTTCGCGTTGCGAATGATTTCGAGGCCGACGATCGGTTGGTCCTTGCGGTCGTCGCTGCACGAGATGCAGAGGTCGCCGGTGCCGGGCTTCGTGAACAGGCGTTTTTCGATCTTTCCGCTCAGCACGCCAGCGGTCTCGGTGATGCGGATTTCGGCTTTGGCTTCGCCGGTCTTGTCGTCCGCGCTGCGCCACAGGCCGACCGGCGTGCCCTGGGCCAGCGCGGAAATCGACACTGCTCCTAAAAATATAGCTAATAAAGCACGTGTCATATGCGTAATTGCCCTAAAACGTTGTTAAAAATAGTCCCTGCCGGTCGCTCAGGCCAGCGCGGCGTCGGTGTCCATCAGCGAGCGCGTGCCGCTGCGCGCGGTGCGCATCAGCATCGCGGTTTCCGGGAACAGCCGGGCGAAGTAAAAGCGCGCCGTCTGCACCTTGGCCAGGTAGAACGGGTCGGCGCTGCCGCCGTTGATTTCGCGCAGTGCGACCTGCGCCATGCGCGCCCAGAAGTAGCCGAACACCAGGTGGCCGGCGACGCGCAAATAGTCGACCGCCGCGGCGCCGGCTTCGTCGGGGTTCTGAAACGCCTTGAAACCGAGTTCGGTGGTGAACTTTGTGACCTGCTCGGCCAAAACAGCCAACGGGTTGATGAACTCGGCCATCTTCTCGTTCACGCCTTCCTCGGCGATCAGCGTGCCGATCAGTTTGCCGAATTTCTTCAGCGTTGCGCCATTGTTGCCAAGCACCTTGCGGCCCAGCAGGTCAAGCGACTGGATGGTGTTGGTGCCTTCATAGATCATGTTGATGCGGTTGTCGCGCACGAACTGCTCCATGCCCCATTCCTTGACGTAGCCGTGGCCGCCGAACACCTGCATGCAGGCATTGGTGGCGATATGGCCGTTGTCGCTCAGGAAGGCCTTGACGATCGGCGTGAGCAGCGCGACGATCTCGCCCGCGTCGCTGCGCACTTTTTCGTCCGGATGGTAGAGCTCCTTGTCGAGCAGCAGCGTGCAGTAGATGGCCAGCGCGCGGCCACCCTCGGCATAGGCCTTGGCGGTCAGCAGCATCTTGCGCACATCGGGGTGGACGATGATCGGGTCTGCGGGCTTGTCTTTCGCCTTGACGCCCGAAAGCGAACGCATCTGGATGCGGTCCTTCGCATACGCCAGCGCGTTCTGGTAAGCGATTTCGGTCAGACCGAGCGACTGGTTGCCCACGCCGAGCCGGGCGGCGTTCATCATCACGAACATCGCCGCCAGGCCTTTGTTGGGCATGCCGACCAGCGTGCCGACGGCGCCTTCGAGCACGATCTGCGCGGTTGCGTTGCCATGGATGCCCATCTTGTGCTCCAGGCCGCCGCAGTAGATCGGGTTGCGCGAGCCGATCGATCCGTCGGCATTCACATTGAATTTGGGCACGGCGAAAAGGCTGATGCCCTTGCTGCCTTGCGGCGAATCGGGCAAGCGCGCCAGCACCAGATGCACGATGTTGGATGTCATGTCGTGCTCGCCGGCGCTGATGAAGATCTTGTTGCCGGTCAGCTTGTACGTGCCGTCGGACTGTGGTTCCGCTTTGGTTCGCAGCAGGCCCAGGTCGGTGCCGCAATGCGGCTCGGTCAGGCACATGGTGCCGGTCCATTCGCCGCTGGTGAGTTTGGGCAGGTAGATTCTTTTTTGCTCGTCGGTGCCGTGGGCATGCATCGCCTCGTAAGCGCCGTGCGACAGGCCGGGGTACATGGTCCAGGCCTGGTTTGCAGAGTTCAGCATTTCGTAGAAGCACTGGTTGACGACAAAAGGCAGGCCCTGGCCGCCGTAGGCCGGGTCGCAACTGAGCGCCGCCCAGCCACCTTCGACGAACTGCGCGTAGGCCTCTTTAAAGCCCTTGGGCGGCGTCACCTCGTGCGTCGTCCGGTCGAGCGTGCAGCCCTCCTCTCGCCGCTGATGTTCAGCGGCAGCGCCACTTCGGCGGCGAACTTTCCGCCCTCCTCCAGGATGGCGTTGATGGTGTCGGCGTCGACGTCGGCATGCCGCGGCATGGCCTTGAACTCGTCGCTTACCTTAAAGACTTCGTGCATGACGAATTGCATGTCGCGCAGGGGTGGGGTGTACTGGGGCATGAAGTTCCTTTAACGTTCAATGGGTTTGGAGGGCGAGGAAACCGGGCGCGGCTTCACGGCGCCGCCGCTACGCGCCAAAATGTTGGCGAAACCTGTTTTGGCCCGCTCGACCGAGCCGGGCGTCTTCAAAAACCGGGCCTCGTAGTGCAACGCGAGGATAAGGCCGTGAATCTCGAAGGCGATCTGATGCTCGTCCGCATCCGGGCCCAGATGGCCGGCTTGCTTCGCCTGCGCGACGGCGCGGTCGATCGCCGCGAGCCACAGCCGCACCGAGCCGGCGATCGCATCGCGGACCGGTCCCGGCCGAGCATCGAATTCGACCGCGCCGCTGATGTAGATGCAGCCGCAGTCGAGCTCGATCGAGGTGCGATTCATCCAGTTCTGGAACATCGCGCGCAACCGGGGCAAGCCGCTCGGCTCGCGCAGGGCCGGAAGAAATACCTCTTCCTCGAAACGCGCATGGTATTCGCGCACCACCGACATCTGCAGTTCCTCGCGCGAGCCGAAATGCGCGAAAACGCCCGATTTACTCATGCGCATGACCTCGGCCAGGGCGCCGATGCTCAAGCCTTCGACGCCGATCTGCGTCGCCAGCGCCAGGGCCGCATCGACAATCGCGGCGCGGGTCTGCTGGCCTTTATGCTGGTTTTTTGACGTCGCCTCGTTCGACGCGGCGGAGCGATCGCTTCTGGGCGAAAGTAGAGGTGCGGACATGCGTCAATGCAAATAAAAGAACGATCGTTCTATTTTGCATCAACTTCAAACGCCACGGCAAGGAAAATATGTGTGCGAGGGTAAAACCCGCGCGCCAGGCGACGCGCCAGCCGCGAATCAATACGTTGCCCGGCCACCTGAAAGATCAAACACCGCGCCGGTCGAAAACGAGCATTCCGCTGTGCAAAGCCAGGCCACCAGACCAGCGATTTCCTCGGGTTCGCCAAAGCGCCCCATCGGAATCTTCGACAGCATGAACTCGATATGCGCGGCGCTCATCTGGTCGAACATCGCCGTCTTCACCGCCGCCGGTGTGACGCAGTTGACGCGAATGCCGGTGCCTGCAAGTTCCTTGCCGAGCGATTTCGTGAGACCGATGACGGCGGCCTTGCTGGCGCTGTAGGCGCTGGCGTTGGGGTTGCCCTCTTTGCCGGCGACCGACGCGATGTTGACGATGCGGCCGTAATCGCGGCCGCGCATCAGCGGGACGATTTCGCGGCAGCAGTAAAAAAGCCCGTTCAAATTGACCTGCATGACCTGCAGCCATTGCTCGGGCGGATAGTCCCAGAGCTTGACGTTGAGGCCGGTGATGCCGGCGGAGTTGACCAGAATATCGATGGCCGGCTGCCGCGCAGCCGTTAGCCGCACCGCATCGACGACGCTGGCGTGGTCACCGACATCGACGGCGACCTGCCTCACTGCCTGCCCCAGTTGCTCCTGCGCCATTGCCATGGCGGCGGCGTCGCGGTCCCACCAGGTCACGCTGGCGCCCGAGGCCAGCAAGCGCTGGGTGACGGCAAAGCCGATGCCCGCCGCGCCGCCGGTGACGACGGCGTGCCGGCCGGCGAGGTCGAGTGAATTCATATCGTCATGCCGCCGTCGATGCCGTAAGCCTGTCCGGTGACGAAGGCCGATTCGTCGCTGGCCAGAAACACCACCAGCGGCGCGATTTCATGCGCCTGCGCAAGCCGCCCCATCGGCTGGCGCGCGATGAAATTCTGCCGCGCCGCCGCCGGGTCGGCGTAAACATTGATTCGGTCCTGCAGCGACGGCGTGTCCACCGTGCCGGGGCAGATCACGTTGCAGCGAACGCCCTGGGCGACGAAATCGGCGGCGACGCTTTTGGTCAGTCCGATGACGGCGGCCTTGGTCGTGCCGTAGACGAAGCGGTTCGGCAAACCTTTGACGCTGCTGGCGACGCTGGCCATGTTGATGATGCTGCCGCGCCCTGCCGCCAGCATTTTCGGCAGTACTGCCCGGATCATCCAGAACTGCGAACGCACATTGAGATTGAAGGCGAATTCGAGTTCGGAATCGAGCGCGTCGAGCACGCTGCCGGCGTGAACGAAACCGGCGCAGTTGAACAGCACGTCGAGTGCCGGCAGCCGCGCCGCCAGCTGCTCGATGGCCGCCCGGTCGAGCACGTCCAGCGGCAGCGCGGTGACGTTCGCCACGCCGTCGAGGGTTTCGAGCAGCGCGGGATTCACGTCGGTCGCCCAGACCCGCGCGCCCTCGGCCGCCAGCGCCAGCGCGCTGGCGCGTCCAATGCCCTGACCGGCCGCGGTCACCAGTGCGTTTTTTCCTTCCAGTCTCATCGCAATCTCCCAGGTTCGGTTCGTGCAGGGTTTTGCCCGATGTTACTCAA
>Ga0136611_10001684_pt1 | contig 15398 bp, 13 predicted proteins | sample AntDrymUQ2232306_2_FD_106645 | JGI IMG/M metagenome (GOLD analysis project Ga0136611, IMG submission 106645) | Polar desert sand microbial communities from Dry Valleys, Antarctica - metaG UQ223 (23.06) | ecosystem: Environmental > Terrestrial > Soil > Desert | place: Antarctica: Dry Valley...
CAAACAGAGTGTATTGGAGACTTGATGATGAAGTTGCAATGCAATACGATCGTCGACGTGGAGGGTCCCTCAGTGCGATGAAGATCGGTCTGCTCCTGCCCCAGGGCTACTTCAGCGAGTTCGCGGGCTGGTCGCCGGTCGCGGCCTGGGAGCGCATCCTCGAGATCGCCCAGCTCGGCGAGCGCCTCGGTTTCGACTCACTCTGGACCGGCGAGCACGTCCTCGCCAAGTGGGACCCGGAGCACCCGGTGTTCGACTGCGTGACGCTCCACACCGCCGTCGCAGCCGCCGTGCCGCGGGTCGACATCGGGTTCGGGGTGATCAACTCGACTCTCCGCAACCCGGCGATGACCGCCAAGATGGCGTCGACGCTCGACACGATCAGCGACGGTCGCCTCATCCTCGGTCTCGGCTGTGGCTTCAAGCCGAGCGAGGCGGACGCGTTCGGCGTCGCCTTCCCGGACATGAAGGAGCGGCTCGCGATCCTCGGCGAACACTTCGAGATCATCAGCCGGATGACCCGCCGGGATGACCCGCCGTTCACGTTCGAGGGTGCCCGGGCGCGGGTCCAGGACGTCGTCAACGCCCCGCGAACCGGCGGCGGCGACCACGTCCGGCTAGCGATCGGGGGCCACGGCCCCAACGTGACCTTTCGTCTCGCGGCGAAGTACTGCGACGAGATCAACATCGACCTCCCGGCCGAATCGATGGCCGAGGCGCGGGTGGTCCTCACCGACCGCTGCGCCGAGATCGGGCGCGACCCCGCGACCCTTCGCGTGGTGGCGGGTACGAACCCGGCCTGGCCGTACCCGGGACTCAAGGCGATCGGCAAGCAGCGCCTGATGCGCAAGGAGGACCTGCCCGCGATCATGCCCTACGACTTCGACGCGCTCCTGCCCCGCGCCGACGAGTTCGCCCAGTGGGTGGAGCTCGGGATCGACGGCGTCATCTGCGGCGTGCCGGGCCTCGTCGACACCGCCGAGGGGCTGTATGAGCTCATCGACGACCTGCGGACCGCCGGCATCGAGCTGACGCCCACCGCGGCGACGGCGTAGGCCGGCGATGAAGGTCGGGCTCGTCCTGCCGCAGGGCTACTTCAACGAGTTCGAGGGCTGGGAGCCGGTTCTCGCCTGGAGCCGGATCGTCGAGGTCGCCCAGACCGCCGAGAGGCTCGGGTTCGAGTCGATCTGGACCGGCGAGCACGCCCTGTCCAAGTGGGAAGGGGAGTCGATCGCGTTCGACTGCTGGGCCCTGTCGTCGGGGCTCGCGCCGCTCGTGCCGCGGGTCGGGATCGGGCTGATCGTCATGAACGCGACGTTCCACAACGGCGCGATGATCGCCAAGGCCGCCTCAACGCTGGACGCGGTCAGCGGTGGCCGACTGACGCTCGGCCTCGGCGCCGGGTTCAAGGAGAACGAGGCCGTCGCCTACGGTCATCCGTACCCGCCGCTGAACGACCGGATGGAGTGGCTGTCCGAGCAGTTCGAGATCATCTGGCGGGCGACCCGTCAGTCCGAGCCGCCGTTCTCGATCGCGGGCACCTATGCCCGCGTCGACGGGCTCGCGAACAGTCCCCGATCGGCGCGCGTTCCCGGCGTGAAGCTGCTCATCGGTGGTCACGGCCGGAAGTACACCCTGCGCTTGGCCGCCCGCTACTGCGACGAGCTGAATCTCAACGTCTTCCCCGACGAGGTGCCCGAACTCCTCGACGTGTTCGCCGAGCGCTGTGCCGAGATCGGCCGGGATCCGGCGACCGTCGAGCTCAACTGCGGCACGAACCAGATCATGCGCTACAGGAACATGAAGGTGACCGGCGGCCAGCGCTTCGCGGAGCCTCACGAGCTGGCCTACCAGGACCCGGCAAAGGTCGCCGCAGTCGGGACGCGGGCCGAGGAGCTGGCGGCGTGGAGCGAGCTCGGCTTCCACCGGATCACCGCAGGCATCCCCGGCCTCCACAACACCGACGAGGGGCTCTACGAGTTCATCGACGACTGCCGGACCGCCGGGATCGACTTCTTCGACCAGCCGTCGGTCGTGGCCACATGAGCATCCGCTTCGGCATCGTCGGGTCCGGCTTCATGGGTCGCACCTGGGCGGAGGTCGCGGCCAGGCAGGCGACCGGGACGTCGCTCGTGGCCGTCGCGGGCGGGCGTCGAGGGCCGGCCCTCGCCGCGGATTACGGCGTGCCCCTGGAGCCGAGCCTCGATGCCCTCCTCGGGCGCGACGACATCGACGCGGTGGTCCTCGCCTCGCCGCCGGCAAGCCACCTCGAGCAGACGATCCGGGCGGCCGCGGCCGGGCGCCACGTCCTCGTCGAGAAGCCGATGGCCCAGTCCGAGGCCGAGTGCCGGGCGATGGTCGACGCCTGCCGTGACTCCGGGGTCCGCCTCGCGGTCGTGTCGCAGCATCGCTTCCGGGACGCGCCGGCCGCCGCCAAGCGGCTGATCGACCACGGCGCAATCGGCGAGGTCCGGATGATCCAGCTGATCGGGGCGGAGGTGGGCTGGTGGGACCTGGCCGCACGCGGTGACGAGTGGAAACTCGATCCGGGGCAGCAGACGGCCTACGCCTCGTGGGGCGCCCATTCCTGCGACCTCCTGCGCTGGTTCACCGGCGCCGAGGCCCGCCTCGCGTTCGGCCGGATCACGAACTTCTCGGGGGAGCCGCCGGACGTTGGCCAATCTGCGGTCGTGATCTACGAGATGACCTCCGGGGCCCTCGCCCAGGTCACGATGAGCTACGAGTTCTCGCGGCCCGGCATCTCGCCGACGTGGCCGTGGCGGATCGTCGGCTCGACCGGCATCATCGATCTCGATCCGTACCTGGTCGTCCGGCTCGGTCGCGGCGACGGCTGGGAGACGGTCGCGGAGCAGGAGCCCTTCGATCCGATGGACGCCGCCGATCCGGTCCGCCTCCGGGCCTACGCCCGCCAGCTCGAGGACCTCGTCGCGGCAATCGCCGAGGGACGCGATCCGCTGGTCTCCGGCGAGGAAGGCCGGCGGACCGTCGCGATGCTCGAGGCGGCGGAACGCTCCGCAGCGACCGGCCAGGCCGTGAGCATCGGGTAGCGAGGGTAGGCAGCGTGAAGGTGGGCGCACAGATCCTGACCTATGGCGCGACGTGGGACGAAGCGCTCGACACCGTCCGGCTGCTCGATCAGCTGGGCTACGACTACGCCTGGGGTCACGATCACCTCTATTCGACCGGCGGCGATCCGTACCAAGGCTTCTTCGAGGGCTGGACGACCCTCGCGGCGTGGGCCCAGGCGACGAGCCGGGTCAAGCTCGGCCTGCTCGTGGGCGCAAACACGTTCCGCAACGCGGGCGTCGTCGCCAAGATGGCCGTGACGATCGACCACGTCAGCCACGGCCGCTCGATCCTCGGCCTGGGTGCCGGCAACGTCGCGTTCGAGAACCAGGCACACGGGATCGATCCCGGCCAGACCGTCGGCCAGCGCCTCGACTGGTTCGAGGAGGCGCTCGCGATCGTGATCGGGCTGATCGGCGGCGAGGAGGTGACCCACGCCTCGGACAAGTACCAGTTCGAGCGTGTCCGCCACGCGCCGCAACCGGTCCAGGCTCGGATCCCGGTCGTCATCGGGGCAGACGGTGAGAAGCGCGGCCTGAAGCTGGCGGCGCGCCACGCCGACATCTGGCAGTGGTTCGCGCCGTTCGACGGGGTCGAGCTGTTCCGCCACAAGGACGAGGTCGTCCGGCGCCACGCGGCCGATGAAGGCCGCGATCCCGTGACGATCGAGCGGATGCTCGGCGCGAAGCTCATCCTCCGCTCCGATCCGGCTGAAGCGCAGCGGGTCGCCGAGGAGCTGGTCGCGATCCACAAGTGGGGCCCTTCGGTCTGGGACGCGGTCTGGGCGACCACGCCGGAGCTGGCCGTGGACCGCCTCACCGAGTTCCTCGAGGCCGGCGCCCACTCCTTCAGCCCCCAGATCGGCTGGCCGTACGACCGCGAGACGATCGAGCGCCTGATCAGCGAGGTCAAGCCGGCGGTCGAGGCCCGCACGGGCACGTGATCGAGTTCGGCTTTGCGGCGCCGCCCGGTGACCGCGAGATGGGCCGGATCAACCGCGCGACGTACGCCGCGGACCTCGATCGGCTGATGCTGGTCGCGGGCCGCGTGTTCGAATCGATCTGGGTGTCCGACCACCTGATGGAGGGCGACCGCTACCGGATCGAGCCGTGGACCCAGCTGACCTGGCTGGCGGCGCGGGTGCCGGGCGTCCGGATCGGCAACAACGTCCTCGCGAACTCCTACCGCCATCCTGCGCTCCTCGCCAAGATGGCGGCCAGCCTACAGGCCCTGAGCGGCGGCCGGTTCATCCTCGGCTACGGCGCGGGCTGGCTCGAGGAGGAGTACCGGGCGTACGGTTATCCGTTCCCGCCGACCCGCGAGCGGATCGCTCGGATGGACGAGGCGCTGCGGCTGATCAAGGCGATGTGGACCGAGGCGCCCGTGACGTTCGAGGGCGAGTGGTACCGAGTCGAGGACGCGTGGTGCGAGCCGCGGCCCGACCCGGTCCCACCGATCCTGATCGGCGGGAGCGGCGAGCGCTACCTCCTCCGCGCCGTCGCCGAGCACGCCGACTGGTGGCTGTCCTACGCCGAGCGGCGCGACGTCCAGGAACGCAAGCTCGCCGTCCTCGCCGACCACTGCCGCGATGTCGGGCGCGATCCCGCGTCCATCCGCAAGGCCGTCCCGTGGACGGTCTATCTCCACCGCGACCGGGCGGCTGCCCGGCGCTGGGCGGGCGACGCCGTCGAGGGCGACCGGCCGGCCTTCGCCGGCGATCCCACCGAGATGCGCGATCGAATCCACGAGGCGATCGACCTCGGCTTCGACATGATCCAGCTCCGGTTCGCGGGGATGATGGACAGCGCTGACATCGAGCTGTTCGCCGACGAGGTCCTGCCCGCGTTCCGATAGCGGCCCCGCCCTGGGCTCGCGGGGCTCGTGGCCCGCGCGACTCGGGGCTCGCGCCGCGACTCGGGGCCGCGCGGCTAGTGGCCTGCGCGGCCGCCCGAGATGTCGAAGACCGCCCCGGTCGAGAACGAGCATTCGTCCGACGACAGCCAGGCGACGAGCGCGGCGACCTCGTGGGCCTGCCCGAACCGACCGACCGGATGGCGGCTCTTGACCTCGGCCTGCTGCTCCTCGCCGAGCCGGGCCCAGGCTGCTGTCCAGATGGAGCCGGGCGTGATCGCGTTGACGAGGATCCCGCGGGCCGCGACCTCGAAGGCGACCGCCTTCGTCAGGCCGATGACGCCGGCCTTCGCCGCGGCGTAGGCGGCCGGGTTGTTCTTGCCCTCCTTGCCCGCGATCGACGAGATGTTCACGATCCGGCCCCAGCCTCGCCCGAGCATCGCCGGCAGAACCGCGCGGCAGCCGTAGAAGACACCGGTCAGGTCGACGTCGATCGTCCGTTGCCACGCCTCGAGCGGCATCTCCCAGGTCGGGACATGGCCCTCCGAGATCCCGGCGTTGTTGACGAGGACGTCGATCCGCCCGGCCCAGGAGAGCGCGGCTGCGACCATCGCCTCGACGCTGGCGTAGTCGGTGACGTCGACTGCCACCGCGAGGGCGTTGTCGCCGGATGGATCGAGACGCCGCGCCAGCACCGCGGCGGGATCGAGCGCGACGTCGGCGACGACCAGCCGGACGCCGTCGCGCGCGAAGCGCTCGCACATTGCCGTCCCGAGCGTCCCCGCGGCGCCGGTCACGATGGCCACGCGTGTGTCGCCGGCTGTCTGGTCGTTCATCGTGCGGGTTCGCCCTCAGTACAATTGCAGCATAACGAAGCCGCCTCTTGATCAGTGCCAGTGTAGTTGGCAGGGTTGGCGGAGAGGGGTTCCCCAATGCGCATCACCGACGTCCGCAGCGTCTTGCTCACCGGGCCCAGCACGAGCGATCCGTACCTCGGGCGGACGCGGCGGAGCGCGGCCTTCGTCGAAATCCTGACCGACACGGAGCTCACCGGCCTCGGCGAGACGTACGCCGGCTACTTCATCCCGGAGGCGATCCCGTCGATCGTCGAGTTCTACCGCCCGATCCTGCTCGACCAATCGGTCGACGACGTCCCGACCCTCGCGGCCCGCCTGTTCCACACCGGCCGGTACTGGGCCAGGACCGGGCTGGGGCTGGCCGTCATCACCGCCCTCGAGGCCGCCCTCTGGGACCTCCGCGGGCACGAGCTCGGGGCCCCGGTCCATGAGCTCCTCGGCGGCCGCCGCCACGGCCGCCTCCTCGGCTACGCGACCGGCGGCGGGACGGTCTACCCGCAGCCGCGTCTGGCCGACAAGATCGACTTCTACCTCGGGCTCGGGTTCACCGCGTTCAAGATCGGCACCGGCGCCTCCACGCCCGACGGCGAGCAGTTCGTCTTCACCGAGCCGGCCGCCGCGGCCGCCTTCGAGGCCGAGAAGTTCGAATTCGTCCGGCGCCACGTCGGCCCCGGTGTCAAGGTCCTCCTCGACGGCCACCAGGACAACCTCGAGGTCCCCGGCTGGGAGGTCCCGACCGCTCTGGCCGTCGTCCGGGCGGTCGAGCCGTTCGACCTGTTCCTCTTCGAGGAGCCGCTGCCGTACACCAACCCGTGGGGCTACGGCGAGCTGCGCGGAGCCACGTCGGTGCCGATCGCCGGCGGCGAGACCCTGACGGGCTTGCCGGAATGGCGGGTCTTCGCGGAAGAGGACGCCTTCGACATCGCCCAGCCCGACGCGGCGTTCTGCGGCGGCCTCGGCGAGTTCTTGCGGATCGCGGCCCTGTTCGAATCACGGGGCCGCCAGATCGCGACCCATGCCTGGGGCGCTGGCGGCGCGCTGATGCAGAACATCCATGCCGCCTTCGCCACCCCGAACATGGCGATCTGCGAGATCCCGCCGGCGTTCGGGCCGCTCCACGCCGAGATCGTCGGCGACTCGTTCGTAATGCGCGACGGGCACGTTCTCCCGCCCGAGACGCCCGGCCTCGGGATCCGGCTGAGCGCCGAGCTCCGCGAGCGGTATCCGTTCGTACCTGGCAGTGGCGAGTTCAACTCCGTGCCGGGCAAGCCGCTCACGGACATCGGCTATCCGGAGCTGGCGCGCTGACGGGAGCTGGCGCGCTGACGGGTGCCGGCGCGCTGACGGGAACCGGTTCCTTGACCGGAGCCGGCCCGCCCACCGGCGCGACGCGCACACCCGAGCCGCGGAGGTCGCCGCTCAGGGTCAACCCGTCCCGCCCGACGGCCAGCGTCGCGATCTGGGGCCGGCCGAGGAACGCCGCGGCGCCGGCGATCGCCAGCCCGACACCGCACAGTGCCATCGCCGTGCGGGCCGTGGTGGCCTCGGCAACGAGCCCGACGATGAGGGCGCCGACCGGCATCATCCCCCAGTAGAGGGTCGCGAACAGGCTCACCATCCGGCCGCGCAGCCGGGGCGGGGCGATCGCCTGGGTCAGGGTCACCGTCGCCGACGCGAAGGTCAGGAAGCTCGCGCCGACGATCGTCAGGGCGGCGATCGCGAGCGGGACGGTCGGGGCCAGCCCGAACAAGGTGAGCCCGAGCGCGGCGCCGACGATCCCGCCGATCAGTGCCCGGCCGTGGCCGATCCGGCGCTGGATGGACTCGAGCGACAGCCCGGCGACGAGCCCCCCGATCCCGGCCGCGGCCATCAGGATGCCGAGCCCGCCGGCCCCGATGCCGAGCTCGACCGCGGCGACCGGCAGCATGAAGACGTAGCTCAGCCCGATCGCCCCCGGAGCGATCGACAGGACGATGAGCACGCCGAGCGTCGGGTAGCTCGTGGCGTACCGGAACGCCTCGACGAGGGGGCCGAGGACCGCTGCCCGCGGCCGGTCGCCGGGCTGCCGGGGGTCCGTTGTCCGGACCCTGGCCATGATCGCGACCGGCAGGACGAACAGGACCGCGGCGACACCGAACGTGGTGGCCGGCGTCGTCGTGGCGAGCAGGAACCCGCCGAGCAACCCGCCGATGATCCGGGCGACGTTCATGTGCAGGAAGTTGAGCACCATCGCGCTCGAGACCGCCGGCGGCGGGACCAGCTCGGTGACGATCGCGACGGACGCCGGGGCGCCGATCGTCTGGGCGATCCCGAGACCGAGGGCGAGCACGACGACGAGGGCGTACGACGGGCTGCCGCCGACGGCGAACGCGGCCTGGCCGATCGCCACCGCGGCCATCGCACCGAGCGAGACGAGGAGCATCCGGCGGGCCCCGACCCGGTCGGTGAGGACGCCGGCATGGACGGTCGCGAGGAGAATCGGCAGGCCCGATGCCGTGAACACGAACCCGACCGCCGCCGGCGATCCGGTCAGGTCCAGGACGTACCAGCCGAGTGCGGCGAAGTACAAGAAGTTGCCGCTCGTCGACGCCAGCATCGCCGCGATGAAGTACCGGAACGGGCCATAGCGGAGGGCCGTCCAGCCGACCCGATCCAGCCGCGAGCCGCGCGGTGGGACGCGTTCGATGACGGGTTGGGCCATCGATCCAGTGTAAGTCACACTGGATGTTGAGGCCCGAGTTGCAGTGCTACCCTACGGCCACGATGGGATATGCCGCCGCGACCTCCCGATCGACGCGCTCCGGCATGATCGATCTGCGCTCCGACACCGTGACGATGCCGTCCCCGGCGATGCGCGCGGCGATGGCTTCGGCCGAGGTCGGCGACGACGTCTTCGAGGAGGACCCGACGGTCCGGGCGCTCGAGGAGCGATCGGCCGAGCTCCTCGGAACGGAGGCCGGGCTGTTCGTCGCGAGCGGCTCGATGGGCAATCTCGTGGGGCTCATGGCCCACGTCCCACGCGGTGGCGAGATTATCGGCCCGGCCGAGATCCACACGTTCAGCAGCGAGGGCGCCGGGCACGCGGTCATCGCGGGCGCCTCCGTGCGGGCGATCCCGCCGGGCGCCGACGGGACGATCGAGCTGGCCGCGATCCGCGATGCCGTCCGCGACACCGCCGACATCCACCAGCCGATCACGTCGATGATCACGTTCGAGAACAGCCATGCCCTGTCGATGGGCCAGCCGCTCACGCCGGCGTACAGCGCGTCGGTCGCCGCGCTCGGCGCGGAGCTCGGGATCCCGATCTTCATCGACGGAGCGCGGCTGTTCAACGCCGCCGTCGCCCTCGGCATCCCGGCTCGCGACCTCGTCCCGGCCGGGGCCTCGGCGACGTTCTGCCTGTCGAAGAGCCTCGCCTGTCCGGTGGGATCGGTGGTCGTCGGCGACGCGGCGTTCATCGCCCGGGCGCGGCGGGCGCGCAAGATGGTCGGCGGCGGCATGCGCCAGGCCGGCATCGTCGCGGCGGCCGGTGTCGTGGCCCTCCAAGACGGCCCAGCCGGGATGATCGAGCGCCTGGCCGACGACCACGCCAACGCCCGCCTCCTGGCCGATGCGCTTGCCTCGATGGCCGGGATCGGTCGTCTGGATCCGGCCCGGGTCCGCACCAACTTCGTCATCTTCGGGGTCGGCAGGGAGCCGGACTGGCCGGCCGATCGCGAGGGCCGCGAACGCGTCACCCGCATCCGGGCCGCATTCCTCGCTGATCTCCACGACCGGGGCGTCCATATGATCGAGTACCCCAGAGGCCTGATCCGGGCGATTCCGCACTACGGGATCGAGCGGGCCGACATCGAGACGACGATCGGCCACGTCCGGGCAACTCTCGCCGAGATGGGCCTGGCGCCGGTCCCAGCCTGACCGTCGAGCCGCGGCGGCTCCTGCGCCCGCCGCCGGCCCAGCGCCCGCCGCGACCCGCCAATGACCGTCAGTCGTCGTACCGCCACTGGAAGCGCTCGGGGGCGACGACGATCAGGACTCGATGGGCCTTGATCTCCTCCCAATGGGCGATCGCCTCGGCCTCGACCGGCACGTACTTGCGGATGAGGTCCATCGTCCGTTCCCGGACGTCGCCCTCGACGACCTCGGCCGTGCCGAACACCTGGACGTAGTTCGTAAGCCGGTCGGGCCCGTCGATGCAGAGCGTGACGCGCGCGTCGCGCTTGGCGTTCTTCACCTTGACCGTCGAGTCGAGCGTGCTGACCCAAAATCGCTCGCCGTCCCAGAGGTACCAGTTCGGCGTCAGCTGCGGCCGGCCGTCGGGCATGATCGTGGCGACGATCGCGTGCGGCCGTTCGCGCAGGAAGGCCGCCTGGGTCGGTGTCGGCGGGCGGTCGTCGTCGGTCGGCATCAGTCGGTCTCCAGCTCGAGGGCGAGGATCGCCGCCTCGACGATGTGATCGGCGTCGATTCCGGCGAAGTCGTAGAGGTCGGGTATCGTGCCCGACTGGCCGAACGTGTCGACGCCGAGCGGCACGACCGGCGCTCCGAACGCCCCGCCGACGAACGAGAGTGCATGCGACGCGGCGTCGGCGACCGTCACGATCGGCGCCCGTCGCTCGCCCTTCGGGATGAGCGTCCCGAGATGGCCGACCCGGTCCCGGCTGCCGCGCCGGACGGCATCGAGCCGGCCGCCGTGCTGACCGGCCGCCAGGCGCTCGGCCGACGTGACGACGATGAGGTTTGCGGCGATCTCCTCGCGATGGAGCGTCCGGACGGCGGCAACGGCCTCCGGCACGACCGAGCCTGCGGCGACGATCTGGACGACCGGGCTGCCGGGCGGGAGCGGGTCGATCGCGTCGGAGGCCTCGAGGAGGCGGTACCCGCCGGCCAGGACCGCAGCGCGCCAGCCGTCCGGCCCGAGCCGGGCCTCGACGGGCGCGGCGAGCGCCTGGTCGATCGGGCGGGTCGCGAGGCGCAGGTACGTGGCGAAGCCGTCCGCGGCAGCGGACTCCAGGCAGCCCCGGATCCCCTCGAGCAGGGTCCACACGACCTCGCGCCCGAAGACCGGCTCGTAGCCGCGCAGGCCGGGCAGCTCGATCCCGAGCGACGGCGTGATCGTCGATTGGTGGGCGCCGCCCTCCGGCGCGAGGGTCACCCCCGACGGCGTGCCGACGAGCACGAACCGCGCCTTGACGTAAAGGGCGTAGATCAGCGCGTCGAGGCCGCGGGCGATGAACGGGTCGTAGACCGACCCGATCGGGGCCAGCCGCTCACCAAAGAGCTCGCCGGCCAGCCCGAACTGGCTCAGCCACAGGAAGAGGTTCATCTCGCTGAGGCCGAGCTCGATGTGGCGGCCGGCCGGCCCGGGCTTCCAGACGAGCGGTCGGGTGACGTCGCCGCGGTCGGGCGCGGCGTGGGCCGAGAACACGCCGGCCCGGTTGATCCAGCCGCCGAGGTTCGTCGACACCGCGACGTCCGGTGCCGCGGTCACGATCCGGCCGCCGACCCCGGCGTCCCGGGCGAGCGCGGCAAGGGCGTCACCGAACGCCTGCTGGGTGCTCGTCGCTGCGGCGATCCGGATGTCGGGCACGGCCAGGGCCGGCGCCGCGGTCGGCAGGGTCGCCGGACGCGGCGTCGCGTAGCCGAGGTCACGTCGGCGGCGTGCGGCCAGACGGCCCTCCGAAGAGCGCTCCGCGAAGCCGGCCCACGGGTCGTCCGGGTCCGCGCCGAGGGCCGCACCGAGCGCCGCCACCTGGTCCGCGCCGAGGAGCGCGGAGTGGTTCAGGCTGTCGCCGGCGAACGGCAGCCGCCAGCCCTTGATCGTGTAGGCGAAGATCACCGTCGGTCGGGCGCGTTCCTCGTCCGAGGACCGGAGGGCGGCGTGGAGCTCCTCCTGGTCGTGCCCACCGAGGTCGGCGAGGAGATCGGGCAGGTCGTCGTCGAGGACATCGTCGACGTGCCGCGCCAACCGGTCGCGGCGGGCGACCGGGGCGCCCTCTACCAGCCGCGCCCGGGCGTCCGGCCCGGCCCGCCGGATGAGGATCTGGTACTCCTCGTTCTCCATGTCGTCGATCCGCTCCCGGAGCGCGTCGCCGCCCGGCATCGCGAAGCGCGTCTGGAGGCGGCGACCGTATTTCGCCTCGATGGCGTGCCAGCCCGCGGCCGCGAACATGCCCTCGAGACGGCGGATCCGGATGCCCGGCACGACCCGATCGAGGCTCTGGCGGTTGAGGTCGACGATCATCGTCACGTTGCCGAGGTCGCCGAGTCCCTCCTCGAGGATCGCCTCCCAGACGTTGCCCTCGTCGAGCTCGGCGTCGCCGACGAGGGCCACGAACCGGCGCTCCGGCTGGTTGGCGATCGTGTCGCGGAAGTGGAGGCGGAGGTAGCGATCGGCGAGCGCGGCGAACATCGGAGCGACCGCGCCGAGCCCGACCGACCCGGTGGAGAAGTCCACCGGATCCGGATCCTTTGTCCGCGACGGGTACGACTGGAGCCCGCCGAACTCGCGGAGCCTGGGGAGCATCGAGCTATCGAGGTTGCCGAGCAGGTACTGGAGGGCGTGGTAGGCCGGCGACGCGTGGGGCTTGATCGCGACGAGATCACCGGCCTTCAGCCAGCGGAAGTAGAGCGCGGTGAGGATCGAGACGATCGACGCGCTCGAGGCCTGATGGCCGCCGACCTTGATGCCGTCGTGGCTGGGCCGGACATGGTTGGCCTCGTGGATCATCCGGACGGCGAGCCACAGGATTCGCGCGGCGACCGCGTCCAGCGGCGGCGGTTCCGGCCTGCGGGCCGGTGCCCGTCCAAGCTCAGCGTCGGTGACGGCCACCGGTCCGGTGCCTCCTGCGGTGAGGACGGCGCACCGTCCGGATATCAGGGACGCGAGTCCCGTTCTGCTGTATGCTCACTGTGCCATGCCGAGCCCCGCCGGGTCAATCGCCCCGACTCCACCTGAACCACCCGGACCGCGTCCCGAGGCCGGCCGGCCGGAAGCGTTCCGGTCCGGGCCGATGGCCCGCTGGGTGCGCGTCCTCGAGGCGTTCGCCGCGGAGGGCGAGTGGGGCGTCCGGGACCTGGCCCGAGCCAGCGGCATACCTCGCAGCGCCGCCCACCGCATCCTCCACGATATGGCCGGCCTCGGGCTCCTTGCCGCGGCCGACGAGCCGGGTCGCTTCCGTGTCGGCGCCGACCTCGCCCGGATCGGGATCCTCGTCGCCGATCACCTCGACGTCCGACGGGTCGGGAGACCGATCCTCGAGGAGGCGGCCGGGGCAATCGGCGAGACGGTCGTCCTCGCCCTCTACGATCCGGTCCGGCGCCAGTTCTCGGCCGTCGACGCGGTCGAGACCAGCCATCCGATCCGCTACCTCTGGGAGTCGCTGCGCGACTGGAGCGATCTGCACCTGGGCTCGTCCGGGAAGGGCATCCTCGCGTTCCTCGCGGCCGACGAGCAGGCGGCGATCCTGGATCGGCTGCCCGACCCGATCCCCGGTCGGGTGCCGCTCACGAAGGCCCGCCTGCGGCGCGACCTCGATGCCGCCCGAGCGCGTGGCTACGTCGTCAGCCACGGCGAGCGGTTCGACGGCGCGGTCGGCGTCTCGGCACCGATCCGCGACGCCCGCGGACGGGTCGTCGGCGATCTGATCGCGACGTGGCCGGACAATCGCACGAGCGACGACAAGGAGGCCGGCGCGGGCCTCGTCGTTCGCGCAGCCGCCGATACGCTGTCACGCCGGCTCGGCTGGAGCGGCGAACAGAAATCGCACGAACCGTGACCCGTACAGGAGCGTGACCGGAACATGAGCGAGCCACTCAGGATCGGCATCGTGGGGGCGGGACGAATCGTCCGGGCGGAGCACGTGCCGCGCTTCCGGGCGATCGACGGGGTCGCCCTCGTCGGCGTCGCCAATCAATCACCGGAGTCGTCGCGCCGGGCCGCGAACGATCTCGAGATCGAGCGCGCCTACGACGGCTGGCGCGACCTCGTCGCCGATCCCGCGATCGACGCCGTGCTCGTCGGGGCGTGGCCGATCCACCACGCGCCCGTGACGATCGCCGCCCTCGAGGCCGGCAAGCACGTCCTGACCGAGGCCCGCATGGCAGCGACGGCCGACGACGCCCGGGCGATGCTCCAGGCGTCGCGCGCCCGCCCGGACCGCGTCGCGATGGTCGTGCCGGCCTCGTTCTCCGCCTGGGCCGACGCCACGATCATCCGACTGCTCGAAAGCGGAGCGATCGGCCGGGTCCGGCACGTCCAGGCGCGCTGGAACGCGAGCGGACCCGGCGACCCGGGCGACTTCTGGCGCCTCCAGCAGGCCACCAGCGGCGAGAACATCATGGCCCTCGGGATCCTCGCCGAGGCGATGGCCCGCTGGCTCGGCCAGGCCGAGGCTGTCACCGCGCTGACGCGGGTCGACACAGCGGTCCGGCGCGGCCCGTCGGGCCCGATCGAGGCGGACGTCCCGGATCACGTCGTCTCCCTCGTCGAGTATCCGGACGACGTGACCGCGGTCATCGAGATGTCCGGGCGGATGTCCCGGCTGGAGACGGATCGGGTGACGTTCCACGGAACGGCGGGGGCGTTGACGGCGGATCTCGGTGGCCAGCGGCTCCGGCTCGTGACCGGCGGCGACGCCGCGGCCGCGGGCAATGCCATGGCCGAGGCCCAGGGCGAGGGCGAGGACGTGACGATCCCCGACGAGGAGCGCGCGAGCTGGACCGCCGAGATCGACTTCGTCGCGGCGATCCGCGGCGAGCGTCCGGTCACGCGGACCGACTTCGCCACCGGCCTGGGCTACATGGCCTTCCTGGAGGCCGTCCAGCGTTCCGCCGCCGGCGGCAGTCGGGTCATCATCGAGACGGAGCATTCGTGAAGGTCCTCGAGTTCGCACGATCGTCGATCTTCTTCCGGATCGATCTCGACCGGGTCGCGCCGAAGACGCTCAGTCACGAGCCGCCGTATCAGATGAACAACGCGCGGGTCCCGGTCGACGGCATCTGCCGGATCACGGACCGGGCGTCCGGCCGCGTCGCGACCTTCGTCCTGGGCGCCGACTGCAAGACCGAGCGGGTCGGCGCCGACGCCGACCTGTTCCTCGACCCCAACGCCGACTTCATCCCGATCTTTCCCGATGACTCGTTCATGCACCTCAAGACGTTCGCCCAGGCGGGAACCGTCTCCCGGCCCTGGCCGCCGGCGACGGGCGAGCAGCCGGACCGCCTCGTCACCCCGATCGCTGAGTCGTTCGATCGCGTCCACCTCGATCTCGTCGAACGGGAAGGCGAGCGGCTGGCGGACGCGCGCGCGATCGTCGACGCGGTCCTCGCCAACGACGCCATGGTCGGGATCCACCGTCTTGCGAACGAGCGATACGAGGCCGAGATCCACTACCCCGTGAAGACGGTCAACGCGAACGAGCGCGAAATCGTCTACCAGACCGACACCGGCCCAATCCTCTTCCCCGACCTCGAGCGCGAGCCGGCCGACCTGCTGGCCGGCCTCGAGCTCGCGTTCACTGCCGCGAACGCCCCCGACTGGGCCCAGCTCATCGTCCGGACCAGGACCCCGATCGCCGACGGCGTCGAGGTCTACCACTACTCG
>Ga0136611_10001685_pt1 | contig 15385 bp, 21 predicted proteins | sample AntDrymUQ2232306_2_FD_106645 | JGI IMG/M metagenome (GOLD analysis project Ga0136611, IMG submission 106645) | Polar desert sand microbial communities from Dry Valleys, Antarctica - metaG UQ223 (23.06) | ecosystem: Environmental > Terrestrial > Soil > Desert | place: Antarctica: Dry Valley...
ACCGGCATGGCTTTTCGCGTGCCGACTTCCGACGTGTCGGTGGTCGATCTGACCTGCGAGCTGAACAGCGAAGCGACGCTGAAAGAAATCTGCGCCGAGATGAAGGCGCAAAGCGAAGGCGCGCTCAAAGGCATCCTGGGTTATACCGAAGACAAGGTCGTCGCAACCGATTTCCGCGGCGACACCCGCACCTCGATTTTCGACGCCGACGCCAGCATTGCGCTGGACAGCACCTTCGTCAAGATCGTCGCCTGGTACGACAACGAATGGGGTTACTCAAACAAGTGCCTGGAAATGGCGCGGGTGGTGGCGAAGTAAGCGCTGCCTTGTCCCACTCAAACGCGCCTTCGGGCGCGTTTTTTATTGGCCAGCGCAGCAGCTCTTCGTGCCTGAATGCCCGAACTCCCCTCTAGCCGCCGTGAAACCCCTTGAGTATGTCTTCCTTGGGCTTTTCGGGATCGATGATGGAATCGTTGGTTCGCGTCGGAGAATCGAGCTTGTGGCTCTCTTCGGCGTTCTTTTCGAGCTTGGCCCTGGCGTCGGGCGGAACCGGGACGCTGGCATTGTTCAGATCGGACATAAGTTTCTCCTGGGTGTGTGGCGAGAACCTGCCAGATTAGCAAGCCACGCGAACAAGTCAATCAGCCGACGCGCCGAGCTTTTCACGATGGCTAGGCAGTGCCGCTCCTGGACCGGCGTGATCGACAGCCGGTTGCCTTTGCGCAGGATCAGCGGGTCCTGCGGACCGGCATCGGCGCGCAGCGCGGTCAGCGCCAGCTTGGGCATACTGCCGAGCGTTCGCTTTATTGAAATTTAACCTATTAGGTTATCATCGAAAAATGGAAAAAAGCACTCCGCATTGCAAACTGTCGGTTGTGAAGGTCTTGGTCGAAGCCGACAGGATTCACGCCACGGCCAGCGCCTTCAATGGCGCTCGTGAGCTTGGGATCAACAACTTGTCCGGGATGTGCGCCGTCATCATGTCTTTGACTTCCACCAGCTTCTACAAGAGCATGACGACCCATGCCGACCACCGGATTTGGCAAGACGTGTACCACGCCAAGACCGGTGGCGGCGCCGAGGTGTACCTGAAGCTGACCGTCATCGATGACGTTTTGATCGTTTCTTTCAAGGAGCTATGACCATGAAATGCCCATGCTGCGGAGTAGCTGAACTGATCCACGACACCCGTGACCTGCCTTACGCCTACAAGGGCGAAGCCACCACGATTCCCGCTGTGACGGGCGACTTCTGCCCGGCTTGCGGCGAAGTGGTCCTGAACCGGGAGCGCGGCGACCGCTACAGTGAAGCCATCGGGATGTTTCAGCGGCAGGTGAATGCGGCCTATGTCGATCCTGGCTACATCGCCGAAGTGCGAAAGAAACTCGATCTGGACCAGCGCCAGGCAGCCGAAATCTTCGGCGGCGGCGTTAATGCGTTTTCGCGCTACGAAAACGGCAAGACCAAGCCTCCTCTGGCCTTGGTGAAACTGCTCAAGGTGCTGGATCGTCACCCTGAGTTGCTGGGCGAGGTCAGGGCGGCATAAGGCCGGGCAAGTGTCCGGCGGGTTGGAGCCTAACGATGCGCTGGATATGGCAAAGACTGTGCAGGAATTGCCGTTTCAATGCCAATTCGGCCATTGGCGCATGGTGCGCTTGCGTTGTCAGCTATTAAAAAAATAACAATATTGGATTTAATTGGAATCTGACTCTCAATACACAGCCCTCTGGACTGGACGACGCGCAAACAAATCGTTGATGATTGGCACGTGTGCTTGAGTCGGCTGTTGAAACACATGCTGCAACTGGGCTTCCAAGTTTCTTATGCGGACAGCAATATGTTTTCGTATTGCCGACAGGTTTCCTTCATTTCCGCCAGCAGACAACCGTATGGAATCAGTAGGCCAGTCCAAGGTAGTAATTATCGAATGGGTTTGGGTCGACGGGGCTGCTCGAAGGGTTCCGGGGCGGAGGGTGCAATGCCATGCGATCACTTCTGGCTGCAATTGAGCGCCAGTGAGCCACGTCAACTCACCCCAGGCCGCACCGTTTCGAGAGACCACCAAGTCTGCTGTTTGGGCAAAATGGGCGGCAATATTCCGCAACTTCAAGAATTCCTGGCTGACTTCGCGCAACGGTGGAATACCATCCTTTGCATCGCCACGCGTCATTCCGGGCATCTGCGTATACATCTTGTAGAAGCGATCAATAGCGTCGACGAAACCCCAGGCATCGAGGAAGGCATGAGCGAAAACGTTTGGGAGTTCATTCGGCGCAGGCGGATTTAGCGCCAGATGGGTCAGTGCATCTCGAAGTCGGCCATATGTGACATCCAAGATCTCTACGGCATGTCGAATTCCGTCCAAGAAGAGTGCTTGCTTTGGATCGATATTGACAGGAATCCGCCGCAACACTGAATCGCGGCCGAGAAGCAAATGCGCGGAACCTCGGACCGGCAAGACGCCCTCACCGTCTGGCTGGTCTGGCTGGTCTGGCTGGTCTGGTTGCTCTGGTGCGATCATGACTTCGCTTGGGGTAGATGTATCAGGCCGGCTTACTCCAGATTTTTCCGTCATCACATAGTTCGCGGCATAACCCAATGCATCAAGGACTTCGTTTATGGCAGCGTGAGACATGAAGGTTGCGTCAACCAATTCATGCGCGTACCGCCATTTGTCAAATGGCGCTTCTCCGACGTCCGTTAGTGCCTCGACGAAAAGCTCAATCTGTATATCCGAGGAATCTAGCGACGGTACACCCGTCTTGTTGCGGAACATTCCAGCGATAAGTGACTGATGTACTGGACAAATCCTTTTCCACAATTCCCCGAGGGAATGCACGGGCTTGTGCTTTGAAGAAGGCTCTTCGCTTTCGGCTCTTTCCAGCATCAAGAAGAACTTGAGGAACAGCTCTATAGCGAAGCTGGAACACACAACTGCCGGAAAAGAAAGAACAGGACGACCTGTCTCTTTGCCGTGGTTACTGATCAGCAAACCCGAATGTGCGTATGCGGTCGCTATCGCATAAAGCGCCGCATAGTCCAATTGTGATTCGTCGGGGATCAGTAGGAGCGCGGGAATTGCTGGGCCGGAAGTCATGATCAGAGCGTAGCAGCCACGTCGCGCTGAATGCTTAAAGGTCGGAGGCGGATTCGACTGCTACGGTAGTGCAACATTCGTTCTGTAATTTCCCTGACCATTGAAACTGAACCTGTCTGGAAGTTTCTGGTTTTGGGATTTTTTTAAATCAGGCCCCTGCCAGGCCGCCGGAGGCCCCCCTCAATGCCCGACTGGCAAGCCTGCTGGACCGACACAGAAAGAACGTATTTCACATGGCCCAACGAACCCAACTCGATGACAGCAGCCACCCGCTGCATGAAGCCTATGCGTGCCTACTTGCCAATGGCTTGGACGGTGCCGGCGAAGCCTTGCGCATCCTGGTCAATGAGGCATCCCGCATTGAGCGTGCTCAGCACCTTCAGGCCACGCCTTATGAGCGTTCTGCGCAGCGCGTGGATTACGCCAATGGCTATAAAAACAAGACTGTTTTGACACGCATGGGTGAGGTCAACTTTGAAGTGCCACAAGTCCGCTCTGGCGGCTTTTATCCCAGCGCCCTGGAGCGCGGTAGTCGCTTCCTGAGCAAGCCATGAATCTGGCGCTGGCCGAGATGTATGTGCAGGGCGTATCGACCCGCAAAGTCATCGAAGTTTTGCAAAAACTGGTGGGGCCTGAGGTCAGCATCTCCAGCACGCAAATCAGCCGTTGCACGGCGCTGCTGGACACGGGCTTGCAGGCTTGGCGTACGCGGCCCCTCGATGAGACGCCTTACGTGATTTTGGATGCCCGATATGAACGCGTGCGCGAAGCTGGCCGGGTGGTGGACTGTGCGGTTTTGGTGGCCATCGGCGTGACGGCTTCAGGCCACCGCCGGGTGTTGGGCGTCTCGGTGGCGCTGTCAGAAGCTGAGGTGCATTGGCGGGCCTTTTTGGACAGCCTGATTGAACGCGGCCTGCGTGGTGTCAAGTTCATCGCCAGCGATGACCATGCGGGCCTTAAAGCGGCACGCAAGGCGATGTTTCCCGGCGTGCCCTGGCAACGCTGCCAGTTCCACCTGCAACGCAACGCGCAGGGCTACGTCAGTCGGCTAGACCAACGCGCGCCGGTGGCCCGACAAATACGGGGCATCTTCAATGCGCCCGATGCCCATGAGGCACAACGGATGCTCAACGCTGCACTTAAAGACTGGCAGGTCAGCCACCCTCAGCTGGCCGTTTGGGCGGAGAAAAATTTGTCTGAAGGATTCGCCGTCTTTGGCTTGCCTGAGGCGCATCGCGTGCGCATGCGCACTACCAACGGCTTGGAGCGTTTGAACAAGGAGCTCAAGCGCCGAACCCGTGTCGCCACTTTGTTTCCCAACCCCGACAGTTGCCTGCGCTTAATAAGTGCCTTGCTGTCCGAACAAGATGAGGAGTGGATGACCGCAAAAATCTACCTGACCATGAAACCCTGAGCGCTGCGAATCTCCAACACCCAAAACCAAATCTCTGAAATTTACAGAAAAGAAGTTGCTTTATCACTGCTACTGCTCTGGTGCTTGCTTTTCATCACATGGATTTGTATTCAAAGTCCGCATCTGCCGCCAACAGTAGATCGACCGGAAATAAGTTCGCAGCAAATAGCTTTCCAAACCGCCGGAAGAGTCGGTTTCTAGCCAACCGAAAATTACCGCAATGCTATTAAATAAATAGCTCCCTACGCAATATTCACCAACGTTAGAGGCCAAAAAGGCTTAAAAGCGTAACTCCTTCATTCCTAATCCGTCATCGCGAGCGCAGCGCTTGCGATGACGCGGATGTTCAGCCCGATGGCTTAACTGTAGGTAGCCAGCCACTCCATGGCAAACAAGTCACCCAAACGCGTACTCAAAAGCGTCGTCATCGTGCCTGAACATGACGAGCTGGCGCGTCGTCTTGCAGGTCCAGGTTTGCTGCGGATGCATGGGTGGCAAGCTGAGCGCGTTGGCAAGCAGCACCGCCTGGCACTTGCCGCCTTCACGCCGGGCCGATTCATAGCGCAGCGCGGCGATGGCCGGAGTTGAGCGCTCGCGAATCTGCCTGGCCAGCGCGTGGCATACCGAATAATCCTCGCCATCGCGCAGCGCCTGCCGCAACCCGGTCCACGGCGGCCGGGTCAGGTCCAGCTCGATGCCTAGATATTGCGCCTGAAAGAAGGTGTGCTCGGTCACCAGCTGCGCTTCACGCAGGCCGTCGGATTCATTCAAAAACTTCCGGCGCCAGTACGCCAGCTCGGCGGCCACCGTTTCGGTATCGTCGGCGCCATACCAGATGCCTGGCTCGTGAGCCGGGCGGTAGCGCGACGGGTAGGGAGAAATGTAGCGAAAGGGCGTAAAAACCAGGTAGTGCAGGCCGTGCGAGTCCTGCGGCGGCGCCGGCTTGCTCGCCTCTAACAGCTGCTCCAGCAGCGACTGCTCGGCCAGGTTGTCGACCAGCCGCATGGTGGCGACCCGGTGCTGCGCCTCGACGCCGCGCCAGAGCTTGCGGCGGGCGGGTTTGGCCGCGCTGAACCACTGTTCTTCCCAGCGCGCTCCGCTCATGCCAGTGCGCGGGCGCCGTCGAGGTAGGTCACCACCCGCACCAGCCCTTCGGCCGATTGAATGGCTTCTCTCGGGATGGCGTTGAGCGCGCGATTGTAAGAAGTCATCCACAGCCGGCGGTGCTCCTCGCTGTTGCCGACCAGCGCGTCGAGCGAGCGGTACACGCGAATCACCAGCGCGGCGAGTTCGGCCGGCTTGGATCCGATCTCGAACGCTTTTGCGCCGCTCGACATACGCGAAATGCTGGCTTCGCTCAAGCCGACCGCCCTGGCCAGCACGCCATTGCTCAGGCCCAGCAGGTCGGCTGAACGCAAAGTGGCCTTGCTCAGTACGGCGCTGGCCGATACCGTGGTTTCAGCGGCGGATGCGGCGACGTGCGCTGTGGACCTCATGATTTTCCTTTAAACTTGCTGTAGAAATAATATCAGCAAATTCTTGCTGTGGCAAATTGAAATCAACTTTCCTCAGGATCCGGTCGCAGCGAGCCGTTTTATGATGATCCGCCAGTGCCGCGCCTCGACCGGCGTGATCGACAGCCGGTTGCCTTTGCGCAGCACCCGCAGGTCGTGCAGACGGGCATCGGCGCGCAGTTCGGGCAGTGCCAAGTTGCGCGTCTTGCGCAGCACCTGGACATCGACCAGTAGCCAGCGCGGCGCGTCCGTGCCTGACTTGGGGTCGTAATACGGCGACTTGGCATCGAACTGCGTCGGGTCGGGATAAGCGGCGGACGCCACCCGCGCGACGCCGACAATGCCGGGTTCGGCGCAGCTCGAGCGGTAGAACAGCACGCCGTCGTCCGGGCGCATGCCGTCACGCATGAAGTTGCGCGCCTGGTAATTGCGCACGCCGACCCAGGCCACCGTGGCGGCGGGCGCGGCCAGCACGTCGTCCACCGAGCATTCCGACGGTTCGGATTTCATCAGCCAGTAGCTGGTCATGGAATTTTTCCTGCTGTTTTGTGAAAAGGGCGGTTGTACCGCAGCCGACAATACGCGCATGACCGAGCTGGAAAACACGCCCGCGGCGGCGCCCCGAATCGCGCTAATCCATGCGACCGCGCTGGCGATGGCGCCGATCCATGACGCTTTCGCGCGGAACTGGCCACAAGCCCAGCGCATGAGCTTGCTCGACGACAGCCTGTCGGTCGATCGGGCGCGCGACGGGCGGCTCACCGCTGCCATGGTTCAGCGCTTCATCGACCTGGCGCTCTATGCGCGCGGCACCGGCTGCGGCGGCATCCTGTTCACCTGCTCGGCCTTCGGCCCGGCGATCGAGGCCGCCGGCCGCGCCAGCGGCGTTCCCACGCTCAAGCCGAACGAAGCGATGTTCGCGCAGGCCCTCGGCATCGCCCGCCCGCTCGCCGCGCAGGGTCGGCCGGCCCGGCTCGGCCTGGTCGCGACCTTCGCGGCGTCGATTCCTTCGATGAGCGAGGAACTTGAAGCCATGGCCGCCGGCGAAGGCGTCGCCATCGACCTTGCCAGCGTGTTTGTCGCCGAGGCGATGGACGACCTGGCGCAGGGCCGCACCGGCGACCATCACCGCAAGGTCGCGCAGGCCGCACTGCGGCTGGGCGACTGCGACGCGGTGATGCTGGCGCAGTTTTCGATGGCCGCCGCGCTGCCCGCGGTGCAGGCCGGAGTGCCGTGCCCCGTCCTGAGCAGCCCGGATTGCGCGGTGCTCGCCTTGAAGCAGAGAATGCCCCATGACTGATTCGTTCATCCCCGTCGCGCAATTGCGCCGCTTCGTCGGCGCCGCGCTGGAAAAGCTCGACCTGCCCGCCGGCGACGCCGCCACCGTTGCCGAGTTCATGACCGAGGCCGAAGCACAGGGCTCTGACGGCCACGGCGTGATTCGCCTGGCGCCTTATGCGCGCCGCATCCGCGCCGGCGGCATCAAGCTGCGGCCCGACATCCGCATCGTCAAGGAAAAACCCGGCATGGCGCTGCTCGACGGCGACAACGGCATGGGCCACCTGGTGATGAAGCGGGCCGCGCAGATCGCCATCGAAAAGGCTCGCAACTGCGGCATCGCCTGGGTCGGCGCGCGCCTGTCGAACCACGCCGGACCGGCGTCGCTGTACGCCCGCATGCCGATGCTGCGGGACATGATCGGCATGTACTTCGCGGTCGGCAACGCCAACCACCTGCCGCCCTGGGGCGGGCTGGACATGCTGCTGTCGACCAATCCGATCGCCGTGGCGGTGCCTGCCGGCAGCGAGCCGCCGGTGGTGCTCGACATGGCGACCACCGTCGCCGCCTACGGCAAGGTCAAAGCCAAGGCGCAGCGCGGCGAGCAGATGCCCGTCGGCTGGATGATTGACCGGCAGGGCCAGCCGCTGACCGACCCCAGGCGCGCGGAAGAGGGCTTTTTGATGCCTATCGGCGGCTACAAGGGCTATGGCCTGTCGCTCATCGTCGGCCTGCTGGCCGGCACGCTGAATGGCGCGGCGATGGGCAGCGAAGTCGTCGATTTCAACCATGACGACACCAGCGTGACCAACACCGGCCAGGCCATCGTCGCGATCGACCCCGATGCGTTCGGCGACATCGGCGAATTCAAGGCTAGAGTCGACACGCTGGTGCGCGAAATGCGCGGCAGCGAACGCATGGCGGGCGTGGAACGCATCTGGCTGCCCGGCGAGCAAAGCCACGCCAGGCGCGTCGCCAGCGAACGCGACGGCCTGGCGCTGCCCGCCGCGCTGCGGCAGCAGCTCGACGCCGTGGCGCTCGACCTGGGCATTCCTTCCCTGCAAGCAAGCTGAAGCCCGAAAGGCATTCCGATGACATCAAGCTTTAAACCGATCGCGCTGAGCCTGTCGAAGGGCTTGGTCTTCGCCTTGCTGACCCTGACGGCCAGCCTCGCGCAGGCGCAGACCGCGCCCTGGCCCGCCAAGCCGATCCGCATCATCGTGCCGCTGGCGGCGGGCAGCGCGGTGGACAACGCCGCGCGCATCGTGGCGCAGAAGATGTCGCAGAACATGGGCCAGGCGATCGTGATCGAGAACCAGGCCGGCGCTTCGGGCCTGATCGGCGCGGGCGCCGTCGCCAAGGCCGCGCCCGACGGCTACACCCTGGGCGGCTTCAACGACAGCATCATGACCATGCTGCCGAACATGCAGACGAAAATGCCGTGGGACATTCTGAAGGACTTCGAACCCGTCTCGCTGGTGGCCACGGTGGAGTTGGGCCTGGTTGTCAATGGCGAGGCGCCCGAGCGCAGCGCCGCCGACCTGATCGCTGCGGCCCGCAAGGCGCCCGGAAAGATCAACTACGGTTCGGGTGGCAATGGCAGCCCGCAGCACGTCGCGATGGCGCTGTTCAACGCGCAGGCCGGCGTCCAGATGACGCACGTGCCATACAAGGGCGCGACGCAGGCGGCGATGGGCGTGGCGGGCAACGAGGTGCACGCCGCGTTCCAGGGAATTGCCACCATCAATTCGCTGGTCAAGGCCGGCAAGCTGCGGTTGATCGGCGTGACCACGCCAAAGCGCATGTCGCAGTTCCCGGAGGTGCCTACTGTGGGCGAATCAGGCCTGCCCGGTTTCGAATTCAGTACGTGGTTCGCGCTAATGGCGCCCGCCGGAACGCCCAAGGCCATCGTCAGCCAGCTCGCCGCCGAAGTGCAAAAAGCGCTGCAGGATGCCGATGTGCGCGACAAGCTCACCGCGCAGGGCCTGACGCCGCGCGGCACAACGCCTGAAGAACTGGGAACGGCAACGCGGGCGCAATTGGCGAAGTACGGCGAACTGATCAGGAAGAATGGGATTACGGTGGAGTGAAGCGGCCGCGCGCTCGGTTTTTAGGTAAAAAACGGCTCTAGCGTAATAGCGGCGTGCGTAAGCTGCTATTTATTTAATAGCGTTTGACGCTGCATCGGTGCGATGGGCATGACTTGCCGGCTCAGGCGCGTTCGAAGTCGGTAAAACGCTTTTGCACATCGAACGCCAGCAGCCTGACCGCCAGCGTGTCGCCCACGTCCAGTCCTTCAAAACCGCGCACCACCCGGCCTTCGAGCAGCGGTTGCTTGATGCGAGTGAAAGTCCCCTTGGCGGCCACGGCACCAGCGCTGCCTGGCGTTGCATGACTCCAGCGGCGAAATCACGATGTGCGTGGTGCCGTCGCGCCAAGCGGTCATGAGCTTGAGCACCACCTGCCCCGGCGGCTCCTGGCCGGTTAACCCCTCTTGTCCGTCACGAAAGCGAGCGTTTGTCCTACGCAAGCGGTCGTAATAGGCGATCAACTATTTTGACTATTCAAATAGGAAGCGGTGCTGACAGGTCTGCAGGCTCGTCGCACCTGCGATCAAAAGAGCAATAAGGAGATTTCCATGAAATTGTCATCGTCCTTGGCTTTGGCGGCTCTGCTCGCGTTCGCAGGCGCGGCCCCAGCGGCCGACTTGGCCGCAACGGCCAAATCGGCCGGCCAATTCTCGATCCTCCTCAAGGCCGCCGCCGCAGCGGGGATGGACAAGATGCTCAGCGAGCCCGGCCCTTACACCGTGTTCGCGCCGACCGACGCCGCCTTCAACGCGCTGCCGCCGGGAATGCTCGACATGCTGATGAAGCCGGAAAACAAGGACATGCTGAAGAAGGTGCTCGGCCATCACATGCTGTTCGGGCGCCTGACGACCGGCGATCTCAAGGACGACAAGTCCGCCGCCACGACCACCATCGGTGCGCCCGTGACGCTTGAGAAGAAGGATGGCGCGGTGATGGTCAACGCCGCCAAGATCGTCCAGCCCGATGTCGCGGCCGACAACGGCACGATCCACGTCATCGACAAGGTGCTGCTCCCGGCCAAGCCGGTGCAGCCAAAAACATGACGCCGGCCGCGCGCACGGGTGAAAGTCCGGCCATCAATAGCACCGTGCTGCAACCACCCTTGAGGGTCGGCGCGACACGCAGCGGCGAGTCGTCCGAAGCCATCGGCATCATCGTCCTGCGTGCCGGCCTCGGCTTGATCTTCCTCTGGTTCGGGGCGATCAAGTTCACCGGCATCGGAGCGGCACCCTTTCTTGTCAACAGTCCTCTGCTGGGTTGGTTGCCGGCCTCGTTCGGGCTTCAGGGCGCGGTGTATTTCCTCGGCATCTTCGAGATCACCACCGGCGTGCTGCTTTGGGCCGGCTTTGCCAAGCCGATCCTGTCAGCGATCGGCGGTGCGATGGCCGCGTTCACCTTCCTCATGACGTTGAGCTTCATGTTCTCGACGCCGGGTGTGGCCGAACCGCTGGCCGGCGGCTTCCCGGCGCTCTCGGCGATTCCGGGCCAGTTCCTGTTGAAGGACCTGGGCCTGCTCGGCATCGCGATCTTCATCGCCGGCGAATCGCTGTGGCGCGCCCGCTCTGTCAACCCAGCCACGTTGACGACGGGTCAGCCGCCAACCTCCGTTCGGCTCGAAGCCGGCGCGCGGATCATGGCCATCGGCACGACCGTCATGCGCTACGGGCTGGCCCTGATCTTCCTGTGGTTCGGTGCGATGAAGTTCACGAGCTATGAAGCGACCGGGATCGCTCCCTTCATCGCCAACAGCCCGCTGGTCGGCTGGTGGCATTCGACGCTCGGCATCCAGGGCGCCAGCAGCATGCTCGGCGTCTACGAAATCGCCACCGGCGTCCTGCTCGCGATCTGCCCGATCGCGCCGCGCGCCAGCGTGGTCGGCGCCGCGATGGCCGTGCTCACGTTCCTCATCACCTTGAGCTTCCTGTTCAGTACGCCCGGCGTCACTACCCCGGCGGGCTTTCCCGTTCTCTCGGACGTCGGCGAGTTCCTTTTGAAAGACGTCGGTCTGCTCGGCATCTCGATCCTGCTCCTGGGCCAAGCCTTGCGGTCTGTTGCCGGTCGCCCGGCGGTCACGGAGCGGGCGCGAGCCTGAGCTTCGCTCATTTGGAGGTGCTTACATGCCTGAATCCCTGACAGCCCCATACGGTCGCAAGACGCAACGTCCTCCAGCGGTCGCCGAGGTCCACATCATCTGGATGACCGGCGGCCTGAGCTGCGACGGCGACTCGGTGTCGATCACGGCGGCCAGCCAGCCGAGCATCGAAGACGTGGTGCTGGGCGCGATTCCGGGCTTGCCGAAGGTGCACCTGCACAACCCGGTGCTGGCCTACGAGAACGGCGAAGAGTTTATCGACGCCTGGTACAAGGCCGAGAGCGGCGAGATCGAGAACTTCGTGCTCGTCGTCGAAGGCTCGATCCCCAACGAACACCTGAGCGGCGAAGGCTACTGTGCGGGCTTCGGCACCGACGAGAAGACCATGCAGCCGATCAAGACCACCGAGTGGATCGATCGCCTGGCGCCCAAAGCGCTCGCCGTCGTCGGTGCCGGCACCTGCGCCACCTACGGCGGCATCCACGCGATGGAGGGCAATCCCACCGGCTGCATGGGCCTGAACGATTACCTCGGCTGGAAATGGAAGTCGAAGGCCGGCCTGCCGGTCATCAACGTGCCCGGCTGCCCGGTCCAGCCCGACAACTTCATGGAGACGCTGCTGTACTTGTTGCGGCAACTCGCGGGTCTGGCGCCGCCGATTCCGGTCGACGGGCTCGGCCGGCCGGAGTGGCTGTTCCGCGCCACCGTGCACGATGGCTGCGATCGCGCCGGATCGTTCGAGCAGGGCATCTTCGCCAAGGACTACAACAACACCCAGGCCTGCATCGTCAAGGTCGGCTGCCACGGCCCGGTGGTGCAGTGCAACGTGCCCAAGCGCGGCTGGATGGCCGGCATCGGCGGCTGCCCGAACGTGGGTGGCATCTGCATCGGCTGCACGATGCCAGGCTTTCCCGACAAGTTCATGCCCTTCATGGACGAGCCGCCCGGCAGCCGCATCGCCACCAACGTAATCAAGGGCTACAGCTCGTGGATCCTGCCGCTGCGCAAGGTGATGCTCTCGACCGTCAACGACGAGCCCAAGTGGCGTCACAACCGCAAGACGCTGACGACGGGTTACCGCGCAGGCACTTCGGGCAACCCCTAGAAGTCTCCATATGGACCCGTCCCTGATTCTTCGCACGTCCTCGGTGTTGCTGGCGATCACCGCAGGCGGTGGCCTGGTGATGGCGGCGATTCGTTTCGGCGGCAAGCCGCATCCACCGTCATGGTTGGCGATGCTGCATGGCTTCCTCGCCGCGGCAGGCCTGACGCTGCTGGCATACGCATATTTCGCGATGGCGATACCTGCATTCGCCGCTCTCGCACTGCTGCTTTTCCTGATCGCAGCGGCCGGCGGGGTAGTGATGAACTTGGCCTATCACCTCAAGCAGTTGCCACTGCCGATCTGGCTCGTGCTCGTCCACGCGGCCATTGGCGCCGTCGCCTTGGTTCTGCTCGCAATAGCCGCTTGGCGGGGCTAGGAAGAACACCGTGACCAAGACCCGAGTCAAGTCGTCACCCGGCACCAATGCGCTGGACGACTTCCCGACGTTCTCGTTCACGCACCTGGATCGCGAACGCACCGTCTACCGTCACAACCGCAAAACGCTGACGACGGGTTACCGCCCAGTCACGTCGGACAAACCCTAGGAGCAGATCGATGGCCACCCTCAACATGCAGCCGCAAGGCAGCGCCGTCGCCGACGCGGCAGCCGGCGAGAAGCCGGCGCGAAAGCTGGTCGAGAAGCACTGGGATCCGATCACCCGGATCGTCGGCAGCCTCGGCATCTTCACCAAGATCGATTTCGAGAACCGCGAGGTCGCGGAGTGCTACAGCACTTCCTCGATCTTTCGCGGCTACAGCATCTTCATGAAGGGCAAGGATCCGCGCGATTCGCACTTCATCACCAGCCGCATCTGCGGCATCTGCGGCGACAACCACGCCACCTGCTCGGTCTATGCGCAGAACATGGCCTATGGCGTCAAGTCGCCGCCGCTCGCCGAATGGATCGTCAACCTCGGCGAGGCCGCCGAGTACATGTTCGATCACAACATCTACCAGGACAACCTGGTCGGCGTCGACTTCTGCGAAAAGATGGTCAAGGAGACCAACCCCGGCGTCTGGGAGCTGGCGCAGAAGACCGAGGCGCCGCACGCCAAGGACCACGGCTACAAGACCATCGCCGACATCATGACGGCGCTCAACCCGTTCACGGGCGACTTCTATCGCGAGACGCTGCAGATGAGCCGCCTCTGCCGGGAGATGTTCTGCCTGATGGAGGGCCGCCACGTCCACCCGTCGACGCTCTATCCCGGCGGCGTCGGCACCGTGCCCACGGTGCAGCTCTTCACCGACTACCTCACGCGGCTGATGAAGTACGTCGAGTTCATGAAGCGCGTGGTGCCGCTCCACGACGACCTGTTCGACTCTTCTACGAAGCGCTGCCGGGCTACGAGAAGGTGGGCCAGCGGCGCGTCCTGCTCGGCTGCTGGGGCGCCTACCAGGACCCGGCCGTGGTCGACTACGACTACAAGAACATGGACAAATGGGGCAAGGCGATGTACGTCACCCCGGGCATCGTCGTCGACGGCAAGCTGGTGACCAACAACCTGGTCGACATCAACCTCAACATTCGCATTCTGCTCGGCAGCTCGTTCTACGACGGCTGGCAGAACCAGGAAAAGTTCGTCACCCACGACCCGCTCGGCAACCCGATCCACCAAGACCATCCCTGGAACCAGTCAACCATCCCGCGGCCGCAGAAGCGCAATTTCGACGACAAGTATTCCTGGGTCATGTCGCCGCGCTGGCTCGACCAGCGCACCGGCGACCACCTGGCCCTCGACACCGGCGGCGGCCCGATCGCCCGCCTCTGGTCGACGGCGCTCTCCGGGCTGGTCGACATCGGCTACATCAAGGCCACCGGGCACAGCGTCAAAATCTACCTGCCGAAGACGGCGCTCAAGCCCGAGGTCGAGTTCGAGTGGAAGATTCCGAAGTGGAGCAACGCCCTCGAGCGGGATCGCGCGCGCAGCTACTTCCAGGCCTATTGCGCGGCCTCGGCGATCTACTTCGTCGAGCAGGCGCTCGAGGAAATGAAGGCCGGCCGCACCGACACCTGGGCCGACTTCAAGGTGCCTGACGAAGCGATCGGCTGCGGCTTTCACGAAGCGGTGCGCGGCGTGCTTTCGCATCACCTCGTCATCAAGGAAGGCAAGATCGCCAACTACCACCCTTACCCGCCGACGCCCTGGAACGCATCGCCGCGCGACGCGTACGGCACGCCCGGCCCTTATGAAGACGCGGTCCAAAACACGCCGATCTTCGAAGAGAACGGGCCTGACAAGTTCAAAGGCATCGACATCATGCGGGCGGTGCGCAGCTTCGATCCCTGCCTGCCGTGTGGCGTGCATATGTACGTGGGCGGCGGCAAGACCCTGAAGACCGTGCATTCGCCGACCTTCGGTTCGCCGCGCGGGGCCGAATAGTGCAGGCCGCTGGCGTCGCCGAGGAACGGCAGACCGCGACGGCGCGGGTCGAAGAGCTCGTCGGCGCGCTCGAGGCGCTGCCCGACCAGGCGGCGGCCTCGTTGGCGCGCGAGCTGGTGCAGATCGTCCTCGACCGGCACGGCGCGGCCCTCGCGGCCATGCTCGATACGATCGGCGGCGAACCGACGGGCAGCCGCCTGATCGAGACCCTGCTGCGCGACGACGATGTCCGTGGCGTGCTGCTGCTGCACGGCCTGCACCCGGCCGGGCTCGAGGCCCGCGTTCGCGAGGCGCTCGAGCGCCTGCATCCGCACCTCGGCGTGCAGGGCGTCGCGGTCGAGGCCGTGGAGTTCGAGGAAGCCCGGGTTCGCGTGCGCCTCGGCCTGAGCGACGCCGGGCGCTACGCCGGCC